>Ga0255752_10005959_pt1 | contig 11594 bp, 9 predicted proteins | sample 011ome_25_FD_179952 | JGI IMG/M metagenome (GOLD analysis project Ga0255752, IMG submission 179952) | Coastal salt marsh microbial communities from the Groves Creek Marsh, Skidaway Island, Georgia - 011512CT metaG (version 2) | ecosystem: Environmental > Aquatic > Marine > Intertidal zone > Salt...
TAATAGCAATTTAACTGAAAAAGAGATATAAAACCTAGCCGGATAAAAATATTTCATTATTTTCGCATCACTATCTATTTAAAGATTTAGATTAGCGGAAAACGTACTAGTTATGAATATTCTTAAATTAATTACTTGTATTACAGCTTTTTGTGTAATCTCAAGTGCCTCTTTTGCTCAGAAAGACTTCGTAAAAGATGCTAATAATGCATTTAAAAATGAATCTTACTTTTCAGCAAAAGAGCTTTATAAAAAAGCTGAAGCAAAGGCTAAGCCGATAAAAAAAGCTTGGATAAATTTTCAAATAGGAGAGTGTTATCGAAACTTGATTGAGCCTGCTCAAGCGCAAACTTACTACAATAGAGCGATAAAGCTAAAGTATGAGAGAACCGACCCAGTTGTAATCCTTTATTTAGCTGAAGTTCTAAAAGAACAAGGTGAATATAAGGAGGCTCAAACGCAATATGAAGAGTACTTGGAAGTAAGACCTGGAGATGTTGTCGCTACCTCAGGTGCAGAATCATGTAGAAAAGCTCAGGAATGGAAGGACAACCCAACAAGACATGTTGTAATGGCTGAGATTCAATTGAATACGGACCATTATGATTATGCTCCTGCTTGGGGGGATCAGAAGCATACGCAGTTATTGTTTTCTTCTTCTAGAGAGGGATCTACAGGTGATGAGATAGATTTGAGAACAGGAGAGAGTTATATGGATCTTTGGATTTCTACAAGAGATAATAAAGGGAAGTGGGGAGAACCTACATTGTTACCCAAAACAATTAATACAGGAGATAATGAAGGTGGAGCGGTTTTAAATTCTAAAGGATCTCAGATTTATTTTACTCGCTGTCCTAGAGAGAAAAAAGAGAATATTGGATGTGACATCTTTTTTGCGGAAAAACAAGGTAGTAGTTGGAAAAATGCTAGTATGATAGTGCTAAAACCTGAAGGAGCAGATTCTCTTTCTTGTGGCCACCCAACCTTAGATAAGGCAGGGAATTTATTGATTTTTGCTGCCGATTTACCTGGAGGTCAAGGTGGTAAAGATTTATGGTATATAGAATATAACAAAAGAGAAAAGTCTTGGGGCGCTCCTATTAATTTGGGTACTCCAATTAACACTATAGGAGATGAGATGTTTCCTCATTTAGGTACAGATGGTACTTTATTCTTCTCTTCTACAGGTCATCACGGTATGGGTGGATTGGATATTTTTAGGGCTGAAAAAACTGCAGAAAAAGAATGGAATAATGTAGAAAACTTAAAATATCCAATTAACTCTGCAGAGCATGATTACGGGATTATTTTTGAAAGAGGAACGGAGACTAGAGGCTTTTTTACTTCGAATAGAGATGGTGGAAAGGGTAAAGATGATTTATACAGTTTTAATCTACCTGAGATACAATTTAGTCTTGAGGTTTATGTAAAGAATAAAGAAACAGGTGAACCAATACCTGGTGTTACCATAACGTTAGTTGGTACTGATGGTTCTCAAGTGTCTAAAACCACAAACGAAGAAGGTGCTTTTAAATTTGACGAAGAGAATGGGAAGAGATTCATAAAAAAGGAAACTAATTATAATTTTGACGCAAGTAAGGATGAATATTTGGTAGCAAAAACAAGTTTATCTACAATGGGCTATGACCATGGAGTCAACTTTATTGAAGAAATTTTTATTCAACCGGCAACTGTGGAGACCGTAATTGATTTTCCTGAGGTGCAATATGCATATGATAAATCGGAGTTATTGGTAAATGACAAAACAAACGCAAAGGATTCATTGAATGATTTATATCAAACATTAATTGATAACCCTTCAATTATTGTGGAACTTCAGGCACACACTGATTGTCGTGGTGGAGCTGCTTATAATCAGAGATTGTCGCAGGCAAGAGCGCAGTCTTGCGTTGATTACCTTGTTTCAAAAGGTATTCCTGCTGATAGAATGGATGCTAAAGGTTATGGTAAGGTTCAGCCAAGAGCAGTTGGTCTTGAATGCGATGTAATTAATAAAATGACGACTAAAGAAGAACAAGAGGCAGCTCATCAAAGAAATAGGCGTACTCAATTTAGAGTATTGAGTTTTGATTACAAGCCAACTGGTTCTGATGAAGGTACAGCGGAATAGCTAGTTGAAAATATAAAAAAGCATCCTATCTCAAAAGATAGGATGCTTTTTTGTTTATGGATATTGTTAATTAGTATTCCGTTTTCATTGTAAAGAAATAAATAGCATTAAGTATTTTTGTAATTAGATATTTGAAAAATAAGTGTAGATATGGCAATTGAAACAAGGTATAATCAAAGAGGAGTCTCAGCAGGAAAAGAAGATGTTCATGCTGCCATTAAAAATGTAGATAAAGGATTGTTTCCTCAAGCATTTTGTAAAATTGTTCCGGACTATCTTACGGGTTCGGAGGATCATTGTATAGTGATGCATGCTGATGGTGCAGGTACTAAATCTTCATTGGCCTATATGTACTGGAAAGAAACAGGTGATTTATCTGTTTGGAAAGGAATAGCGCAGGATGCATTGATAATGAATATTGATGATTTATTGTGCGTTGGAGCTACAGATAATATATTATTGTCATCTACAATTGGAAGAAATAAAAATTTAATTCCAGGTGAAGTGTTGTCAGCAATTATTAATGGTACAGAAGAACTACTGTCTGATTTGGAATCATTTGGTGTTTCTATCAAGTCCACTGGGGGAGAAACAGCTGATGTTGGAGATCTGGTACGAACAATTATTGTAGATTCAACTGTTGTTGCTCGGATGAAACGTTCTGATGTAGTGAATAATGCAAATATCGAACCTGGAGATGTAATTGTTGGAATGGCATCATTCGGACAATCTTCATATGAAAAAGAATATAACGGAGGGATGGGTAGCAATGGGTTAACCTCTGCTCGTCATGATGTCTTTGGTAGTGAGCTTGCGAATAAATATCCAGAAAGTTTTGATCCTTCAGTTCCTGAAGAATTAATTTACTCAGGGTCAAAAAATTTGACGGATACAGTTGAAAATGCGCCAATCAATGCAGGCAAATTAGTTCTTTCACCAACACGCACTTATGCCCCAATTATACAAGAAATTTTATTAAAACATAGATCAAGTGTTCATGGAATGGTGCATTGTAGTGGAGGTGCTCAAACGAAAATTCTACATTTTATAGATAACCTTCATATTATAAAAGATAATATGTTTACTACCCCGCCTTTGTTCGATTTGATTCAAAAAGAATCAAATACTGACTGGATGGAAATGTATAAGGTTTTCAATATGGGTCACAGAATGGAGGTGTACATTCCTGAGGAATATGCAGAACAGATTATTGCTATTAGTAAATCTTATAATGTTGATGCTAAAATTATAGGCAGAGTAGAGGCATCTGACGCAAAAAAACTAACAATAGTTTCCGATAAAGGAACTTTCGTTTATTAAAATTCAATTAAAGGTATGAGTGAGAATAGTCTGTTGAATAAACTTGAGGCAATTTTTATACGAAGGGAGGAGGTTGGAAAGCTTATAGTCGATCCTGATATTATTCAAGATATGAAAAGGTATGTTAGGCTTACGCAAGAGTATAAAGATTTGGAGCCTTTGGTAGAGGCTTATCATGATTATAAAAATACCATCGGAAATATAGAATCTTCTAAAGAAATTCTAAGAACAGAATCAGACCCTGAATTTAAGGAGATGGCTAAAATAGAGTTGGATGAATTGCAAGAAAAAAAGGAAGACTTAGATGAAAGTATAAAGTGGTTGTTGATTCCAAAAGATCCAGATGATAATAAAAACGTTATCGTTGAACTTAGAGCTGGAACAGGAGGGGATGAATCATGTATTTTTGTTGAGGATATTTTTCGAATGTACACAATGTATTTCAAGGAAAAGGGTTGGAAAAGCGCAGTTATTAACTCTAGTGAAGGTACAACAAAAGGCTATAAAGAAGTTATTCTAGAAGTAATTGGGGAAGAGGTCTATGGAACTTTAAAGTTTGAGTCCGGGGTGCATCGTGTTCAACGTGTTCCAGAAACAGAATCACAAGGAAGAGTTCATACTTCAGCAATAACAGTAGCTGTGTTGCCGGAGGCTGAAGATATTGATTTTGAATTAAATTTGAAAGATGTTAAGAAGGATACCTTTAGAGCTTCCGGTGCAGGTGGACAACACGTTAATAAAACTGAGTCTGCGATTCGATTAACGCACTTACCTACAGGCACTGTAGTGGAATGTCAAGATGGTCGATCCCAACACAAGAATTACGATAAAGCTTTAAAAACTTTGCGTTCTCGTTTGTATCAAGCAGAGGTTGATAAAGCGCATGAAGAACGCTCAGAACAAAGAAAATCTCTAGTTTCTACAGGTGACCGATCTGCAAAAATTAGAACTTATAATTACCCTCAGGGAAGAATCACCGATCATAGAATAAATAAAACGATGTATTCGTTGCCCGCATTTTTGAATGGAGGCGTTCAGGAAATGATTGATGCATTAAAAATGGCAGAAAATGCAGAGAAATTAAAAGCCGGAGGGGTAGAATAACTATTGAATTATTGCAAATGACAAAGCAAGAGCTATTTAATCAAATAATCCAAAAAGAGAGTTTTCTTTGTGTTGGTTTAGATGCAGATCTCGAAAAAATTCCAGAGCATTTGTTAGAATTAGACGATCCAATATTTGAATTTAACAAACAGATTATTGATGCAACAAAAGATTATTGCGTTGCTTATAAACCAAATTTAGCATTTTATGAATCACTAGGAGTTAAAGGTTGGGAGTCGCTTCAAAAAACAATGAATTATATTCCTAATGATATTTTTACAATCGCTGATGCAAAACGTGGAGATATTGGAAACACGTCAAGGATGTATGCAAAAACTTTTTTTGAATATTTCAATTTTGATTCCGTTACTGTTGCCCCTTACATGGGGAACGACTCCGTCGCTCCGTTTTTAGAGTTTGGTAATAAATGGGTAATACTTCTAGCTGCTACAAGTAATGTGGGAGGACTTGATTTTCAGTATAAAAAAATTGAAGGGGGTAAAAGAGTTTTTGAAGAAGTTCTAGAGAAGTCTCTTGAATGGGGTAATGAGGAAAATTTAATGTACGTTGTTGGAGCGACTAGAGCAGAAATGTTAAGCGATATAAGGGCAATTGTCCCAGACGCATTTTTACTCGTTCCAGGAGTTGGAGCTCAGGGTGGAAGTTTGGAAGAAGTTGCTAAATATGGAATGAATGATACCTGTGGACTTTTAGTTAATTCATCTCGAGGGATTATTTACGCAGGATCAGGAATTGATTTTGCATTAGTTGCTGAAAAAAAATCTAAAGAACTTCAATCTCAAATGGCTGCTCAGTTAAAACAATTTGGATTGTTAAAAAAATAGCTTAGTTATTGTTGCTTTTTCTTGGTATTTTCATTTCAAATCAATCGTTTGCTTATTGTGAAATTGCTGTTAAAGAAAGTTCAGTTGGAAATAAATAAAAGAACCGCAAAATGGTCCGATTGAGAATATTATTTAAATCAGCTTTTAATTCTGAGGTCGCAAAAGGGTTTTGTGGGGTCTGTTGTTCTAAAAAAAATGTTTAAATTGCGTAATTGTGAGTTTTAATACTCAATAAAATAAATTTTATAAGTTATGGTTCAATCGATACTAGACTATTTCGAAAAACGATCTTTTGGAGTTTTTAAATGGTGGGGAGATAAATTGGGAATAAGAGCGTCTAGAATTAGGTTGTTTTTTATTTATGTTTCATTCTTAACATTTGGAAGTCCGCTAATTATTTATTTGGCTATGGCTTTTATTCTTGAGCATAAGGAGTTCTTTAAATTTAAAAAACGAAGAAAAACTGTTTGGGATTTATAGAGAGGTGTAAGTATGTTATTTAATTTTAAGTTTTTTTTCTAGAGTTTATTATGCTGTTTTTTTACTAGCGTTGATAGTTGTTGGCGGTACTTTGGGTTTTATGGTAGTGGAGGGTTGGTCACTCTTGGATTCCTTTTATCAAACAATAATAACCATATCAACTGTTGGTTTTGGCGAGGTGCATGATTTGTCAGATTTGGGAAAGCTTTTTACTGCATTTTTAATTATAACCAGTTTTGGTACCTTTGCTTATGCAATTTCCTCTATTACGGCATATATTGTGAGCGGGGATTATAGAATTTACTTTAAAGATTATAAAGCAGTGAAGGAAATAAAAAAATTAAGCGGACATGTCATAGTATGTGGTTTTGGGAGAGTTGGTTCTCAGGCGATAGATACATTGAAGGCGCATGGAGATCCATTTTTAGTTTTAGAGCAAAGCGAAGATGTAATTGAAAGGTTCAGACAAGATGGCCACATTCTTTATATGCAAGGAGATGCTACCAATGATGAGTTATTGGTTAAGGCTGGAGTAATGAATGCAAAAGCACTTATCACAACCTTGCCATCGGATTCTGATAATTTGTTTGTTGTCTTGTCCGCGAAAGAATTAAATAAGAAACTTCAAGTCATTTCAAGGGCTTCTAAAAAGGCTTCGGTGAAAAAATTAAAGATTGCAGGAGCTAGTAACGTAATTATGCCTGATTCTTTGGGAGGGTCTCATATGGCTCAGTTAGTTTCAACACCAGATGTTGTGGAGTTTTTAGATCAAATTTCTATTCAAGGAGAGAATGAGATAAATCTTGAGGAAATAGATTTTCAGGATGTTCCCGAAGATTGTAAATATAAATCATTGGCAGATTTAAAAAAGCAATTTTCTGTTTGTAATATAATTGGTTACAAGGGTTTTGATGGTAATTATATCATTAATCCATCGGATGATATTGCCATTGTCCCTGGCAGTAAGCTATTTGTTTTAGGTAATCCAGATCAAATCCAAAGTCTAAACCAGATCTTTGGAATTATGCAGAAGTAATCTCAATATGAAAACAGTTCTAATAACAGGCTCGAACGGTTTGCTAGGTCAAAAGTTGGTTGCCCAACTTCAAAAAGACCCTAATTATAGGTTAATAGCTACTTCAAAGGGTGTGAATAGAATCTCAAGTATTTCAGGGTTTATATACGAGGAACTGGATATTACAAATTCAGTAGAAGTTGCCAATATATGTAAAAAATACCGTCCCGATGTGTTAATAAATACAGCGGCAATGACAAACGTAGATGCTTGTGAGGATGATAAAGAAGGTTGCTGGAAAATGAATGTAAATGCTGTTGAGTATTTGCTAGCTGCATGTGAAAAGCACAATACACATTTGATTCATTTATCTACTGATTTTGTTTTTGATGGAGAAGATGGACCTTATTCGGAAGTTGATATTCCAAAGCCTTTGAGTTATTATGGGGAATCAAAGTATGCTTCAGAGATGCTTTTGGAAAATAGTTCTTACACAAATTGGGCAATAGCGCGTACAATTATTGTTTATGGAGTGGTCGAAAAAATGAGTAGGAGTAATATTGTTCTTTGGGCCAAAGGAGCACTAGAGAAAGGCGATCCAATAAATGTTGTAGATGATCAATTTCGTTCTCCTACATTGGCTGTTGATTTGGCTAAAGGCTGTATTTTAATAGCGGATCAACAAGCGAAAGGTATTTATCATTTATCAGGAAAGGACACGATGAGTATATTGGAGTTGGTATATCGTGTGGCTGATTTTTATGAATTGAATAAAGATAGCGTATCGGCGATAAAATCAATAACATTAAACCAAGCAGCTAAACGACCGCCTAAAACAGGTTTCTTATTAGACAAGGCAACAAACAAATTGGGATATAATCCCGTGTCTTTCGAAGAAGGATTAGCGATTGTTTCTCAGGAACTTGAATTGGTGAAATAAATGTATATTTTTGTGTGCATTCAAAAAAAATGAAATGAAAAAACTATTATCTCTATTACTATTACTAACACCTACAATGTTGTTTGCGCAAGATAAGGGTATTGACGAAAAGATTGATGAAGCTTTTGGTGCGTATACGGGTTGGTTTGTCGATCTAATTTTCTATAGTATTCCTTTTACAGACACGATAAAAGTTCCTTGGGTTTTAATAGTTCTAGTTTTAGGCGCATTGTATTTTACATTGTACTTCAAGCTTATAAATTTTAGAGGGTTTTTTACAGCTATTAATATTGTAAAAGGAAAATATGATGAAATTGAATCAGGCGGAGATGATTATGTAGAAGCTTCAGATAGTGTGAGTAAAGTGGAGGGAGATGCTGTTGATACAATACGGGTAGAACAAAATGAAGATCATCATGGTGAAGTGTCGCATTTTCAAGCATTAACTGCAGCTCTTTCTGCAACAGTAGGTTTGGGTAATATTGCTGGTGTGGCAGTGGCAATATCTATTGGTGGGCCTGGAGCAACTTTTTGGATGATAATTGCTGGAATAATTGGTATGGCATCAAAATTTGCTGAGTGTACTCTTGGTGTTAAGTATAGGGAAATAGGAGAGGATGGAACCGTTTATGGAGGGCCAATGTATTATTTGTCTAAGGGTTTGAAGGAAAAAGGTTTCTTAAGAGTAGGTCAAATTTTGGCCATTATTTTTGCAGTAATGTGTATTGGGGGGTCTTTTGGTGGCGGAAATATGTTTCAATCGAATCAAGCATTTGCTATGTTAGAGTCATTCTCTCAAACAGAGATTGATTCTACTTCAAATCTTGATGAAGTTGAAGGGTGTCAGGTGTTTTATAATCATTTTGAAAATACTACTTACTCTGTTCAACGAGTTACCAAAGATTCGGTTTTTTTAGATCAACTAAATGTTGATGAAGAAAATTCAGTAGGAATGACTCTAGAAGGTTTTGACAAAGAAACAAAGTTCCTTGCTTCTAACATTGAGCTTGAGGATTCTGTAGCTGAGGCTTGGGTTGGCGAAAAAGTTATTTGTTACAAGCCTGCTGTTTTTAAAGGATTTGTTAAGTCAGTTGGCGACTCAGTGATTATTGAGCGTGGAGAGGAGGTAATGGTAGTTGCCCAAAAAGACTTTATCGGAAATTCAAAAACCTCCCCTTTAAGTGGTAGTGGGTGGATTTTTGGTTTAATGATGGCAATTTTAGTAGGGATTGTGATTATTGGGGGTATTAAAAAAATAGCAAGTGTAACAGATAAGATTGTTCCATTTATGGTTGTTATTTATGTTGTTTCTGCGCTTTCAATATTAGGAATTAATTATGCTAAGATACCAGGCGCATTTGGGCAGATTTTTTCAGGTGCATTTACAGGTTTGGGCATTGCTGGTGGATTTTTCGGAGTTTTGGTGCAAGGATTTAGAAGGGCGGCATTTTCAAATGAAGCTGGGATAGGTTCTGCTTCTATAGCGCACGCTGCCGTAAAGACAAAGTATGCGGCAAGTGAAGGTTTGGTAGCTTTATTAGAGCCTTTCATTGATACTGTTTTAGTTTGTACGATGACAGCTCTTGTGCTTGTCATTAGTAACGGAAATGGAGACATTATGACATACGGACAAGAGGTAACTCAGGGTGTTGAAGTTACATCAAGGGCATTCTCAGCATCGATATCATGGTTTCCAATTGTGTTAACTTTAGCGGTTATATTATTTGCGTTTTCTACTATGATTTCTTGGTCTTACTATGGATATCAAGCTTGGTCATATTTGTTTGGAAGATCAAAAAGAGTAGAGTATATATATAAAGGACTGTTCTGTTTGTTTGTTGTTGTTGGAGCTGCTTCTCAATTGGGGTCGGTCATAGGTTTTTCAGATGCAATGATATTTGCAATGCTTGTTCCGAATATGATAGGCTTATTTATTTTAGCACCGAAAGTTAGGATTGAACTCAAAAAATTCATGGATAAGATTAAAACGATAAAAAAGTAGAGCTTTCTTATTTTATAGGAATGTGCAGCAAACCAAATTTTTGCAAAGCTGCGAGTGGCTATGAAAAGCAAACTGAAAGATTTCTTCAACTATTCTAGCTCCGAGCGAAAAGGCTCAATAGCGCTAATTTTATTGTTATTGCTAGTTTTGTCTGGTTACTGGTTTATTGATTTCTTCGTTGATTCTTCCGACAGAGAATTTGAAAATTTATCAGAAGAAATCAAGTCCTTAGCCAAGATTGATAATAACTTGAACAATGAAGTAAAGAAAATACAATATTTCAAGTTTAATCCTAATCAAATTGGCAAAGAATCTTGGATGGAACTTGGCTTTTCCGAAAAGCAATCTTTATCAATCATAAATTATCGCGAAAAAGGCGGATATTTTTATAAAAAAGAAGATTTGAAGAGGTTGTATGTTGTTGATGACTCTTTATACATTTTATTGGAGCCATACATAGTTCTAGAAGCCAAGTCAAAACCAAAATCAAACTATTCTAACGATAAATGTTACTTTGTAAAATTAACTGAAGATACGGTTCCCGTATATGATGGTTTTTCTGAGTTAGAGAAAGTTGTTTGCAATAAAAAGAACGGAGTTTATTCATATTATACAGGAGGTTTTGCCAGTGTTGAAAGAGTCAAAGAAGTTCAGCTAGAAGCTGTTTTACTCGGTTTTAATAGGGCTGAAGTAAAACGTTTGTCCTGTAATTTTGGATTTGCAATAAATAAAGCAAAATCCAACAATAAATATTCTGGAAAGCAGTTAGGTGAAATTAAAACGAGTTCTTTAAAATCTGAATTACTTAATTTTAAAATTGAAATTAATACAGCTGATACTTCAGGCTTCAAATCCCTCAAAGGGATTGGCTCCTATTATTCAAATAAAATTGTGAAATATCGGTCAGCATTAGGGGGATTTACTAGTGTTGAACAGTTGAAAGAAGTTTATGGTATTCTTCCGTCGATTATAGATCAAAATGTAAGTAGACTAATTGTTGATTCAGTCGTAATCAAAAAGGTTAATGTAAATACATGTAATACAGCTGATTTACAAAAGCATCCATACATTAATTGGAATATAGCTAACTCAATAGTCCAAATTAGAAAAAGTCAAAAGCCTTACGAAAGTATCGAAGAAATAAAGAAATCTGATTTGGTAAATGATGAAATATACCGTAAAATTGCACCCTATTTAAAAACAGAGTAGTGTTTTTTGTGTTAAATAGATGTTGAAATTATTATACTAATAAAGGCTTAACAGTAAAATGTCATTACTAGAAAGAGTAGATAAGGCTATTCGAACTATTCCAGACTTTCCGGAAAAAGGAATAATGTTTAAAGACATTACACCGATTTTAGAGAATGCTGTTTTGTCAACTGATATAGTTGATGAATTAATGCGTCAATGGGCAGGCGTAAAAATTGATGCAATTGCGGGAGTTGAAAGCAGGGGTTTTTTATTTGGATTTTCATTGGCAATGAAATTAGGTGTCCCCTTTATATTGATTCGTAAAAAAGGGAAGTTGCCGGCTGAAACGATTTCGTATAAATATGATTTAGAATATGGCTCAGCGGAAATTGAAGTGCATGTTGACTCTATAGAAAAAGGGATGCATGTTTTGATTCATGATGATTTATTGGCTACGGGAGGAACGGCAGCTGCAGCTGCAGAATTAATTAAAAAAAGCGAAGGGCTCATTTCAGGGTTTTCTTTTGTAGTAGAATTAGAGTTTTTAAAAGGAAAAGAAGCATTGA
>Ga0255752_10005966_pt1 | contig 11588 bp, 8 predicted proteins | sample 011ome_25_FD_179952 | JGI IMG/M metagenome (GOLD analysis project Ga0255752, IMG submission 179952) | Coastal salt marsh microbial communities from the Groves Creek Marsh, Skidaway Island, Georgia - 011512CT metaG (version 2) | ecosystem: Environmental > Aquatic > Marine > Intertidal zone > Salt...
ATATTGTTATAAATAAAACACAAAGTTAAATATATTTATTTGACGCCAAAAAAAACTCCGCTTCATCGGCGGAGTTTCACAAATTCAATCACAAGCGTCATTATTGCAACACTTGTTTAAAGTCTGAAAATGATATTTGACCGTTGAACAAACTGCACCAATGGGCCAACTGTTGTTCAATGCCTTGTGTTGGGAATCCTAATGCAATGGCATAACGCTGAAGCAGACTGCGCTCAGCATCGTCCATTCTTCCATCGATATGACCCATTCGGAGCATGCGTACATGCGTTCTATGCGTTCCTCTGCATCAATTATTGGCGTAACAACAGCTGAACTAGCTCGTTCTTGTAGCCGCAGTTGTTCCTCTTGATTCCAACCCATGCGCAGGGCAATTCGGTTGAGTAAGGCTTGTTCTTGTTCGCTGACTTGACCATCGACTTGAGCAATTCGCACAAGAGACAAGTATAAGTTTTCATTGTTTTCAGATGAAGCAGAAGGATATAATTGAGCAATCGACATAAATCAAATTTTAAACCACAAAGATAATGCATTGGCTACTTGTCCCCCAATAGAGATGGACTATCTTTGCGCAAATTTTTATCCTTGTCAGAATTTTTGTTGCGCACATACCTAGAAAATGCCCCCCACCTAATCGAGATGGAGCTGGCACTGGCGCAGCCTAATTTGCCGGGTGGGTCTATCAAAAAGACCCTTTCTGGATGGGAAGGTTCCGTGGGTGCTTTAGTCTTGGGGCAGCTGTTTCACAAAAAAAACCGACCTATTCTATGGGTGCTGCGCGATCAAGAGTCTGCGGCTTATGCCTACAATGATTTACAGTTGACTTTGGGACCAGATCAAGTGCTTTACTATCCAGGGAGCTACAGGAAACCGTACCAGATTGAAGATACCGCCAATGCCAATGTACTCCTGAGAACAGAGGTATTAAAAAAGTTAAAAACGACCAAACACCCTGTGGTGGTCACTTATACGGCAGCATTATTAGAGCAAGTAGTCGGAGAAAAATCAATGACTGATCAGACATTAAAACTGTCGGTTGGAGATAAGGTATCCTTGGACTTTATCAATGAAACACTCTTTGAATATCATTTTCAACGGGTGGATTTTGTGGCCGAACCCGGCACATTTTCCGTGCGTGGTGGGATAATCGATGTGTTCTCATATGCCCATGAAGACCCGTACCGCATTGAGTTTTTTGGCGATGAAGTAGAAAGCATTCGGACCTTTGACCTACAGACCCAATGGTCAAAAAATCAAGTAAACTCCATGGAAATCATGGGGGATATCGACGATAAAAGTCTGGATATTCCGCGTGTTTCCTTTTTGCAACATTGGCCAGCACACACCTTGCTGATCACCGAAAATGAAGACTTAATCGCCCGTGATTTATCCGATTTATACCGACAGGCCGAACAGGTGTACGCGAGTCATTTAGGACGTGGGGTAGCTCAACTTCCGCCACATACCTTGTTGATCAGTGGGGAACAACTGATCAAAGAATGGTCTTCCTGGGACCAAATAGATGTGGTGGGACAAGTCTCGGATAAAAAACCTGATTTTTTGTGGTCCACCAAACCTCAACCCGCTTTTCACAAAAAATTTGATCTCCTGGTAGCTGACTTGCACCAAAAGCAAGGAGAAGGTCTACACACCGTAATAGCTTGTGCCACAGAACAGCAGGCCCATAGGATGCGCGATATATGGGCACAAATTGATCCAGAAGCCACATTTACCGTGGAGGTGATGACGTTGAGTCAAGGATTTATCAGTCCAGAATTAAATTTAGTCCTTTACACAGATCACCAAATTTTTGAGCGATACCATAAATTTAAACTCAAGTCACACAACACCAAAAAAGCAGCTGAGGCGTTAAACGCGCTCCATAAGTGGGAAATTGGTGACTATGTGACCCATATGGACCACGGAATAGGTAAATACGCGGGACTTCAGCGTATTGAAGTGGAGGGGCGTATGCAGGAGGCGATTAAACTGATCTATGGAGATCGAGATATCCTCTATGTATCCATCCACGCATTGCACAAAATATCGAAGTACAACGGAAAGGAAGGTGCTGAACCTAAACTGTATAAACTGGGCTCACCTGCCTGGAAAGCGGTCAAAGAAAAAACTAAGGCCCGAGTCAAAAAAATCGCCTTTGACCTGATTCAAACCTACGCGAAAAGAAAACTGAAAAAAGGGTTTCAATACGGCCCAGACTCCTATCTGCAATACGAACTTGAAGCCTCTTTTTTATACGAAGACACGCCAGATCAAAGCAAAGCTACCGCTGAGGTAAAACAAGATATGGAAAGTGAACGACCGATGGATCGACTGATCTGCGGTGATGTGGGTTTTGGAAAAACAGAGGTGGCTATTCGCGCTGCATTTAAAGCTGCAGATAATGGAAAGCAAGTGGCCGTATTGGTGCCCACGACCATATTGGCCTACCAACACTTTAAATCATTTAGCCAACGGATGGCTGATCTGCCCATTGAGATTGAATACCTAAATAGGTTTAGAAGCGCCAAAGAAAAAAAGGATATCCTGGAACGACTGGAAAGAGGTCAAATCGACGTGCTCATAGGTACGCACCTAATTGTAGGTCCTCAAATCAAGTACAAAGATCTGGGCTTACTCATCGTAGACGAAGAACAAAAATTTGGCGTATCTGTTAAAGATAAGCTGAAGTCATTGAAAGAGAATATAGATGTGCTCACACTAACAGCTACCCCTATACCCAGAACCTTGCAGTTCAGTCTGATGGCAGCTAGAGATCTCTCGGTAATTCAAACGCCCCCACCCAATCGATACCCTATTGAAAGCGAATTAATTCGATTTGATGAAGGAAAAATTCGCGATGCTGTCGCTTATGAAATCAGTCGTGGCGGACAGGTGTTTTTTATCCACAACCGCATTGAAAACATCAAAGAGGTGGCGGGAATGATACAGCGATTGGTGCCTGATGCACGCATCACTATCGCTCATGGTCAAATGGAAGGACACCAACTGGAAGAACAAATGATCGCTTTTATGCAAGGTGACTACGATGTGCTGGTCTCTACCTCAATCATCGAAAGTGGTCTAGATGTATCCAACGCCAATACGATGCTGATCAATAACGCACAGAATTTTGGTCTGAGTGATTTACACCAAATGAGGGGTCGTGTGGGCAGAAGTAACAAGAAAGCCTTTTGTTATTTCATCACCCCACCCGAAATAGCCATGACTGAGGTGGCGCGTAAAAGACTGGAGGCTTTAACCCAATTCACCGCATTGGGCAGTGGTTTTCACATCGCCATGAAAGACCTTGAAATCAGAGGTGCAGGGGATTTATTAGGCGGAGAACAAAGTGGTTTCATCAACGATATCGGTTTTGACACCTATCAAAAAATCATGCAAGAAGCGATTGAAGAGCTCAAGGAAAATAGCTTTGCTGAACTGTTTAAAGATGAGCCAAAAACCAAGAAAAATTGGGGCATCAGCGAAATACAAATAGACACTGACCTTGAATTGCGCTTTACAGAGGACTATATCAACAGCACCACGGAACGCCTAGCCATGTATGCTGAATTGGCGGCCATAGAAAACTTGGCCGATCTAAATACCTTTGAAAATCAATTAATTGATCGTTTTGGTGCTATGCCCAGCGTGGCTAAATCCTTAATGCAATCCGTCGCACTAAAAATCAGGGTGATGCCTTTAGGAATTGAAAAAATAGTATTTAAGCAAGGTAAGATGTGGTGCTATTTTGTCAGTGATCCACAATCTCCTTTTTATCAATCAGATCAATTCCACAGTTTATTAAACTTGGTGGCGGCTAGACCTGGGCTTTGCGTGTTTAAAGAAAAAGACACCCGCAATGGAAAACGTTTAATGATCGTCTTTGATTCGATCAAAAGCGCAGCCAAAGCTTACCAGGCAATCGATCAACTTTTGGCTACAGCTCCTTAAGATTTTTGATCGTTTTAAACGCTACATCAACATGTTGGTCATCCACGATGATGGTGAATTCGTTCGTCGTAGAAATCACTTCATACAGCACAATCCCTTCCCAGGCCAATCGCTGAAATATAAAATAGTAAATTCCCGGTACGGATACGTTTTCCGAGGGAAGCTTTACCGTAATCGAGGATAAATTACTGGCTTTTTGGGTGCATTTTTCAGCGGCAAATAATTGCTCAATGACAGGATCCAAAACACTGCTCACCACAATATTTAGCTCGTTTACCCCTCTAGAGGACGTATAAAAAACTTCCTTGTTCTTATTGACTTCTTTGAGTAAAACAGTCTGGTTCTCCAAAATGGTCTCAGAAACTAAAAAAGTAAAATCTGTAAGTGAAGAACGGACAGTAATCTCTCCGATTTCTTTGAGCACCTTGACAATTTTATGGGTGGCGCGAAACTCCAAATCATCGGAAAGTCGTTTAAGCGCCATAACGATTGCGCCATTGCGAATATCCTTGCCCAAAGCCTCTTCGATCTCTGGTCTGATATACCGAGAAAGCGAAGTTAAATTGATAATCCCTTGAGAAAGTGCACTTTGCAAGAAAGGCTTCTTTTTGATGTAATTTTCTACAACAGAAGAAATCGTTTTCATGATTGTTAAAGTTTTGGTAAAAATAACTGATTGTTACAAATTAAACAAATATAATCAGAAAAACAAAAAGGCGTCTTGAACGTGATCTATGGCTACTGAGGTGCCAACCAAAGAAATTCCGACAATATCAAACCTCAAATCCTCGTCAATCTTGTGCGAACACGCATAGAAGTTAGCTGCTCTGATTAAATGTCTTTGCTTTATTTTAGTGACACTGCTCAGCGGATCGATGAGTATGCTTCCCTTTCTGGTGCGCACCTCGACAAATACCAACCAACCAAATCCTCGGACTATCAAATCAATTTCTGCATGCTGATGCCGAAAGTTGCGCGCTACTAAGGTGTAGCCGCATGCGCATAAATGGCGGGCAGCCAGATCCTCACCCCACTGACCAAGATATTGAGTAGACATAACAACACAAGATAACTCGTGCGCTCATAGGGAGGTGAACTAGACGTTTAACGGGGAAAATAACCTACAAGGGGCGATCTACTACGTAGTTAACCATCTCATATAGAGACTTCTTTGCGGGAGAATCCGGGTAATCAGCGATTAAGGACAAGGCCTCATCTCTGTAGGCGTGCATGCGCTCCATGGCGTAATCCATGCCCCCTTTTTCTTTAACCCAGGCGATCAGCTCTCTGACTTTCTTGCGGTCGGTATTGTGTTTTTTTACCACACCCAACATCCACTTGCGCTCCGCTAAAGTCGCGTGTTCCATAGCGTATATAAGCGGCAAAGTCATTTTTTGTTCTTTGATATCGATCCCTGTGGGCTTACCTATTTGGGACTTGCCGTAATCAAACAGGTCATCCTTGATCTGAAAGGCCATCCCACACGCCGCACCAAAATCGCTAAACCGTTGAATTTCTTGAGCTGGTGCACCTACGGAAGCGGCACCTAAAGCACAGCAAGCCGTAATTAAGGAAGCGGTTTTTTGGCGTATAATCGACAGATAAACAGCTTCTGTAATATCTAATTTTTTGGCTTTTTCAATTTGAAGCAGTTCTCCCTGGCTCATTTCGCGCACAGCTACTGAAATCAACTCAAGTAGATCAAAATCTTTGTGCTCTATGCAGAGTAACATGCCTTTGGAGAGCAAATAATCCCCCACCAATACCGCGATTTTATTTTTCCACACAGCATTGATGGAAAAAAATCCACGACGCTTATCGCTGTCATCCACCACATCGTCGTGAACTAAACTAGCGGTATGTATCAGTTCAATCACTGAAGCACCTCGATAAGTACGGTCCTGCACCTTACCCTGGCCAGCTAACTTAGCACAGAGAAAAACAAACATGGGCCTCATCTGTTTTCCTTTGCGCGTAACAATATAGTAGGTAATTCTGTTTAGCAAGGGCACCTGAGAAGCCATCGATTCATAAAACTTCTTTTCGAAAAGTTCCATTTCGGCTTCGATGGGTTGCTTGATCCGTTGGACGGTGCTCATATCATTTAGGGTTGGGTTAAAATTAAGGATTATAGCGCATTCTGCTTGGGAAAAGAGCAAAAAAAAACCGCTCATATAGAGCGGTTAATCTGTATATCAACACCTATTAAGCCAGCATGGTTACTGGGTGTTCCAAATAAGTCTGTAGGGTTTGTAAGAACTGAGCACCAGTCGCTCCATCTACTGTTCTATGGTCACAAGCCAAAGTCAACTTCATGGTGTGCCCCACAACAATTTGACCTTTTTTAACCACTGGTTTTTCTACAATTGCCCCAACAGAAAGTATGGCAGAGTTAGGTTGGTTGATGATCGAGGTAAACTCTTGAATACCGAACATACCCAAGTTGGATACCGTAAAGGTGCTTCCCTCCATTTCTTGTGGAGTCAATTTTTTAGAACGCGCCTTACCTGCTAAATCTTTAACCGCCCCACCGATCTGGGTTAAGCCCAAACGATCAGCAAATGGAATAACAGGAACCACCAATCCATCTTCAACCGCAACGGCAACCCCCATGTGAACATGTTGGTGATAAATGGTTTGTTCGTCTTGCCAGCTGGTATTTACTTGAGGATGCTTAGTCAACGCCATAGCTGTAGCCTTCAACACCATATCGTTAAACGACACCTTAGTGTCAGGCATGGTATTGATCTGGGCTCTTGAAGCCATCGCTTCTTCCATATCCACCTCAATAGTTAAGTAGTAATGAGGCGCCGTAAATTTAGAGGCTGATAAACGCTTTGCAATTACCTTGCGCATCTGTGAGTTTTTCACACCCTCACTGTGTACGACACCTGAAGGAGCAGCAGAAACGCTTGCTTGAGGAGCTGCAGCTGCAGCAGGGGTAAATCGTTCAATATCGGCTTTGATAATTCTTCCAAACTCGCCAGATCCTTGAACTAAGGATAGGTCAATACCTTTGTCTGCCGCCATTTTCTTGGCCAAGGGTGAGGCCAATATTCTAGAACCTGTTGCCGCGGATGTTACCGCTACTGGAGCTGATGCTGTGGCAGGTGCTGCAGCGGCCACTGGCTCGGGCGAGGTAACGACTGGAGCTGGAGCTGGAGCTGGCGCGCCAGAAAGCAAGGCCGATACATCTGTTCCTTGCGGTCCTATAATGGCCAGCACGCTGTCCACAGGGGCGGATTCGCCAGCCTGAAGACCGATATGCAAAAGGGTTCCTGCATAAAAAGATTCAAATTCCATGGTGGCTTTGTCCGTTTCGATCTCAGCCAACATATCTCCTTCTTTTACGGAGTCCCCTACTTTTTTTAACCAGGTGGCCACCGTACCCACCTCCATGGTGTCGCTTAGACGCGGCATGGTGATTACTTGAACACCTTGAGGTACCGCTGCAGGAGCTGCTGCAGGTGTTGGTTGTGCTGTTTCAGCCGCCGGAACAGAGGCTGCTTGTGCAGCTGCTGGGGCTCCTGAAAGGTAGGCGCTGATGTCTTCTCCTGGCTCACCAATGATGGCCAAAAGAGCATCTACAGGGGCGGTTTTCCCCGCTTCAATACCAATGTGCAATAGAGTCCCTGCATTAAAAGATTCAAATTCCATGGTGGCTTTGTCGGTTTCAATTTCCGCCAAAATATCACCCTCCTTCACGGTATCCCCCACTTTTTTCAACCAAGAGGCTACAGTACCCTCTTCCATGGTATCGCTCAATCGGGGCATATTAATTACTACGGCCATCTGCTATAATTTATGAGGAATAAATGGATAGTTTTCTTGTTCATACACCATGTCGTACATCTGCTGTACCGGTGGGTATGGAGATTCTTCAGCAAAACGCTCGCACTGCTCGACCAAATCTTTAACGCGTAAATCAATAGCCTCAATCTCAGCTGCGGTAGCGTACTTGTTTTTCTTGATGATGTCCAACACTTGAGTGATTGGATCTATTTTTTTGTATTCTTCTACCTCTTCTTTGGTTCTGTAGTGTTGGGCATCAGACATGGAGTGACCTCTATATCGGTATGTTTTCATCTCCAAGAAGGTTGGTCCTTCTCCTTTTCTGGCGCGTTGAATCGCTTTGTCTACCTCTTTGGCCACTTCCACAGGATTCATTCCGTCTACTGGTCCACAGGGCATTTCATAACCCAACCCTAATTTCCAAATATCCGTGGTGTACGATGTTCTGGCTACCGAAGTACCCATCGCATACCCGTTATTTTCGCAGATAAAGACTACGGGAAGCTTCCACAACATAGCTAGGTTAAAGGTTTCGTGTAAGGAACCTTGGCGCACAGCACCGTCGCCCATGTAGCAAAGCGTTACTCCTTTGCGACCGAAATACTTATCCGCAAAGGCGATACCAGCTCCAAGAGGAATTTGCCCCCCTACGATTCCGTGTCCTCCGTAAAATCCGTGTTCTTTAGAAAAAATGTGCATGGAACCACCCATACCTTTAGAAGTTCCTGTGACTTTTCCGTAAAGCTCTGCCATGACTGCTTTGGGATCAACCCCCATACCAATCGGCTGCACGTGGTTTCTATAGGCAGTGATCATTTTATCGTGCTCAAGATCCATGGCGTGCAAAGAACCCGCTAAAACAGCCTCTTGACCGTTGTATAAATGCAGGAATCCCCTTACTTTTTGTTGAATATACACAGCGGCGAGCTTGTCCTCAAACCTTCTCCAAAACTGCATGTCTTCATACCACTTCAGGTAAACCTCTTTTGTAATCTTTTTCATAGGGAATCTGGATTGCTTCTGTCGTTTCTGGGCGTCAAAAATACGCATTAAATTTTTTTCCCAATCAAAAAAAGAAGCAAATAGACAGATAATTATCCCTACAAACCAGCACCCGACCTCAGTGAAGAAAGATCAAATGAGACAGAAAACCTTAAGGTGTTTTCCAAGGGATTGCGCACTTGGGCGGTAGAAATTAGATAAGCTAGGTCAATTTGGGCATTTTTTAAACCAAACCCAGCCCCCAAGGTCACATACTTTCTAAAGCCCTTGTCCCTATGCTCACTCAAATAACCGGCCCTCATGGCCAGTCTTTGGAAGACCACATACTCCAATCCAGTGGACCATACCACTTCTTTTAGCTCCTCAGAAAAGCCTCCTGGGGCATCTCCAAATGAACGCAATGCACCCGAGAAGAAATCAATATCTTGATAAAGACTCAAATCTGTACCATCGACAAAACCATCTTCGTTTAAATCTTTTGGCGTAGGAACCATCAATTTGTTTAACTCAAACACCCAGGAAAGTCGACTGTCTGGACCGTAGTCCCAATCATAGCCGATACCAACACCGAGGTTAGTGGGAATAAACAGGGATTCGCCGGTAGAATCATACGATATTTTAGGTCCCAGGTTAGACAAATTAAAGCCCCAAACCCAACGTCCGTCATGACCCTGCTTCGGCATCCAGGGACCTTGTCTGTATGCGGAAATATCTACAGCAAAAGTCTGGGCCGCACGGGTATCTACTTGAGTTGACTGAGGTATCTTGAGGTTAGAACGCACGTATCTACCCCCTACAGACATGCTGAAAAAAGGGCTCAACTGCAGGGCATAGGCACCCTCCACGGCGATTTCATTAGGTTTGGCCAATGCTCCCGGATCAGAAGCAAACTGCCGCAATTCAATCTCCCCCAGTGTAAAATAGCGCAATCCCAAAGAAAAAGCAGAGCGATCATCGATGCGTTTGGCATACACTCCACTCAACAAATTGATGTCCGTAATGACGCTTTCCAGGTAAGGGGTATACCCCACGCCTATTTGCTGCTCCCAGGGAACAAAGGCCAGTTTAGCTGGATTCCAGCGTATAGAATACACATCTGGTGCAGTCACTATACCTGTATCGCCCATACCCGATGCACGAGCATCTGAAGGGATCGTCAGGAAAGGCACCGCCGGGTTGATGATGCGGTCGTTAAAATTTTGGGCAAATGCACCTGCACTGATCAACAGTGCTATGGCCAATAAATTTCTCATGAACAGGATTTGGGCTACACAAAAAACGGAAAAATCACCCATCTATTGTGTAGAAATCTAGAATATTACCAAAACAACAAAATAAAACGCTTCGGTCAGCGTTGATCTAAAAAAAGAAAGGCAGTCCTTATATTATACCCCCGGAATGCTATATTTGTACCACTAATCACTTTTGTAATGATGCATACCAGACGTGCAGTTTTTTTAGCGGCAACTTGCTCAGCACTATTGGCCTTGGGAAGCTGTAAGAACAGCGCCTCAAAAAACGAATCCAGAGCTACTGGCTGGAGTTTAAACGATAAAAACAGTCCTTTAGGCAAACCCAAAAGCAGCCAAGCGCAAAAAACTGGACCGGGATTGGTCTTTATTGAAGGAGGGTCTTTTGTGAAGGGGCGTGTTCAAGACGATATCATGCGCGACTGGAACAACTCCCCTACCCAACAACACGTTCAGTCGTTTTACATGGACGAAACCGAGGTGACCAACGCCATGTACCTGGAGTTTTTGGAGTACATCAAAGCTGTTTACCCACCCTCCAATCCTAAATACGACGGCATCTACCAAAGTGCCTTGCCAGATACCTTAGTGTGGCGCAACCGACTATCGTACAATGAGGATTTGGTGGAAAACTACCTAAGACACCCCGCATTTGCAGATTTCCCAGTCGTGGGGGTAAGCTGGTTACAAGCCCAGCGTTTTGCCCAGTGGAGAACCAATCGCGTCAATGAATTGTTATTGGAAGAAAACGGTTTTCTGGAAAAAGACGCCAGATTTAAGCCTCTGGAGAGTGAGATGGTGGCTTTTGACACAGAGGCCTATTTGAAAAATCCAAATGCCGCTTATGGGGGCGCCATTGATTCTTTGGCCAGAAGAGCCTCGAGAGATACGATCCCTTCTTTTGCCAAATTAAGCGACGGTGTGTTGTTGCCCGCTTATCGCCTACCTACAGAGACAGAATGGGAATACGCCGCTCAAGCCCCTGGCAGTCAGCGCGAATTCAACAACTATAAAGGAAGGAAGAAATTTCCCTGGGAGGGAAATCAAACCAGAGATACTGACCGCAGAGTTTTGGGCGACCAGCTAGCCAACTTCAAAAAAGGAAAAGGTGATTACGGCGGTATTGCTGGTTGGTCAGAAGATGGCGGATCAGTCACCACCCCTGTGAAAATGCACCCCGCCAATGATTTTGGGCTCTATGGCATGGGAGGTAACGTGGCTGAATGGGTGGCAGATGTGTATCGACCTATCATTGACAGCGATTACAGCGACTTCAATTATTACCGAGGAAATGTATTCCAAAAAGCAGCCATCGGCAAGGACGGAAAAGTGGCCGTGCTCCAGGAAGGAATCGAATTTGACACACTTCCCAACGGCAAATTATCCGTGAAGAGATTACCTGGCGAAGTTGTCAAAGTGCCTGTAGGCAACGAAGACACCTTTATGCGCTTCAATTATTCAGAAAGCGACAACAGAAACTTTAATGATGGGGATTTGGCTTCCTCCAGAGGATACAACCGCTACAACGAAGAAAACACTGACAAAAACCGCATGTACAATGCGCCCAAACCTTTG
>Ga0255752_10005972_pt1 | contig 11580 bp, 11 predicted proteins | sample 011ome_25_FD_179952 | JGI IMG/M metagenome (GOLD analysis project Ga0255752, IMG submission 179952) | Coastal salt marsh microbial communities from the Groves Creek Marsh, Skidaway Island, Georgia - 011512CT metaG (version 2) | ecosystem: Environmental > Aquatic > Marine > Intertidal zone >...
GGCGTGTTGTTTAACGGATTCTAATATGGGACTCAAGTTGGCAATGGCTCCACTTCTGAGGTAGTCTCCATAGCTAAATCCACCAGGGATATAAACATGTGTTGCCCCTTTCAAATCTGTATCCTTATGCCACAATTCAACTAAGTTCCCTTCAAACTGTTTGTTTAAAGCTAATATTAAATCTTGGTCACAATTTGACCCAGGAAAAATCACAACACCTGCTTTCATAGAGCAAAGATAATAATGGTTTCTGGTTTCTAGTTCCTAGTTTCTGGTTGATAGTCGCATCTTGCCAGAAACCAGAAACCAAATCGTATCTTTGAACCTGTGCCTAAATTAACCACTTTATTATCTCCCGCAATGTTTGATGCCACTGTTTTAGACGCATCCAATAAAGTCGTTGTGGTTATCGATATTTTCCGGGCAACCAGCACTATGACGGTTGGTATGGAAAACGGGGCCAAAGCCATTTATCCTGTAAAAGATGTAGCCACCGCATCCAAAGCAGGAGCCTCCTTTATAAAAGCAGGAGAAAGAAATGGGGTGAAAGTAGAAGGTTTTGACCTAGGTAATTCCCCCCGAGAATTTACTGCCGACATTGTACGCGATCGAGACATTGTTATGACCACAACCAATGGTACGAGGGCTATTTCAATGAGCGAGAGCGCGAAACAGATACTTATTTCATCCTATAGAAATATTCAAGCCACCATTGATTATTTAGTTTCTTCACGAGAAGATGTGGTTTTGTTCTGCTCTGGCTGGAAAGACGTGGTGAACATTGAAGACACACTATTTGCTGGAGAGTTGGCATCTGCACTTTGTGATATTGGTTTTGAAATTGACAATGACGCAGCTCATATTGCAATGGCTGTTTATGAAAAAAACAAAACAAACATTGATGGTTTTTTGCAAAAAGCATCGCATGTCAAAAGAATTAAAAAACTCCAATCAGAGGGAGATGTAGAGGCTTGTTTGAAACGCAATACTTGTCAGTGTGTACTGGAAGTCAAAGATGGAAAAGTAGTACAACTAGAAACTAGCACCAATAACCAGAAACCAGCGACCAGAAACCAGCAACTATAGACTAAAAACCAAGTTGTATCTTTGCCTTATGAATCGCCCCATTAGAATATTAATTGCAAAAGTTGGGTTGGATGGTCATGACCGTGGAGCAAAGGTAATAGCCGCTTCTTTGCGAGATGCGGGAATGGAGGTAATTTACACGGGTCTACGACAAACACCAGAAACAGTTGTTCAAACAGCTATACAAGAAGACGTAGACGCGATCGGTGTGAGTATTTTAAGTGGGGCGCACAACACGGTATTTCCAAGAATTTTGTCAGTTATGGAATCAAAAGGACTTGAAAATGTCTTGTTAACGGGTGGTGGGATTATTCCAGATAAAGATGCGGACGAGTTGAACAAAAAAGGCGTTGCGCGTTTGTTTCCTCCAGGCACAGAAACGAATGAAATTGTGGAGTATATTACGCAGTGGGTTGCAAAAAACCGCAACTAACCAAGAAGACCCAACAGAAACCACTATGAGTTTTTTAATTGTTGGTCTCGGAAATCCTGGAGAAGAATACCACAGTACAAGACATAATATCGGTTTTGAAATCCTTGATGAATTAGCCAAAAAGCACAACGCCGAATGGTCTCTTGAGCGACATGGTTGGGTGTGCGATTTTAAAACTAGAGGACAAGTAGTTCATTTATTAAAACCCTCGACCTACATGAACCTGTCGGGTAAAGCTGTTTCTTATTGGATGCAGCAGCATAAAAACAAACTCGAACGCGTAATAATTGTACTTGATGATTTAGCCATTGAACTAGGTAAGTTAAGGCTCCGTTTAAATGGCAGTGATGCCGGTCACAACGGACTTAAGAGCATCAATCAAACACTTGGAACTCAAAATTATGCACGGTTGAGGTTTGGTATTGGAAATGATTTTCCCAGAGGAAAACAAGCGGACTTTGTTTTGGGAAAATGGGATAAACAAGAAGAAGTAACTGTTAAACTCGGGATTGACAAAAGCGTTGAACTAATTGAAGGTTTTCTGAGAGAGCAGAAAAACACCTCTACCTCTTTCAAAAGTTAGTTTACTTTATTCAACCTTGAAAATCCGATTGCTAAATTTGGTTTTTTGATGTTTGATATCTGCTTACATGTTTAGGTACTCTTCTATTACTGGTAGGTGTTGATCAAATAAAAAACGATGACTAACACTTACATTTTTAGGATTAATCTTAACATATGATTTATAGGTGAGTTTTTTGTTTTTATGAGTCATATACACCAAACATTTTGAAAGATAAAAAAGTTGATTGTGCATTAGTTGATAGTCTAGGGTAAAGACACCAATTTCATAACAAATAAGCTCTTCCAATAACTCCATATCATCACATAGAATTCCCAATGTGCTTATCTCTAAAAACAAGGAATAATGATAGTGGGTTTTTATTAAGCGTTTTAGGTTCACACTCTCCGCCCCATTCAAATTGTTTTTCTTCGCCCAATATAAAACACCAATAATACGCCCTTTTAATATAGGGTGTTGCGATTCATCAAGAATAGGCAACTCGAGATCATTTAAAAAGATATTATTTAAAATATTATGTAGAATTTTAATACATAAAAAGAATTGTTGAGTTTGGCTATCTGCAAAATGTATTGCTGAATTAACCAATTCCGCATAATAACCTTCTTTTAAATATTGTATATCTACAAAGTTACTAATAATGTTTTTCTGAAAATTTAAATTATTTGCTAAACTAACACACTCACTTCTCGTTAGTTCTATTCCCCTTAAATAAATCAAAGTGCCTTGAGCCACTTGAAGTTGATCTGAATACGTAAGATTCTCAATTTGAAATTTTAACTCATTTATTATAGATAAAAACAGATAAATTTTTTTTCTTCTTAAGCATTCGCGGTTTACTTCAATAATTTGATAAGTGAATATTTCTTTATTCGTATTCCATGATTTCTTCAAGAGGTTTACTATTGACTCTTTCTCAATAGCGATCAATTCGAAATAAAATTGGTTTTTAATTAACCAATTATTTTCTAAAGAGTAGTTAATACTAAAGTCGGTAAAATCATTGTATCCACAATACTGAGATAAAATATCTAGGGTTTGTCGACGAGTTTTAAATTGACCCTTAACAATACCAAAATACCGACGAATCGTATTATAACTTAACAAATGGGATGTAACCACTTGTATTTGTTCGGATAACTCTTCACAATCTCTTCGGTTTGTAATGGTTTTTCCAAAACGGGCAGATACAAGATTACCTAATTCTTTCACTTATCAATAAATGTATCAAACATGTATCAAATATATGGGTTGTTTTTTGTTTTGTTTGTTCCTCGAACACAAAACACAATTCACCAACAACGTAAAAAGCACAGTTATGTATAATGAACAACTTGAAAAACTAATCGATTTAGCCTTAATGGATGGAGAGCTAACCGAAAAAGAAAAACAGGTATTATTCAAAAAAGCCGAATCCCTAGGTGTTGACCTTGATGAATTTGAAATGGTTTTAGAAGCAAAGCTTTTCGAAAAACAACAAACCATAAACCAAACAACCCAAACAACCGCAGCACCCAAATCTGATAAGTTTGGGGATGTAAAGAAATGTCCCGCATGCGGAGCAATGGCACAATCTTTTCAAACAAAGTGTCCTGATTGTGATCATGAATTCTCTGGAATTGAGGCAACAGCATCAATAGAAAAGTTGTTTAAAATGTTGAATGATGCCGAGGACACCAGAAAGGAAGACTCAAACACAAACAACCCATTAAAAGCAATGGGCAATATGTATGCCCAGCAGTTTTCTGCACTCGCTGGGCCCAACAAGGTGGATAAAAAGAAAATGGAGATTATTTCTAACTTCCCCATACCAACAACCAAAAACGACATCTTAGAGTTTTTATCGCTTGCTGTTCCTAAAGCAAAAACAGTAGGTAATTTTTTAACAAAGAATAATCCCGAAAACAAATCTCACAATGATTTTGCAAACATCTGGAAAACAAAATGTGAGCAAATTATTATAAAAGCTAAGTTCTCAATGAAAGAAGACAAAAAAGCTTTAGAAGAAATAATGAGTTACGCTAAAGAAATTGGAATCAAATAAAAATGGGTTTATTTAACAAAAAATCAGAAGGCGGATTAATGGATGTAATTCGCTGCGACGAGCAAGAATATCTTGTGTGGAAGTGGCGACCTTCAGGGGAAGCAAATAGTACCAAAAAAGAAAATGCTATACGCTATGGTAGTAGTTTAAGGGTAAAAGATGGTGAATTAGCTGTTTTTGTGTACAAACAAAAAGATGGTGAAAACCAAGACTTTATCATTGGTCCTCACGACCAAACCATAAAGACTGCAAACTTTCCAATCTTAACTAGCATTGTAGGTAGTGCGTTTGGCGGCGCATCGCCCTTTCAAGCTGAAATCTATTTTATCAACCTATCAGGGAATGTGCAAATAAAATTTGGTATACCTTATTTTGATGTGTTTGATCCAAGATTTTTAGATTTCGCAGTGCCAATGGCAGTGCGAGGAACATTAACCTTTAACATCACCGATTATAAAGGGTTCATTAAAAACAATCGCTTGATCAATTTTGAATTAGACGACTTTAAAAAACAAATCAAAGACGCTGTCACCAAGTATATTAAAGGCGTTGTGACAAACATACCAGCCGACAATGGTATGCCTGTTTTACAAATGGAAAGAAAAATACTGGAGATTAATGATTTGGTTTCAAATTATTTAGGTAGTAGGCTCGTAGCAGATTTTGGTGTGAACATGAAAGGTTTGGATATAGCTACCATTGAAGTTGACAAAGAAGCAGAGGGTTATGCTGAATTAAGAAAGGTTACTGCTGAACAACAAACAAAAACCATTGATGCACAAACCAATGTAAACATTAAAAATCTCCAAGACACGCAAGAAATCAACGCTAAAAACATGGATGAAACTCTTCGAATACAAAGAGAAGAGGCACAAAGGGCACAAAAACTCCAGACAGAAACACAAAACATAACAGCCCATCAATTAAACCAACAAACAGAGGTAGCCAAAACAGCAGCAGAAAGCATGGGGAAAATGGGCTCTGGTGGTGGTGGCCAAGGTGGCATGATGGATCCCGGTTCAATGATGGCAAGCATGGCAATGGGTGGTGCGGTTGGCTCTGGCATGGCAGGAGCAGTTGGGGGCATGATGCAGGGTATGAACCAACAAAAACAAACCCCTCCCCCTCCTCCTCAAATTCAGTATAATGTTTCAATCAATGGCCAACAAAGTGGTCCTTTTGGTTGGCAGCAATTGCAACAGATGGTTCAAAGTGGACAATTAACAAAAGACACTCATGTTTGGAAAGAGGGTATGGCAAACTGGGAGTTAGCTGCTAATGTACAAGAGCTGTCTTCTTTATTTGGCGCACCAGCACCACCACCTCCTCCTCCAGCACCATAAATTTTATATTATTATTGTTTTCATTATTTCAAAAACCACAAAAAACACAATCAGTTATGATTATAAAACCAAATTTATTCGCCCAACTTTTTTATTATGTAGGTAGCTACAATTTAATTCTCGAAGAGGGTCAAATCAAACGCGACTTGAAACTCCTTTGGGTTTTTCAAAGAAAATTAAAATTTCTAAACGCAAATAAAATTATAGTCTTTGATACAGAAACCAACCTTTTAGGTCGTAAGTTAACTGCAGGATACAAAGCGGGTGGAGGAGATGACAACACATTAACCATAAGGGGTTTGGGAAATACAGATATTAAGAGTATTAAACAATACATAACCGAAAATGGGGCCCAAATCCTTCCAACTGATGGAGAGACTTTAAAAACAATGTTTCCCTTGTTTTCTCCCTCGAGATGGCTTTCGTTTAGAGAAAGGGTTATTATTTCATCTACTGGTATTGGGCACATTAAAAAAGGGTGGTTCAAAACAAGACAGTCTTTCTTACCCTATGATAGTATTAATATGTATTGTTATGACGGGGTTGTTAGTAAGGATATATTACTACTAGGAGACACCACCGTTAACCTAACGGAAAAAATATCAAATTCTAATAATGAAAGAATAAAGAAAGCTCTCGAAGAAAAAGGTGTTACATCCACAAAAGGAAGAAAATACCTCCCTGCTATTCTAAGTTTCAAAAGAGGGATATCTCCAGACGCATTAATTACGACAGAAAAGGGGGTTTTATTTAAGTCTAAAAAACTAATCGGGGGACAAAGCAACACCTTCTTGAGGTATGAAGAGATTAATGAATTCAAAAAAATCGGTTGGCTTAAACTATTTGCGCCTATACAGATTAAAGGAACACGAGTTGATGCAAGAGCAGGAGAAGGTAGTAAAGTGGAATTCCAATTAAACGGTGTTGCTTTCTATCGGTGGTGTACTTTGTTGTTTTTCAAAGGCTCTTTAAAATCTACATTAAAATCAAAGTGTTCTTAAACGGTAAAAATTTTGGGAGAGAATACTTTTTTTTCAATAGATCGATTAGTTGAGTTCGGAATGGGTATGGCCATAGCACAACAAATGGTCAAAACCATGAATGAATCTTTTACAAACATGTCAATTCCTGGAGCGTCTAACCCAGTTGAAAAACCTGAGCAACCGTTCTTTTATGCTATAATAGACAACCAACAAACTGGTCCTTTTTCAGAACAAGAATTGGCTCGTTTAATATCGGAGAAAAAAATCTCTAAAGAAACATACATCTGGACCCCTGGTTTGCCCGATTGGAAAATCGCACAACAAATACCAGAGGTTTTAAAGTTAGTGGCTTTATCTCCCCCTCCATTTACAAAAAACCCTTAGTATGAAAATTAACTTTATACCAGCACTCATAGCTGTGGCCATAAACTCCTTGATTGTATACGCATTATTTAGCGTTCATGATGGTGGAGGAAAAGAGCTTTTAACTATTGGTGGGTTTTTGTTTCTTTCCACCACACTAGGAGCAAGCTTAGCTGTGTCTTATGAAGATTCCCGGACCACAACAAATACCCGTGTGGTATCAGGGATTTTTTTCGGCATAGCCTTAGCTAGTAATACCGTATTTGCCCTTTTTTCATTTTCCGAGGCCAGCTATATTATTACCAATGGTTTGTTGTTCTTGCTTTTTTTATTGCTTACTTATTCTATACAAAAAGCTTCTTAAAAAACCATACCTTTTTGTTTTGGTGCAGGGTCAAAATAGCTAAAATCGATTGACTTGGGTTTGTGGTTTTTTGGTGTTTTTTTCCATATATGTTAGGAACATTGGTGTGTACCAAGAACAATCGATTATAACCATTCAAACAAGAACTAAACTACGTAGTGATTATGATTTTTTAATTCATTCTAAATAGTTGTGAGTATATAGATGAAAGTCACCGAAAAACAACTAAGCCTATTTATCCAAACCCTTTCATATTCAAATCTTGAAACATTCCATAGTAAAGGTATGGAATGGGTGTTTAACCAAATTAATGAAAAATCATCGTTTTTCTCGGAACTTATTGGGGTTGGTAAAACCAACAACCTTGAAAAGCCTATTCACTTAGGTACTGTATCAGAACTAAAAAACCACGACCTAATCACCGTTGTTTGGTATTCGGGAGAAATACACCTCGTTTTTTGGGAGAATAAAATAAAGGCAGACTTTAGTAATAAGCCAATTACAGCATTTAAAACCAATAAAACCCAACACACATACCCCGATGTTTATGATCTACTGAATGAATATGAAAACACCTGGAATCGAGGAGTGAGTCAACCCTTTTGGTATCAGTTGAGGTGGTTGCTCTGGGACACCAAAGAGAAACAAAGCTTTTTAAAGACAATAAAAAACACTATACTATCAGGATATTACAGCAAAAACAAAGCCCTCGAGCTATGGACAAACGACAAAAACAACCCTTTAACAATTAAGTCTCATTGGTATGTGTTGTCTACATTCACAAAAGATGAATTGAGCCTTTTCCATAAATTAAATTGGGTGGGATTCAACCATGATTGTTCCTACCCCCCTGACAAACCAAAACCACCCAAAGGTGATATAGAACTTGTAGATTGTGTTGCTAAAAAACTTCACAAACTACATGAATTAACCCCTTATAAATTCATGCAATACCCCAGCGGAAAAAGTGGTTTATTCAATTTGTTTAAAAACAATAAAGATGTTAAATTAAAAAAAGAAAACAACCTCGTATACGCATATTTGGACTATTTGGTTAACGACTTACAAAAGAGCCAAGACATCCAAGATAAACGTTCAGAAGTAGAACTTTTAACCAACCTATACTCACACCTAACAACCTGTGTGAAATATGATCTGGAATTTGATTGGTTGGTATCGGGTTCGGAGAAATCAGGAGGGCCACTGCTAAACATATACTTTAACCCAAAAGACTACATTCATAAAATCCCAGAATTCAAAAATGTAATAAACCACAACAAAATCAATGAGTTAGTAGATTCACCAAACAAATTGAACATATCACCATGTAGGGATTATATTCGGTGGGCTATACAAATTCAAGGAGGTACCGTAAAGCTCCAATTCGCTCATGCTGCATATCATTCTGTCAAATTAAAAAAAGAAAAACAGGAAACACCCAATGAGTATTTAGAATGGGTTTTAAGCGCTCTCAGTGAAAAAAAGGGAAACACAATATCAATAGATGTGGCTAAAAAATTAATCGCCTCTATTATAAACCAAGATGGTGATACTTTTAAGGTAGAGAGGGTAAACAAACCCAATACCAAAACAGGACTTTCCTTCACCATAAACGAAAACTCCCCAACAAAACCCAAAACCCTCCTAATGGAAAACCCAAAAAGTTTCTACCTTATTGAATCACTATGTAATAATATTATTTCCTATTTGAAAAAACAACCCTCAAGCCCTGGTTAATTATAACACAATCAACCACAACCTCCTTTTGTGGGTGTGTGATTTCAATTACTTCGTTAATTCATTGGTAGGGATAGATACCAACAACCCAATCGTTGAATTTAAGCCAAATACCATTAAAACATCACTAAACCTTAGTGATACAGGATATATCAATTCGAACGTGGCTTGTGTTTTAACCAAGCCATAATTGTATTGCAACCAAACCAAACCCACACCTATAACTATACCCACAATGGTTCCGTATACCGATACCATGATTCCTTGTAATCGAAAGATGTTTTTTGCCGAAACAGATGTCATTCCCATGGCGTCGTAAATTTGCAAATCCTTTCTTTTGTCGGTTCGCATCATTCGTAGCGCACCAAACAAATTAAAACTGATAAGCAACAGTATCAATACCAACAAAGCAAAAGAGAACCATTTCTCGGTATTGAACATTTTATACATCGTCACGTTTTGTTGCTTTCGATTCTTTACAACAAATCCCGTCAATAAACCCCGATCCCCTAAATTTTTGGAAACTTCGTCTGGGGATATGTTTGTTTTAAGAGCAAGCTCCGATAACGCTCCTTCTTGCATAAACAACCGTTGAGCAACATGCAAGGGAACAAACACCGTATTGTCGTTATCATCTGTTCCGAGGTGAACCATTGATGCGATGTTCAGTAACTCTCTATTTAACGTCGTTTGCGCCAAAGTACTAGATGTTCTGTCGGGAGTTAACAACTCTAAATACAAATCCGAAGAACTGACGTTCAAACGGTATACCAAACCCTCCGACATCCAGGCACTACCCACTTCTTTGTTAGGATCTAACACCAAGTTTCCTGACTTATTCCAGGTGTTGGTTGGGAATACCTTAAAAACACCACTATCCACCCCCACCACCTTACAAACCGTCTGCTCGTTGTAATACTTGATGATGGCTTTATCAGACAACACCAAACAAACAGACTCTACTCCATTCTCTTTCTTTATGCCTTCAAGCCACTTGTGTTTTAACTGAAAGGTTTTGCCCTCTTTGGGTGTAATGATTAAATCAGCGGTGCTGTTTTTGTATTCGCCAAAAAGCGTTTCTTCAAACCCGTTTAAAGCGCTCAACAACACAATAAGAGCCATCGCGCCCACCGCATAACCACCTAAGGAAATTCCGGTAATAACATTAATAGCTGATGGATTCTTCCTAGAAAAGAAATACTTGCGTGCTATGAACCATGCTGTTTTCAATCCTCTTTTTTCTTGTTGATTTCGTCAAAGAGTTTTTCTATTCTTTCCACCTCGTCTAGTGTATCGTCCTCGTAGAAACGCAACTCTGGAATCTTGCGGAAGTTGTTCTTTATTTTCTTGGCTAGAGCGTGTCTGATTTCTTTGTTTTGTTCATTGATACGCTCCAATATGGCGACTCTGTTTTTATTATTAAACAACGAAAGATAAACATTCACATATCCCAAATCGGGTGTAATGGTCACCTTCGCAATCGTTACAAAAGCGTTTCCTAACCAATCTCCTCTTCTTGCTTGCATCAACTCCCCGAGGTCTTTTTGAATTTGTCGTGCTACTTTATCTTGTCTTAAGCCCATTGTGTATAGTTCAAAGTTATATGTTTTAAGTATTAAGGGGTTAAAGGCTATTTGGTCGTTGGTTTAATACCGATGTCAATAAAAACTTGAAACTTAACACCTGTAACTTTGAACTAATTCAAATTTCCTTTCTCATTCGAGCCACGGGTATGCCCAATTGCTCTCTATATTTTGCCACGGTTCTTCGTGCAATAGGATAACCTTTCTCTTTTAAAAGCTTCGCCAATGCTTCGTCAGTTAGAGGTTTTTTCTTGTTTTCTTCGTTAATAGCACCTTCTAATATTTTCTTTATTTCTCGGTTAGATACCTCTTCCCCACTTTCGTTGGATATCCCCTCAGAGAAAAAATACTTCAACGGAAAAATACCATGATCCGTTTCCACGTATTTAGAATTTGCCACTCGTGAAATGGTGCTTACATCCATACCTACTACCTCTGCAATATCCTTTAAAATCATCGGCTTTAAGTAGGTTTCTTCGCCCTCAATAAAAAAGTCCCTCTGTCTTTTGACGATGGCTTGCATGGTATTCATCAGGGTGTTTTGCCTTTGCTTTACAGAGTCTATAAACCACTTTGCCCCATCTATTTTTTGTTTAATATATTGAACCGCGTCTTTTAATTCCTTGCCTTTGCTTTCTGTTTTCTCGTAGGTTTTTAATGTTTCGCTGTATGCCCGACTTAATTTTAACTCAGGAGCATTTCTTCCGTTAAGAGAGACCAATAGTTGGCCCTCTTCTTCAATTACGGTGAAGTCTGGAACAATGTATTGTGTTTTAACTGGTGTTGATGACGACTCGCCTGGTTTGGGGTTTAGTTTTACAATTTCTGCAATTGCTTCCTTGAGTTGTTCATCGCTGACTTTTAGTTTCTTGGTGATTTTGTCGTAATGCTTTTTTGAGAAGGCATCCATCATTTCAGATACTATTTTTTCCGCTAAGGTTATGGCGTCGTTATCACCGTAATCTTTTTTATACAACTGAAGCAACAAACACTCTTGAAGGTCTCGTGCTGCTATTCCTGGAGGATCAAAATTCTGTATTCTTATCAATACTTTTTCAAGT
>Ga0255752_10006004_pt1 | contig 11539 bp, 11 predicted proteins | sample 011ome_25_FD_179952 | JGI IMG/M metagenome (GOLD analysis project Ga0255752, IMG submission 179952) | Coastal salt marsh microbial communities from the Groves Creek Marsh, Skidaway Island, Georgia - 011512CT metaG (version 2) | ecosystem: Environmental > Aquatic > Marine > Intertidal zone >...
TCTGGTGGAACTCCGTGACTACCCCCGTTGGCATGGGCCCGAGCTCGCGAAGCGACCTCATGACTTCTTTTCTGCGCCGCAAACTTCATTCGCTGACTCGCCGATTCCATGCGCTCCTTGTCGTAGCGAATCTTGATCGACTCTCCACTCTCCACTGCGATGACAACCATGGCAGTCTCGATGTCGACCGACCCTGACATTTCCACCAATTTCCATCCGCGCTCCGAAGGCTGCTTCGTCACCGAGATAGACTCTGCCGCCTCCGTATCCATCAAGGTCGCAACGAGCTGCCCGTCGACTTCAGCGACACCGGTGAGAATCAATGACTCGGAAAGAAAAAGAGTCCTCGTGAACGGCGATTGAGCGAGAAGCGGTTCCCACTGCGATTCATCAACGGGAGAAGGAAGAGTCGCATCCGCGCCAGCCTCCTCCGCCCACGTATCAATCGGTGACGCCGCCAAAATGAGAAAACCCGGAATGAATAGGCGGGCTAACCTGGGCGCGCCTTTCCTGGTCGGCCCCATCCTCATCTCTTCTCCGACTCCACGTGATCGAGGATTTTGACAAAAACCTCCCCCTTCTGCCGATCCGTCAGGTTTGGATTGGCCTTCATTTTCTCGTGCATAATCTGGCCAACCCGTTTCTTCTGAGCGTCGCTCATCTTGCTCATTCGACCGCGCACCCACTCTCCGAATTTTCGCTTCTCTTCGTCGGTCGGAGGCGGCTTACTGGCATTTGCTGCGGATGCCCGAATCGCGGCAATCCCTTTCTTCGGTTCAGGGTTCAACTGCTTTTTATCGAACTGCAGAGTGATCTCCTCACCGCCCGCAACGGAAATTGTAGCGGTCACTTTGTTCAGTTCGTTTGTTGATTCGACCTTAACCATTTTCCAGCCGTCATCATTCGGCTTTCCCGAAATCACATAGCTCTTGTCTTTGATCCGATCCCGAACCGTCGCTACCTGCTCCCCATTGATCGTTGCCACTCCCGTGAGCCTCATTGTTTCCGAAAAATCGAGAACGCGAGTAAACGGCGGATCATCGCGAAGCGCATCGAATTGTGTCTCTGTCAGAGATTCAGGAAGGCCAAATTCGTTACTCTCCTCCTCAGCGCGAAGTCCGGAATCGATCAGAAAAACCGAACCGAGAACGGCCCAGGAAAATGTATGTCTGCCAAAAAGAAAAATCATGGCAGCAACTGCACGCTCTCGACTTCGAGCCCTATATCTTTGTGCACGGACTGGACCCAAAGGTAAATCATTTCCTGCCCGTTCGGCAATGTCGCAAATCGAGGTTTTGTTCGAGGCATTTCCGCGAGAGAAAGCTCGATTTCAAACTCGGAAGCCAAAACAGGATGATAGCTGGCAAATTTCCCGGCTAATCCACCTTCCCAATGATTTGTCGCGAAGCCAATGTGAACGCGACCCGCTTCACGCGTGCGGCCTTTCACGACAATACGCTGCCCCGGTTGTATTCTCACACGCGGCAAGCCCGACGCTGAGGGATCGAGCACGATACTGTGAAGCAGGACAGGTTGTTTCAGCTTCTCGCCGATAGCACGGTCCCCTCTCCAAAGATGCGTCGAGGCGCGAGCGTTGCCAGCCTTGGTAACCTGCCCCTGCATGATGTCCCTGGGCAGTTGACTCTGCCATTGCGACACGGAATCAACCCGCTTATGAGCAGAAAAATCTGTGTTTGTCTCCAGCGCAACGACGATCTCGTGATCTGGCTTCACTTCTTCCACTCTACCATCGGCGAGGCGCTTTACCCGGACGAGTCCTTCGTTCACTTCCAGATTCGTCGAGAACGCACTGGCTAGAATGTTGAACTGAGTGCCGAGAACTTCCGCCTCGGCAGAGGGCGTTGCTACCACGAGCGGTTTACCGGGCAGCTGCGGCTCTGCATTGACAGAAAGACTGCCGCCGGAAAGTCGGAGACGTTTCTGGTTGTCGCGTTTTTCGATTTCCAAGGTACCAATCCCCGAGAGTTGTGCGTCAGTCCCGTCAGCAAACTTCAGTTCCACCCACGAATCGCCGCCCGCCGTTTCCAGGATTCCATCACCGATCTCCAGACCGACTGTCATCGTGGCTTCCGAGTCCTGCCCTTGCCCAGTCCAACTCACCGGCCCTCCGTAGTCAACGATAGTGGCAAAGTTGGAATCCGAGCGAAGGAGAAAAAACATGACTCCGGCCAGAGCCACGCTTGCTGCCAATCCAGCAACCGTTTTCCATCCAACCCTGTTAGGTCGGAAAGCCAACCCTGTTGAGCACCGCTCTAAAACACCCTGTTGAGCGACCGAATCACTTTGTCCGGAGCGAGTGTGTAGATCCTCATGCAGGCCGAGGTAGTGGAGATACCGATCCTGAGCCCCCGGGTTTCCTTCCAGCAGCGATTCAAGCTCTGTCATCTCTGCGCTATCGATTGTCTCGTCGACAAGTCGTGCCAGCAATTCATCGAGACGTTTTTGTTCAGGCCTCATTCCATCCCTCCTCTCTCATGGATTCTGTGATACAGGCGAGCAGCTGCGCACGAATTTTTTCCAGCGCGTAGTAAAGCTTATGCATGCTGATTCCACTTCGCGCGGCTTCCTCTTTTACGGCACCGTGCCGTCCGTAGCGTAGACCGACCCATTTCCTCTCCTGTTCGCTCAATTTCTCAAGACAGGATTCAAGCGCTTTCTTTCGTGCTTCCGTCAGAGGGCAATAATCTTCGTATCGAGCGTGAAGTTGCTCCAAAAGAGAATCGGAGAAGACCAGTCTTTCCCGCGCCAGCTTCTGCCTCCACTTCAAAACTTCCAGGTAGGCAAAGCGAATTGCCCACGGAACAAAGGGGCGCTCGGGGTCGTATTGGTCCCACTTTTTCCAGAGCAACACCGAGACATCCTGCAACACTTCAGCTGCGTCCGCCTGCCTGGGAATCATCATGAAAACATACCGCCCCACCTCCGCCTGATGGCGGGTCCAAAGTCTGACGAAATCGGAAGTGTGATCCATGATCTAGGGAATATGTCCTCGAATTTCAGGAAGGGCGAATGCTTCCTCTTCACTCTATCCTCTTGTAAGACACAAATTCGGAAAAAAAACGCGTCAAAATCACCCTCTGTCGATAGATTGAAAAAATTACCCCATGTCTACCCCTACTCGATCCACTATCCGCGCCGGCATTCCCCTGCACAACAGCGCGCTTTTCCACGTCGCGCAGTTCGCTGTCGGAGACCCGCTCGTATATCTCGAAATCGAAAAGGAAGGAACAGTCTGCATCGTTCGGGATGTCGAATTTGATCGTGCCATTGATGCCGTTCCGGCCGATCAAATCTTCGTTCCCGCAGACTTCACTCCGGAAGGTGGGCTATCGGCTGATCGAGAAGTCGCAACGGCGCAGTCCGCTGCGGAATGTCTTCGACGAGCCGCAGTTCCTTCCGTGATCGCAGATCGATCCCTTCCATTTTCCTTCGCCCACATTCTCCGCGAGTCCGGAATCGAAGTCGTATGCGATCTGGATTTCGGCGTCCTCGAAAGACGGCAAAAAAATGCCGAAGAAATCGAAAAACTCCGCCAGGCACAGTCGGTCACCGAAGAAGCCATCGAAATGGCCTGCCGTATGATCGCGAGAGCCGACGCAGACAGCTCCGGCGTGCTGATTCACGATGGCGCGCCTCTGACCTCGGAGCGTGTCCATGCCGCTGTGAATGTCTTCCTCATGGAACGCGGATTCAGCGGGCCAAAGTACATTGTTTCCGGCGGGTCGCAGGGTGCTTCGTGTCACCATCATGGTGATGGTCCTCTGCGCACCGGTCAGCCCGTGATCGTAGATGTTTTTCCCACGAGCAAAGAAACCCACTACTGTGGAGATTGCACGCGCACGGTGGTGCACGGCGACATCCCGCCCGAGATCGTGGAAATGCACACAGCAGTTCGCGCGGCAAAGGCCGCAGGGTGCGCTGCGATTCGCCCCGGAGTCACGGGGGCAGAAGTTCATGCTGCGACGACAAAGGAACTGACGGACCGCGGCTACAACACCGGATTCCCTCCCGAAGGATCGCCCCTTTCGTTTTGCACAATGCACCACGGAACCGGCCACGGCATCGGGCTGGAAGTTCACGAGCCACCACTACTCGACGCGACTGGCATCGCGCTGCTGAAAGGTGACGCCCTCACTGTCGAGCCAGGACTCTATCGCAAAGATCTCGGCGGCGTCCGTGTCGAAGACATGGTCGTCGTCACGGAGGACGGAGTCGAAAACCTCAACCATCTCCCGGAAGGACTGGATTGGAAATGAACACCCGCTTTACCGAAATCGCAGATCGCTTCCTCGATGAACTCCTCCGGTCATCACCCGTGTCAGCAACCCATCTCGGCGACCACCGCTTCGATGACCAACTGGACGAAGTCGACTCCGATTCACGAGACAGGAAGGTCGCCGCGGCAAGGGCCCTCATTAGCGAACTCAACTCGCTCCAATTCGAAGACCTCACGCGATCCAACCAAGTCGATTTTTTGCTACTTCAGCAGCAGCTCCGAAAAGAGATCTGGTTAGTCGAATCGCTTCGGGAATGGGAATGGAATCCACTGGTATACTCGGGCCTGCCGGGCGACTCGCTCTACCTCCTGCTCTCCCGCAATTTTGCTCCGCTGAACGAAAGGCTCGCCCGTGTTGCCGCACGCTGTCTTCAATTCCCTCGATTCTTTGAGCAGGCTCGGGAGTCGATCGTGAAAAAGCTCGTGCCGCCCATTCATGCCGAGACCGCAGTCGACCAGAACCGCGGCATCCTCACACTGATCGATTCACTGGTAGCACCTCACCTCGGCGAATTGCCACCGGATGAGAAAGCGCAGCTGGAGCAAGCTCTGTCGGTTGCCCGTGAAGCTATCGATACGCATCAAGCTTGGCTGGAAAACGAACTCCTCCCGGCTGCGGCAGGAAATCCGAGGCTAAGTGACGCACTCTTTCGGGAAAAGTTTTCCTTTTCCCTTTTCAGCTCCCTCACTCCGGAAGAACTGCGGTCCCGCGCTGAAATGGCAAAGGAGGAAATGACCCAGCGCATGTACGAATTGTCATTGGAGATCAGCCGACAGAACGATCCCCATTTTGTTGCTGATGAAAACCCTTCGGCCCAATCAAAAAACCGTCTCATCCAAGCCTGCCTCGAGCTTGCCTACGCGGATGCACCGAAAGCTGACGAAGTGATCGAGGAAGCGTACCAATCTCTCGAGATCACGACGGATTTCGTCCGCAAAAAGGATCTCGTTTCTATCCCGGACGATCCACTGGAGATCATCCCGATGCCGGAGTTTCGGCGCGGCGTTTCGGTGGCCTACTGCGATGCGCCCGGCCCGCTAGAAGTTGGGGGAAAAACGTTTTACGCCGTCTCCCCTCCCCCGGAAGACTGGACCGAGGAACAGGTTAACTCTTTTCTTCGGGAATACAATCGGCGGTCGCTGCACAACCTTACCGTGCACGAAGCAATGCCCGGACACTACGTGCAGCTGCTCCGATCCAATACCACCTCAACACGGCTTCGCTCTGTTCTCGCCTCGGGCACCTTCATTGAGGGCTGGGCGGTCTACACGGAAGAAATGATGGTCGAGCAAGGTTTTCTCCTGGGCGACCTGCTGATGCGACTGATCGTTTTGAAATGGAATTTGCGAGGAGTTACTAATGCCCTTCTTGATCAAATGATCCATCTCGACGGGATCGATGAAGAAGCCGCGATGCACCTCATGGTGGAGGAAGCGTTCCAGGAGGAACGGGAAGCCGCCGGAAAGTATCGGCGGTCACTCCTGACTTCCGTTCAGCTTTCCACCTACTTCGCCGGATATCAGGAAGTAGTCGACATTCGAAAAGCCACCGAAGAAGCCTGGGGGGAAAACTTTGAACTGAAGCGCTTTCACGATGAACTCATGTCATTCGGCTCGCCGCCTCCCGCCTTTGTCAAAGCGCTGCTCCTCGACGAACCGATCGTCTCCCCGTGATGCATAGAGTCAGGAAAACCGGATTCGCGGGGAAAAATCGGGTGATAGGCCACCAGGGAGTCATGATCAGAACCTCTGCCGCCGTCCGCTGTTAGAACGGAGACAGACGCGTTTTCGCTTTTAGCCCTCATCCTGAAATGACGGAAGGCAAGGAACATCTCATTCCGCTCGTCGTTCGCTGGGCTGCTGGTGAGCGGGGCAAAAAGTAACCTCTATTCACGGTAGATAGACCGGCGGCTTGCGCAAGGCCTTATACTCCGGCCATTCGATTCGCATGCCTTCGTATCTCGCAAATTCCCATTCCGGCCACACCGGACTTTCCTCACGCACTTCGTGATACATTTTGAGGAGCCGGGATTTCATGTCCGCGAGACGATCGAGCTCCCTTTTAGAAAGATCGTATTCCTCCGCGATATCATTCCGCAAATTGGTGAGCGTGAAATCAGCGAGTTCCGCTTTCTTGTTGAACTCAATATCTTCCTCGGTGATTCCACCGCCGGGTTTGAAATCAGGTTTGTCTACCGTCGCTGAAAGCTTCCAGTCGCCTTCCCGAATCGCCACCTTGATCGGACCTCGTGAGCGGAGGAAATGCCAGTAGAGAGGCGTCTCGCGCTTGAGTTCCTTGCCGGCAAGAAGAGGTGCCAGGCTTGTCCCGTCGATGGCCCGATCTGTCGGAGCATCGACACCTGCGAGTTCACAGAGAGTCGGAAGCCAATCTACTCCGCTAATTGGAACATCGCTTTCTCCCGGTTCCACTTTGCCCGGCCAGCGCAGCATTCCCGGCACGCGAATTCCACCCTCCCAGACGTAGCCTTTCTTCGCTCGAAGAGGTCCGGATGACCCGTAAGGATGTTTTCCCGTTAAGGCCGGCCCATTATCACTCGTGAAAAACACGAGCGTATCATTGCGCAAATTCAGGCTGTCGATCTCAGCCATTAGCTTTCCGAAAGCGGCATCCATCTGGGTGATATTTCCCCACAAGGCACGCTCAGCCGGATCTTCGAGGTGATCGTAGTGGCGAGTGTGTCGGGGTGCCGTCGCCACCGGCTCGTGTGGCTCGTGGTAGCAGACAAACAGGAAAAACGGCTTTTCCCTATCGCGTCCTTCCCCGTTTTCATTTCGCAGCCAATCGATCGCTTCATCGGTGACGAGGTCAGCCGAGTAGCCCTTCAATGGACCAACCGGAATATCGTTCCTGACAAAGTTATAAGGATCACGATGGTTCGGCAGCGCGTTATTCTGAACCGAGAACCAATGATCAAAGCCATGGTCGTCCGGTTGCGGCTGGCCCGGCAGATTGAACATCCCATTGAGATGCCACTTCCCGGAATGGCAGGTCGAGTAGCCGCCTTCTCGAAGCAGAGTCGCCACCGTGATCTCTGACTCGCTGACGTGCATTGGCGACATCATCGGAATCCAATTGTGGACCCCAACTCGCCACGGCGTCCGCCCTGTCATCAGCCCTGTCCGCGATGGTGAGCAATTCGCCGCCGCCGCGTAGCAATCCGTGAAACGAATTCCTTCCGATGCAAACCGATCCAGGTGCGGCGTGTGAACAATATCATTCCCGTAACAGGCCAGATCGCCGTAACCGAGATCGTCAGCAAGGACGAGAATGATGTTCGGACGGTCCGCTGCGAGGGAAGTCAGGCAGGCGAAAGAGAGGAAAAAGATGAGCGTTTTCACGCTGTCCTTTCTAGCGAGGGAAGACGGAACGGGTCAAGAATGGGGCAGACGGATTTGCGTTTGGGATAACGCGCGGCGGTCGGAACTTTTCCAAGTTCCGCTGCATTTCAACCGCGTAGCTGAATTCGTGAGAATTCCGAAGGCTTGGTATGCATTACTCCTTAGCCCCAAACACCTCCGCAGCCCAGGTGTCGTATCGGGCCTGCAGCGCCTTTACGACCTCCGGCTTCTCCGCCGCGTAGTCTTTCACCTCCGGCTCGAGGTCGGAGAGATTTCGGAGACTCTTTCCGTCGAGCAACTTCCAGTCGCCTTCCCGGACTGCCCATTTTTTCTGCCACTGAAAATAGATCACCGGATGTCGGGTTGGTTCGTCTGCCGAATCGATAATGGGCTGCAGGCTGTGTCCGTCGAGTTGAGTCTTCCCCTTTTCCACTCCGCACCATTCGAGAATACTGGGATACCAGTCCATGATCGTTACGGCCTGATCACGAACCTCCCCTTTCGGCAGCTTCGCAGGCCAACTTACGATGGAGGGAACCCGGACTCCGCCTTCCAGGAAATTGCCTTTGTGACCGATCCACTTCCCGGTATTTCCGCCACCTCCAAAGGCATGGTAGTAATGCCCCTTCGGGAGTTGGCTCGCATGATCATCAAACTTGATCGTGCCTCCATCCTCAGCAGAATGCCCGTTGTCACTCTGGAAAATGACGATCGTATTTTCGGTCAACTGTAGCTCATCCAGTTTGTCGAGCACCTTTCCAATGTAGTAATCGGTCGTCGTCGTAATTGCGGCATAAGAACGACGAGGCATCTCCATATCCGCGTAGAGTCTCGTGTGTTCTTCAAGGGCCTGCTCCGGGTAATGCGGAATGTTGAACCCGATGAAGAGAAGAAAGCGATTGTCCTGATTTTTCTCGATGTAGTTCAAAGCACGATCAGTGATGAGATCGGGAAAGTATTCGCCCTCTTTAAAAACCTCTTCCGTTCCCTCGTAGAGATCGTGGTAGCCTTTGCCGTGAAGAAAATGATGATTGTAGTTGTCGATGAACCCATTTCGAATTCCGAAAAATTCATCGAAGCCCTGTTTCACCGGACCGAAATCCCGATGAGAACCCACGTGCCATTTTCCGAACAGCGCAGTGCGATACCCTGCCGTTTTCAGGGCCTCCGCAATCGTCACTTCCTCCAGAGCCATATTGACTCCGTCCGGACCTTTCATATTTCCCTGCGTCCAGGAATTAATCCCGCTCCGCTGCGGGTGCCGACCGGTCAACAACGCAGCCCGGGAAGGACAGCAAACGGTATGGGCATAGGCCTGAGTAAAACGAACTCCCGCTGCGGCAATGCGGTCGATGTTTGGAGTAATGAGATCCTTTGAGCCGTAGCAATTCGCATCGAGCGTACCCTGGTCATCCGTGTAAAGAATGACAACATTCGGTTTTTCAGCCGGAGCCGAAATCGAATTCGCGAGAGCGAAGCTGATGGTCATCAGCAGGAATGACGTGGTGAGAAAAGATCGTTTCATTCCCGACATATTGCGTTGGGGCGGGGAGCTTTCCAATGCCGAAATCAACCTATCTACCACAATTTCTTTTCCCGTTCTGAATTCAGATCAGATTAAATTCAACTTCAGTCCAGAACTCTCCATCGTCAGTTTTGTGGCCATCAATTTCCACAAAGGACCGGCTGCTTTAGCTGCCGCCGTGGTGGCTATTCGGCGATTGAATTCGCCGCTCCTTTCCTGTTGCGTGCTTGAACAAAGATGATCACCGGAAATCGAAATACGCAACTGGGTTGCATCGACGTCCTAACCCTGTTAGGTCTGCGGCAGAAACCTGTTTGATTGGCTGTGAGCATCAACCTCAAAAAGAAGAAGTATTATCCAGTGAGTGAGGACTTGGGTCTCTATCTTGCCAAGTTCGGACGGACGATGGATATCCCGGTGGTGTATGAGGATCTACATCGTTTCTCGGAGTTGTTTCCGCTTTTTGATCGCGAGGGAAATGACACTCTCTGGAAGACCGTCCACTACGAGCCTTCGATTCGAGAAGATCTCAGCGCGAAACTGACGCGCATCTATTCGCTCCTGAAAACGAACGACACTCGAGTCAATGAGCACCTCGTTATGGATAGGGTCGACTTCTGCGAGTTCGGAAATTCACGCCCCTTTCGCATTCGGATCGTGAATCAGTTCAACGACAACTACGATCATTTCTACGTGAAGATCGCGGATGCTTCCCGAATCTACGGGCTGGAATTGGAGCACATTCTTTCTCCGAACCGGATCAATTACCTCTTCAATGGTGACACCTTGATCGAAGAGCACATCGCAGGTGTTCCCGGGGATGTCTTCATCAATGATTACTTCGGCCGACCCGAGACGAACCAGATTCGCGTCGCGAAGGAGTTTGTAAAATTCAACGAACGCAGTTTTGTCAGGCTGCTCGGGGATATGCGGAGCTACAACTACGTGGTCGACATCACGCCGGATTTTGAGGATGCGCAGTACCGCGTGAGGGCGATCGATTTCGATCAACAGAGCTACGAGGGATACAAGGAAATGTATCTGCCGCAGTTTTTCCTCGAGAATGCGGCAGTGGTTGAACTCTGCACCGATCGAATCAATTACCAGACGACGCGCCAGTATCAGGACGAAGAGAGGACGTTGATTCACCGTCGTGTCACGCTCGCCCACAATCGACTTGGGGCCTTCTGGGATGCGATGCTGGATGTAGAGATAGCGCCGGAGGATCACGTAATTCGCCTTCGAGAGGAATTGAATCGATACCACGACTGCCAGTCTTTTTCTCAATGCGAGACGATGGGTGCGCTGGTGAAACGAAATCTTGAAATCTCACTGACGAGAACCGGATCGGACATCACTTGATGGCGCATCACGGATCATTTATCCGAGCTTTTTTTCGGAATGCAGGAAGTGTCGGGGCAGTGGCTCCCAGTTCGGAGGCACTAGCGAAGCTGATGGTGGATTGGCTGGAATGGGATGAAATCAACTCGGTCGTCGAGTTCGGCCCGGGCACAGGAGTTTTCACCGAGGCCATTGAAAAGCGCGCCCGGGAAGGAACAAAGCTGATCGCAATCGAGCGGGATGCCGAGCTGGCGGAAATCACGCGGAATCGTTGCCCGGAGGTAACGGTCCGAAAGGCTTGCGTAAGTGAAGCCGCCTCGATCTGCGAGGAGGAAGGAATTGCATCGGCCGACGCCATTCTATGCGGTCTCCCATGGGCATCCTTTTCCGAAGAGCTACAGAATACCCTGCTCGATGAGATGTTCGAGATCCTGCCTCCGGGCGGAAAATTCGCCACCTTCGCTTACTGGCAGGGACTGGCATTGCCGGCTGGTCTGCGGTTCCGACGCGTTCTGCGGCAGCATTTTTCCGAGGTCGAGCAGAGCCCAACGGCATGGAAGAATTTGCCGCCCGCTTTTGTGTATCGATGTGTGAGGTAGTGAGACCTTCCTAGCGGCAACCGCGATCTTGGAAACCGAATGACCTATTCCTATTTCGCCCAGAGCGAATTTTCAGGCAGAAACGCCAAAAAATCCTCCGGGATGGAGGCTTCGAAATTCACTTCCTCGCCGCTCACTGGATGACGAAACCTCAGCCTCCACGCATGAAGCAAAAGTCTCTCCACTCGCACCTTGGCTTTTTTTGATCCGTAGATTTCGTCTCCGAGAATGGGGGCGCGAAGGCACTCCTTCAAATGCACTCGGATCTGGTGGGTGCGCCCTGTGTGAATGATACAGGAAAGACTGGCCCATTTCCCACCGGGATCAGATCGCAAGACTCGATAGTTGGTGACAGCTTCTTTTCCGGCGGGCTCTTCGAGCACCGTCATCTGCTGCCGATTTTGCGAGCTACGCCCG
>Ga0255752_10006016_pt1 | contig 11530 bp, 9 predicted proteins | sample 011ome_25_FD_179952 | JGI IMG/M metagenome (GOLD analysis project Ga0255752, IMG submission 179952) | Coastal salt marsh microbial communities from the Groves Creek Marsh, Skidaway Island, Georgia - 011512CT metaG (version 2) | ecosystem: Environmental > Aquatic > Marine > Intertidal zone > Salt...
AAGAAGGACAAGTGATGCAACATAATGAATATGACGTAACCGTATTAAAAGTGGTTGATGGAGACACAGTAGACGTAGACATCGATCTGGGATTTGGCGTTTGTTTAAGAGACGAACGTGTACGCATTATGGGTATCGATACTCCAGAATCACGCACAAGTGATAGAGTAGAAGACTTGTTCGGCGAAGCAGCTAAAGCACGTCTGAAAGAACTCATGAAAAATGGTGGCAAACTTATCACTACGGAAGATAAGAGTGGTGAAGATATGAAGGGTAAGTTCGGACGTATCCTTGGAGACTTCAAAGTAGAATACAACGGCGAAATGAAAAAAGTAACCGAGATCATGGAAGCGGAAGGACATTGCGTTCCTTACTTCGGCGGGTCAAAGGAAGATACGCAAGCAGCACACGAAGTGAATAGACAACGTCTACTTGCTGAAGGTGTAGTAAGTCGTGAAGACTATGCAGCTGCCGTAGCAAAGATGAAAGGTTAGTACCATGAGAATTTCCCTACTACTCGCACCACTAGTATTAAGTGGTTGCATGACCATTCCTAGTTTCTACGATGACAACGAGTCTAAAGTTGCGATCGACTTACGCTATTCAGTTGAGCAACTGGACTGTGCCAGGCAACAGAAACCTCAAGTCGCAGAGATTAGATCTAAACTTACTTGGATGGAACTGTACGTTGAAAGCAAGGGTTCTGATGATATTTCCGATATGATTAAACCGATGAAAGAAACTGTAAATGATTTCTATAATCGTGGTGAAGGATCGGAAGGTTACTGTAAGATCAAGAAGAAAGTTATGTCAACACAAAGTAAACTAATCGCAGATGCGGTACTAGGGAGATTCTAATGGATGAACTACAAAAACTAATTGGATGCGGAAACGCATGGGCCGAGCAAAAAGCAGCGACTGCTATGGAACTAGCGAGTATTCATGCTAATGGCGAAATCACCGACAGTGAATATAAAGAACTGCTAGAAGATCTGATCAGAACAGATGCTATCAGTGAAGATGCTGCAGACATAGAATTTAAATCTATGCTAATCGCCGGAGTTTCCGGTCTACTACAAGTAATCTAAGGCACACTAATGTCAGACGAAGACAATAAAACAGAACTAGAAATCGCCGGAATGAAGTTCACCGGCGGAAAGATGTTTCTTGTCATGACAGCACTATCAAGTCTCGGTGGTGCTGCATGGGGTGGTTTTGAATTCTATAATGATTATAGAAATATGAAAGCACAGATCCAAGAATACGTTGCACCCGATCTATCTGGATTTCAGGAACAACTTTCAGTTATGAATGCTAACATGAAAAAGTTACAGGAATCTGTGATGGAAGCACGTGACTACACCAGAGACATTAAGATGGATCTGAAGAACGACATCGACCGTATTGAAAACATTGTCGATAAAACCGAATCTCGTGTTAAGGAATCAGAGTCTACCGTTAGACAGATGGTTAATGATACCGAGAAAACTACACGTCAAATGATTGATAATGCAAGTCAGCGCTTTGATAATAAGCGTGATCAACTATCCAGCGACACTGATCGTAAGTTGAACAATCTTGAAACTGAATTGAATAAAAAACTACAGCGGGCGTTAGATAATCCTCTAGCAAACTAAGGAGCGCTAACCCATGGATCCAATTACTCTACTAGCCGCAGCATCAGCTGCATTTAATGGTGTCAAAAAACTTGTCGAACATGGAAAAGAAATTGAAGATGTATTCGGTCAGTTGAGTAAATGGGCGTCATATACATCTGATCTACAAGAATGGTGTAGACAAGAGGAAAGTAAACCGAGTATCTTCAAGAAACTTTCATTCGGAGATGATACCTCTGAAGCATTGAATGTCATGAGTATTCGTATGAAGTTAGCTCAACAAGAAGTTGAAATACGAGAGATGTTTCAATGGTATGGTCCTCCTGGAGCATACGAAGAATTCATTGCGGAGCGTCGTAGAATTAAAGCTCAACGTGAAAAGATGATCTATGAACAAGCTAGACGTCGTAAAGAGTTTTTATATAACGCATTCTATATATCAACAACCGTTGTATTATTAGGAATATTGGGATGGATGGGATGGGTTGTATACGAATTGATACAACATAGAGGATAATAAAAAGGGGACCGAAGTCCCCTTTACTATTTTGGGTGATAAGGTATAGTTACCTCAGCTACGCTCAAGCGGCGATAGCAAATAACTCTTCGTTTGCAGTTATTGATTTCGCTTGATTTACAGTCATCGCCTACTGTGCTGTCCACTCTGTTACTCTTTGCCCTGTCGAAACCTGTACACCCCCATCATAATAAGTCTCGCTTGATATGGTGAATAGTTATTGATGCAAATATATTTTATACATCTTTCCCTAAATTCCCACAATAATACTTCATCCATTATAAGACCCCTTATGGTGGAGGTGGGCGGAATCGAACCGCCGTCCAGAACACTTTTCTCTTTGCTTCATACAGCAATATACTATTCTTCGTCTTTGGTTTGATTCCTCCAATCAATCATCCAATAGATTGCAATGGAACCAATGACAAACCCAATGATCCAACCAATGTATGTCATTGCACGTTATTATGTATCCACTGCCAATATTCTTCTGTGGTCATAACTTTCTCCTTATGATAGTTACTATTATACCAGATTATTTATAATTATGCAAGCAAAACACCATAGATTATACCAAACACACTCATCAATAGAATTAAAATCGCAAACATCATCAGTGACATGAATCCTAGTGCGATTGCTCTACCGATCATGTCTATTGCAGAATTCAAATACTTTATCATATTCTGTATCATATTGTCCTCCTAAGATACCATCCACGTCACGGAAGTCTATTTCTGCTCCGACAGTTTTCAATAGACCACTATTCTTCCAAGTGTTACCTTCTCCAACAATGAACTTACAACGTGCTTTGATCGCAGCATACATCTCATGATGTCTTCCTGTTTGCAATAGATCCGCATGACGTAATCTGTTAACGATCTCATCCCACGACTGTTCAAAGATATTGATCCTGGGATTATCTGAATCAAACTGAAAGTTTTTATTATACGGCTGTCCATCATAGATATGAACATGAGGATATTCCTGATATGGAACATCTACTAGTATAGATCTATCGGGTTTAATAGTAGCTTCTACTCCATGCTTCAACAGTTCTTCTTTAGATAGTACTTCACGAACAGTTATCTCGGAGCAATCTGAAAGAACTTTATTATAATCATGCAACATTTCTTGCCATACAGTATTGTGTATTTGTATATCGCACCCTTCAGCGTGTGCGTAACCCAATGCTCTTAAGAATTTCAATGCAGTGGGTTTGCTATGATGCATAGTTCCCTCACCATTCAGAATCACGGTATCGTAGTGCGACCAGTTGATTTTAGTCAGTAGTTCGTTGGTTTTTATGGAACGATCAAACCTATATGTCTGAACAACCGCAGAACATCCGTTATGATAATTCGAAGTATCGTTAAGTAAAAGTATCATATGATATATGTATACGAGTAGATTTATTATAAATATAAAGAGTAGTTTATAACTAGGACAACACCTATGGCAGCATCAGTAAAAACAAATTTAATAATTAATCAGAAATCGAACTTTAAAGCGAACATTCTGGTTAGAGATTCAGCAACTTCGACTGTGGTTGATCTGACAGGATATTCTGTGGTCGCTAAAATAAAACAAACGCTAGAATCTCCAGATTCAACAGCAGTATCGTTCCTCACAGCAATTCCAGATCCTGCTTCAGGAATATTTGTTATGGAATTAGCTGCTGAAGCTACTTCACTACTTAGATCAGGCAGTTATGTATATGACGTGGTATTAGTAGCACCAGATTTTTTTAGAACTCGAATTATTCAAGGGACCGCAAAGGTCGATGGAGGTATTTCTTAATGGCTTATTCAGCTGAACTTATCATATCCGGAGAGACATATACCGCCAATGTCATTAAAGGTCAGAACGGAGATACTGGAGCAAGGGGCGCAGACGGTGTAGCGATTGTTCCGGTATATACCGACGGAACTAAACTAACAGACCAAATTTCAGTTCTTAAATTTACAGGTGGTGGAAAATCTGTTACTGCATCTGGAAATGAAATCACAGTCGATATTCCAACTGCAACTAATGATTATGAGCAGTTAATCAATAAACCAACTTTGTTCAGCGGTTCTTATAGTAACTTGACTGATAAGCCAACACTGTTCTCTGGCGCATATACAGATTTGACTAATAAACCAGATATTCCAACCGATATATCTGATCTTGCAGATTCTCAAGGTATTCTATCTTCTTTTACATTTAATGGTACATTCGACGCACTTACAGGCAAACCTACCACTATCGCTGGATATGGGATCACTGATGCATTCGATTATGAATTTAGTAGTCTTTTAAATGTGCCTGCAAATCTATCCGGATCATATAATGATCTAGATGATCTACCAGACCTTACCGCACTGGATTATGTCACTCCTTCGGAATTAGCTACTGCGATATCCCCATATGCTACCACAGAATCTGTGACATCAGCACTTTCCGGATATGTTCAAACAACGACGTTAACTTCGACCCTGGCCGATTACGCATTGAGTAGTGCATTGTCCGAATACGTTCTAAGCACTACTTTCTCAACTACTTTAAATAATACTTTAAGCAATTATGTTCTGAGTAGTACGTTTAACACAATTTTATCTAATTATGTGTTAAACAGTACTCTAGCAAGTTATGGTTATGCAACGCAATCATTCGTTAATAGTTCAATCGCTCAGTTGGTAGACTCGTCCCCAGCTGCGTTGAATACCTTGAATGAACTCGCCGCTGCATTAGGTGATGATCCTAACTTTGCGACTACTATAACTAATCTTATTGCTACGAAAGAAGATTCTGCAGATCTCGCCAACGTCGCAAGGAGTGGTTCATATTTTGATTTAGGTGACACACCACCATCGTTCGATCAGTCTTTATCAGAAAAGACTACTGCTAACTTGACGGAAGGTTCTAATCTATACTATACTGATGCGAGAGTTCAAACAAAACTAGGTTCAGTCTCTGGACACATTGTACCCGATACTAATATTGTATATGATCTAGGTTCCCCAACTGCCAGATTCAGAGATCTCTATCTAAGTGGAAACTCGATTTATTTGGGCGAAGAACTGGTACTTTTTAACGACAATGGAACTTTTTCAGTTATAGATGGTAGTAATAATCCAGTCACCTTATCATTAGCTAATAATACTACTACTGATCTCACCGAAGGCGATAACTTATACTATACTGAAGCGAGAGTAGAAGGTGTATTTGACACTCGTCTTGCACTAAAGAGTACAGATGACGTCAGTGAAGGATCTAACCTCTATTGGACAATAGCTCGTGGTGAAGCGATGTTTGACACAAGATTGTCTACCAAGACCACTACTAATCTTGCTGAAGGTATTCATTTATATTATACAACTGCAAGAGCTAATAATGATTTTGACGTTCGTTTAGCATCTAAAACTACGAGTAACCTCACCGAAGGTGCTAACTTATACTATACAGAGACACGTGTTAATACAAACTTCTCATATAAGACCACCGACCTCTTGTCAGAGGGTACTGGTAATCTATACTTTACCAATGCACGAGTTGATGCAGAGATCGACTCATATGTTACCGGCGGAACTGGTGTTACAGTGACCTCTGGTGAAATCGCAATCGGTCAAGATGTTTCTACAACTGCAGACGTTACATTCAATGATATTGATGCTGCCGGAAACGTGGTCATCGGTGGAAACTTAACAGTCTCTGGAACAACGATTACTCTTGATGCAGAGAATCTTTCTGTTACCGATTCAATGATCTATTTGAATAATGGATCAACTGTCGCAAATCCTGATCTCGGTATCTCTGGTAACTACAATGATGGTACATATGCACACACTGGTATGTTCCGTGATGCAACAGATGGTACATGGAAATTCTATCAAGGGTATATTCCTGAACCAGATGCATCTCCATACATCGATACCACACATGCATCGTTTGCATATGCTCCAGTAAGAGCATCTACTTTCACTGGAAATCTAGTTGGTAATGTCACTGGAAACGTCATAGGAAACGTTACAGGAACAGTATCTTCACTATCTAATCAAACTACTTCCAATCTAACTGAAGGAACTAGATTATATTATACCGACTCAAGAGTTGCTACGTATCTAGTAACAAACAGCTATGCCACTGAGAGTTATGTAACAAACTCTATCGCAACAGCTGCAACAAATTACGCATCAACTGCACAAGGTCTAAAGGCAGACTCTGCTCTTCAAGAATCGGATGTTTCTACAGTAGCGCTTGATGGTCAATACACCTCTTTGATAGGAACTCCGGTTTTGGCAGATGTCGCCACTACAGGATTGTATAGCCAGTTGATCGGTAAGCCTGATCTTAAATCTGTTGCTACTGTCGGAACTTTTGCATCTCTATTATCAAAACCAACGACTCTTTCTGGATATGGAATAACTGACGCTGCTACCTCAGCACAAGGTTCTCGTGCAGATACGGCGGTACAACCTTCTGCATTAGGAACTGCCGCATATCAGAATGTAGGATACTTCGCAACAGCTGCACAGGGTCTGAAGGCAGATACTGCTATTCAATCACTTGCAGGATACGCAACAGAAACATATGTTGATACTGCTGTTGCTGCAAAGGATAATACGGATGAGATTACAGAAGGGTTGAGTAATCTTTATTATACAAACGCTCGTGTAGACGCAAGGATCGCGATTGCTGCTCCCAACTATGCAACAGCTGCACAGGGTCTGAAGGCAGATACTGCTATTCAATCACTTGCCGGATACGCAACGGAAACATATGTCGATACGGCAGTATCAAATTTGGTAGATTCAGCGCCAGGAACATTGAATACGCTCAATGAACTTGCAGCTGCTCTTGGAGATGATCCTAACTTTGCGACTAGTATTTCGACTGCAATTGGAACTAAGTTGGCGACCACAGATTTCACATCTACCGCAAACACTTGGATCGCTACTAAAAGTACCACAGATCTTGCAGAAGGCACTAATCTATACTATACATCAGCTCGTGCTACATCTGCAGCTAGGGCTGCATTAAGTGCCGGTGGTGACTTATCTTATGATTCCGGAACTGGTCAGTTCAGTATAACATCATATAAAACTACCAACTTCAATACAGATTTCTCTAATCAATCTACGACAAATCTAGCAGAAGGTACTAATCTATATTACACATCTACTAGAGCCAATAATGATTTTGATACTAGATTAGCTGCTAAATCTACTAGTAACTTAGACGAAGGAACAAACTTATATTATACACAAGCTAGGGCACGAGCATCGGTCAGTGCTTCTGACGACTTATCATATGATTCTTCAACTGGTATCTTCAGTGTTACGACGTATAAAACATCAGACTTTAATACAGATTTTGGCGATAAGACTACAGATTCTCTGACAGAAGGTAGTACCAATCTATATTGGACAAGTACAAGAATCAATAATTATTTGACCGATAATAATTATGCATTGACTTCAGATATTTCCACCGCTATCAGTGACGCATCTAGTAACTATGCTACCGCAACACAAGGTGCATTGGCAGATACCGCATTGCAGAGTGTTTCGTTTGATGATTTGACATCTACTCCAACGACCGTCTCTGGATATGGCATTACAGATGCTATCACAACTGCTAATACTATCAATGCATTGGCATTATCTACATCTACCAATTTGAGAAGTATTATCAGTGACGAAACCGGAACTGGATCATTAGTATTTGGAACTTCTCCTACAATAGCTACTCCAGCAGTTACAGGAGGAACGTTCGACGGAGGAATATTCACCACTCCAACATTGACAACTCCAACGGTATCAATTATCAACGGCGGTACAAATGCTGGTACAACATTAACTCTAAGATCTACCACTGAAGTAACAAAAGCGACTGCTGGTATATTGATGGATGAGACAATCGCATCTACTTCAACTGGCACTGGAACATTAGTTGTATCCGGAGGTGTTGGTATTGGAGGAACTCTATCCGCATCTGAGATCTATGCTGAACGTTGGACAGAGAAATTAAATACCAATACGGCAAGTTTATCCGGAACAGTCGCATTCTCTTACTTGAATGGTACTGCACATTATCATACCGGATTCCTAGGTGATTTCGTTGCAAACTTTACTAATGTGCCAACGACTGATAATAGAACAATTGTATTTGTTATCATGGTAGAACAAGATGGTGAGAATGCATACATTCCAACTGGAGTTCAGATAGATGGAACCGTTGCTCCTATACAATGGTTAAATAATGCATTACCAGAAGGTACTCCAGGTAATATAGATCAGTTCACATTTACATTAGTCCGAACTCAGTCGGCATGGAAAGTTTTAGGTACTATTATCACTTACGGAGGTGCTGTATAATATGTCGTTATTAACATCATTGGCGAACGCATCATTAGTTGGAGGTGCGGCATCTGGAGTAGGTCGCCCAATTCTATCTGCAAGTAGACCTATTGTAGAAGAGGGTGATGAGGTTCAGTTTATATTATACGTTCCTGACGGAGTTGAGGGAACTACCTATGCATATTCCATAACTGGGATAACTGCGAATGACTTATTCTATGGTACACTCACAGGAAACTTTACACTCGATAGTTTACAAGGCGCACAAGTTTCTATCACATTAGCTAGAGATAGTGTTCAAGAAATCGAAACTATCACGATGACAGTAAGTAGCTTAAATTTATCTGTTCAGGTAACGATTACTGATACATCTCCAGCTCCAGTGGGTGAAAGTATATATGATTATCCAGGAGGATATACGTGGGTGTGTCCTGCAGGAGTTACCAGCGTATCAGTGGTTGCTATCGGTGGTGGTGGTAATGGTGGATATATTAGGACAAGCGACGGATCAAGTAGAGCTGGTGGTGGAGGTGGTGGTCTTGGATGGAAAAATAATATTGCGGTGACACCAGGAACTAGTTATACCGTTGTTGTGAGTGGTTGGTACGGACAGAATTCCACAAGCAGCAGAACATCTTTTATAAGCTACACTGTAGTCAGTGGTGAGTTGGGAGACAGTGGATATAGTAGCTATATTGGAAAGGCAGGTGGTTCTTACATTGGTGATGGTGGTGGATATGGTGGATCATCCGCAACAATGAGTTCGAGCACCACTTCAACTAGACTGGGAGGGGGTGGCGGCGGCGGCGGATATCTGAACACTGGAGGTGCTGGAGGAGCTTCAAATTCTGCTGGTACTGGGAGTAACACTGGTGGCGGTGGTGGAGGATCAGGATACTACTTCAGGAACGGTTCAAGTGGAAGTGGTGGATTTGGCGGAGGAACCGGACTTTTCGGAACAGGTGGAGGATCTGCAACTAGTGGTGGATCTTCTTCACAATATGCAGGTGGTGGCGGAATGTATAATCCAGTTACATACCCAACCACCGGGAATTGGGTTAATAACAATGATGGATATGGCCGTGCAGCTCAGAGATTTGGTGGCGGTGGTGGAGCCATAACATCTGATAATTTAATTTCAAACTACGGAGGTCCTGGCGGACTACGAATTATATGGGGTGGGGGTAGATCCTTTCCTAATAATGCAGGGTATTTAGCTCCATCTAATGGAGGAACATCTGTAACTTTACAACAAACTTTAAATAATCCTAATGCTTATAGTACAAGTGCTAGTGATTTCTTTGGCGTCTCAGTAGCAATAGATGGTAACTATGCAATTGTTGGCGCTAGTGAGGAAGATGGTCCTAGTGTTGGTTCTAGTATTGGTTCAGGTAAAGCATATATTTTTAATGTCACTACTGGCGCTTTGGTTCATACGCTAGATAACCCCAATCCTTATGGTACAAGTGAGGAAGATACATTTGGTTACTCAGTAGCGATATCTGGTAATTATTGTATTGTTGGTGCGCATGGTGAAGATGATGCTGGTGGTAATAGTTCAGGTAAAGCATATATCTTCGATGTTACAACTGGCAGCCTAGTTCACACACTAGATAACCCTAATCCGGATGGTGACAGTGGACTTGATTCATTTAGTCTGCCGGTAGCAATGTCTGGCAACTATGCTATTTTTGGTGCTACTTGGGAAGGTGGTGTTCAGGCAGGTGCAGCATACATCTTTAATGTCACTACTGGCGCATTAGTTCATATATTAGATAACCCTAATGCTTATGGTACAAGTCAGAATGATCTCTTTTCTAGTGCAGTTGCAATATCCAGCAATTATGCTATAGTTGGTGCTCGGTGGGAAGATGATGCTGGTGGTAATTATTCAGGTAAAGCATACATCTTTGACGTATTAACTGGAGATCTGGTTCATACATTGGATAATCCTAATGCTTACGCTGACGCTTGGAATGATGAATTTGGTAGAGCAGTTGCTATATCAGGTAATTATGCAATCGTTGGTGCTGCTGGTGAACGTGATGCTGGTGGTGATGTTTCGGGTAAAGCATATATCTTCGATGTTACAACTGGCAGTCTAGTTCACACACTAGATAACCCTAATGCTTATAGTACAAGTGCTAATGATAGATTTGGTTACAAATTAGCGATATCTGGTAATTATGCCATCGTTGGTGCTTATTATGAAGATGATGCTAGTGGTACTAATTCGGGAAAAGCATATATCTTTGATGTTACAACTGGGACATTATTGAAAACATTAGATAACCCAAATCCTTATGGCACAAGTACTGATGATTTCTTTGCACTATCATTAGAGATATCTGGTAATTATATAATTGTTGGTGCTTATCGTGAAGGTGATGCTGGTGGTACTCTTTCAGGTAAAGCATACATCTATAGATTGGATCAGACCTAATCTATAGGTGCGTGAAGGGTAATCTGTACGTGTGGATTACCCTTTATTATCTGATCCCATCTATCCGACCAACCCGTCGCAACTTCAGAGACCCTATTTGGGTCTTTTTTAAGCTTAGATTTTTTTAAGTTATCGGTATGCGAATATATGTGATTCTTGAAATAAGAATCAATTCCCCATACGTGAATGTCGGTATATCCATGATCGATCAACCATAGCACTGCGTAGTGAGCTGAAGACATTTCTAAAGATCGTACTCCTTCTGGTCTACGATATGTGCTATAGAGTGTCATTTCATGACAATCATTCACAGGATTTCCTAGCCATTCAACGACTCCAGGATTTGCTATAACTGGAGGAATCTTTGGAAGTTTAGGTTTGCGATTATGCCGACGGTGATGTTGAATTTGATTACATAATGATATGTCGCTCATCATGGTAGCATCGGCGTCCAACACCTTTGTAACGTTGCAACCAATGACAAAGTCCTGGTCAGATAGACGTTTAAAGTCTACCCAACTAGGACCATTACCTACTACATGAGCGATGTTCATAACATCTGGTATCGAAGTTTCTCTCGTTCTATCAGATCTTTAATGGCAAGTTTCTTATG
>Ga0255752_10006049_pt1 | contig 11497 bp, 19 predicted proteins | sample 011ome_25_FD_179952 | JGI IMG/M metagenome (GOLD analysis project Ga0255752, IMG submission 179952) | Coastal salt marsh microbial communities from the Groves Creek Marsh, Skidaway Island, Georgia - 011512CT metaG (version 2) | ecosystem: Environmental > Aquatic > Marine > Intertidal zone >...
AGTAAATTGTTGTATTTGATTACCAATAGTTTCTAATGGAGTAACAGTTGCAGATCCTCCAGATAAAGTTTGTGATGCATTTGTAGTTTGTTCTACAGTAAATTCAGTATCAGATACTATTGATTTAACTTCATATAATTTATCTTCGAAATCGTCATCGTTAAATCCCACAGTAGTAAAAGATTCAACAGTTGCACCTGAATTTGCAGGTTGAACTGCAGTTCCATTTATTCCTCTAGTTAAACCTATTAAAGAAGTTACAGGGGTCGTTGTAGTTCTATTGACGGCATAATCGGAAACTGTTCCAGGACCATAATTAGCACCCCACATATAAAGTTCATTTCCTAAAGTAGCTGTGCCACCGTTATCTGCATCTGATCTATATATGGCTAAATTACCACCAGTTCCTACAGTGGTAAAAGTAGTAGAACATCTATACCAACCGTTTCCAACGTTTGTTATTGTTGCAGTGTGTTGAGGATCAGTTGTTCCAACAGTTCCGTTTTGAATATCAAAATAAGTTTTATTTACGACACCTGTTCCTGTCATATTAAAATCTTGTAAATAAATATAACTAATGTTCGACCCTGGTTTATATTTTGCAAATACACTAAAAGTGTTAACTCCTAGAGCTAAACCTGAAAGAGAGTTTCTAAAAACAGCTCCAGAAGCTGCAGCTGCTAAATCTTGTTGTATTGTTTCTGCTGTAGTAGTTCCATCTGGAGCAACTTCTGTATTTGCAGTTACATTAGTTCTTGCTTTTCCCCACCAGGCATTATCAAACTCTTCTGTGTAAGCAAGATGATTTGTAAAAGTTCCTGTAAAGCTTAGTTGTTCACCTGTGTCTACTATTCTAACTGGATTAGCTGGTAAAAATCCAGCTGTACTTGTTAAAGGAAGACTAGTTTGTTCTGGTATAATATATTGTTGTAATGTGGTCGAAGCTACTGTTGTAGTTGGAAGAGTAACATTATTAAACTCTACAATATCACCAGCAGATAAACCATTAATAGATTGTGTTGTAATTTCTACAACATTAGAACCTGATGTAAAACTAAACGTACTATTTTTAAATTCATCAATTGTTAATGGAAAGCCACTAGTTCTATAAGGTGTAATATCGTAAAAATTATCTTCGTAATAAATTAATAAAAACTTATCAGTTCCAATTGCTAGATATTGATTACCGTCATTACCTCTAAATGGATGTAATCTTCTTGATACAGATGAAATACTTTCTCCACCTTCTGCTTTCCAACCACCTACTTTTTCTGGTAATGTATATCTAAATCTAACGTTGTCACCACCCACATAACGAGCGACAGCTCCAACTTCAGAGTTTTGTTTATCGAAACCTGGTTTAATTTGCCATTTGCTAAGAGGCACTGTTCACCTCCTATATTTTATCCTTGTAAGCCCAGCCTACAGTCGCGTTTACATAAACCAAAGTAAAGTTTTGATTGTCTGTTGAAATATTTATTGATCCAGCAGAACCTTCAATATTTTCAGCGCCTGGATCTATTGTTAAGGCATTAACAGAATATTGTTGACCACCGTCAATAAAACTTACTTCTGCTCCAATAGAACCAGAAGGTAAAGTAATTGTTAATACACCGGTAGATGTATCACAGATAATTTGATCACCTGCAACAGCAGTATATGATGTAGATGTTGACTTATAACCTTTAGTTAAAAGACCTGAACTTACATTTGTTCCATCAGAATATAATAATGATTTACTTCCTACTGGTAATGTTACACCAGTTCCTGAAAAAGTTTTAACAGTTAATGTATAATGTGATGCTGATCTATCTGTTGCATCTTCTACAACAAATACTCTTTCTGATGAATCAGGCATAGTTACAACTCTATTACCTGTTAATGTTCCAGTTAATTTAAAATATAAATTTTTACCATTTGATGTAGCGCCATCAGTTAATACTAAATTAACATCTGCTGCACCTACAGCTAAATTTAGATAACCACTCGCTGCTTGTTCTAAGATTTGTAAATTTGTGTTTGTAATGTTACCCCATAAACCAGCCTTTTCACCGGTTACCATGAGTTCTAGTTTTATATCACTTGAATAACTTGATGCCATATTTTATCCTATTCTCCCGGAGACGGAGAGTTGATAGCAGTTCTAATTGTGCCATCCATATACTCGTCTCTTCTTCTTCTACCTTGTTGTTCTATACCATATGTAGCCATACTTCTACTATAAGATTGTTCGTATAATTGTAATAAATCTGCCGGTCCTTTTAAATAACCATAGGTTTCAGCTAAACATGCATATAATAATAAATCTGGGTAATTGTTTGATACATAAGTTGTAGTCGCGTCACTAGCTGTAATTGTGTCTGGTTGCTTGACATATGCAACGTGGCACACGTAGGCAGCATCGGGCGTTGGGGCTACAAAAATTGTAGTAGCATTTCTGTTAGAATAGTATCTTGGAATATTATTTGGTGCAGCTGCTGCTGTACCTGGTGTATTGTAATATTCTTCCATAAAAGAAGTTTCTCTGTATTCTAAAGCTTTTCTTACAGCTGGTGTTTCATTTGTATCATTAATGTAAATGTATCTTATAAATCTTGTATTTGCTGGTGCAGCAACTTCTCTATTATTTGGAGTCAAAGTAATTGTATCGTAGAAACGAGCGTCATCTGTATCCGTTTCTCTAAATATTCTAGCTTCAGCATTTTTCACAATAGTTGTAAGAACAGGATCACTTAATACTGTATTGTCAACTTCAGTGTAACTTCTGATATCTGATTTTAATTCTCCAAAATTCATAATTATGCCTTAAATACTACAGGTCCTGACGAACACTGTAAACCGCCTCCTTCTTTACTTGTACTAGCTGCTGTCAAATTAGTAAAGTTAAAACTGTTAAAAACTGTAATAGTCGGTGGTTGTCCAGGATTTGGAACTGTGCTTGAATTCATAGTAATTTCAAAAGATCCAAATACTTTTGCACCATTATTATGTGTTCCAGCTTTTGTGTTTGCCGGCGTTACACCTCTAAATGGAGCTGCAGTTCCTCTCACACAACCAGTTAAATCATTACCAGCTTTACCTGTGTATTGAATTGTTTCGTTTTGAAATAATAATGTTACAGGATTTATTTTTTCAATAAATATAAAACCACTGTTTGGAAAATTACTTGCATCGTTTAAAGTTATTGTTGTAGCGATATCAGTAATCGCACCATTTAAAGTAGACTGTAATTGTATAGCTTCAACCGGTACATCCGATACACCAGTTTTTAGTTCATCAAAAACTACAAAATCTCCTGTCTTATAACCACTGTTTGGAAAACTACATGTTATTACAGCTGATCCTGCAGTTGTAGAAAAAGGATCTTCAGGTAATATATCAAAAGTCGGTGGCTCAGTTCTATCTGGTCTAGCATTTTGTAAACCTTGTGGGTCACCGGGAGTTGGAATTGGATCTAGTTGTGGTTGCTTAGGTTCATATTCTGAAATATGTACAAAAGCTCCATTCCATTCTCTTACCATTTCATTGTATGGAAACTGCATTCCTGATCTATCGGAGATTGCTAATGCGTATCTACCTTTTGATAAATTAGTCATAATTAATTACCGTTCTTAACGTCTAATGTATATCCCTGTAAAATTAAAGCACCTTCTCCAAACACATTCATTTCATGCGTACCAGAAAAAGTTCTTAGTTGAAATTGTATGTCTGTTTTTTCATCATACTTAAATGGAAACCTTCTTTGAATATTCATGTTGTTATCAAACGTAGTTCTTGCAACAATATATTGAGATCCATTACTATTTTGTACAAAGTTTCTAAATAATCCTGGTTTAGATGAAGTACTGTCATTTGAAAATGCATCAATACGATAAAGATAAAAACAATATCCTCTTGGAACTGTAAAAATACTTGCTTGATTTCTTCCAATGCCTGCTAATATTTTAGCATAGGTGGTTCCACCGTTTGAAACAGTTATGTCACCAGCATTTACACCAGTTGATTTTGAAAAAATTACATCGTTAATTCTGTAAAAACCTTTTGTCGTAACGGGAGGGACCGCATTATTTGCTACTACAACCTCAGAAATTTGATCATAGTTTATATCTAAACCTTTTATTAAAACAGTTCCTCCATCATCTAATGCTGATGCAGAAGTTACTGTCATTGGTAAAGCAGAAGCGGGATAACTATAAACACTAACGTTTTCCCACAAAGGAATAAAATTAGTAGTTACATTTTCTTGCCAACCAAAAATATTTCTAACTTCATGAAAAGCAATTTGTCCTTCAGATACCTGTAATTCAAAAGGTTCGTGTTTACCTTGTTTAGTGACTGATGTAACTTGTCTTGCCATGTATTAAATCTCCGGATAATAAGTTCTTGGTGTTACAAATAGACTAGAAGAAGATCCATCATTTTGTAATGCTCTTTGTAATTCTTCTTCATACAATACTTTTAAAGGTTGAATTTTTTCTGGTTTAAATTTGAGAGCTAAATAATATGCAAGTCCTGCAGTCATACATGGTACAAATCTATAAGGCACGTCTGCATCATTAGTATATGCACCTGCATCTTGAATTCTTTTAGCGTAATAATAATTAATACTATTACCTGCTTCAGTCGCACCTGGAGTTAGAAATAAAGTTATTGTTACTCTATCAATAAACCTTTGAACAAAATATTGAGTAGGTGTTCCTTGTGCAGATTTATTTGCAAAAGATTGATAAACAGATCTGTTTACTTTTGTTAATGGGAAATCAATATTTTCAGAATTTCTATATGAAGCTTCTAATACATCATCTACTCCATAAACTGCATTTGCATCTGATGTTCCATCAGCCGTTGATCTAAACATAGTATAGACAGACTGACCTTGAACTAAAACTAAATTATTGTTTGCAATTTCCCAATAATGTAAACCTCTGTTTGACCATTCTTGAAACATTATATTTAATGATCTTCTCGCAGAACTTAACTGTTGACCGGTTACACCAGTCATACCTATTCTTTCGTATGACTCGTGAATTATTTCATCGATTGCAAACCCTTTTTCAAAGGTTGTTGTTCCTGAAGTAGTGTTAGCCACTTAGACCTCCTACTTATCGAATAACAGAGTCGCTGCTGCTATATTAGTGAATAAGGTTACTTCAATCCCACCAGGAAATAAAACTCCGTCTTCCGGTATGTTAAACGCAAATACATCAGTATTAGGTATGTCAATGTCAAAAAGAACTGTTCCACTAGTAGCATCTGAAAAAGTAATTCTCCCAGCTCCACCACCGTCAGAGGCAACACTTAGTCCTCTAAGTCTTGTTCTTCCTGTAAATACAACACCTAATCCTGTTACTCGCTCTGAAAATACATCTGATTTAAAACTCATAAATTCTCCTAAGTTATAGAGCTACCGAAGTAGCTCTATAAAAATTAATTATACTCTTACCCAGCCGTATGTTGAACCGCTGTAAATGTATTGACCCGCAGTAGTTCCAAATCCTCTTGGAATAGGTGTACCTTTACTATAGTCTGCTCCACCGACTCCACTAGTTCCAGATACAACGCCTTCAATTCCACCAGCGCCTTCAAAAAATACATATTCGTTAAACGTAAAACCATTTGAGTTTTGCGTAATATTTTTTAATTGTATTGTATCACCAACACCTGGTGTTGCAGGCATTGTAATAATTATGTCTGCTGCTTGCGCGTTGTTATCTACAAATAATCCAGTAGCTGCACTTGCAGATTTACTTGCAGTGATAACTTCCCATGTAACTCCACCGACTGATGAAGTACTTCCGTCTGAATTTTGTATTATGATTTCACCATTGACTCCTTCTGAAGTATTGGATTGTGCTCTTCCAATAACCAATGGTCCTGTAAATGTAGTTCTTGCCATGTTTATATCCTCCTAGGTTACAGATTATAGTCTCTAGGCCGTCGACTATACGCGTCTATAATCTTTTTAAATGTATAGTGTGGTTTTTATACAACAGTTTTTAATAGAGTGCAAGAGAGCCTACAGTGTGGATTGGATTTTCCAACGATGTAGCTTTTTATTAAGTAGCTACTGAAACTTCTGGAGTTGAACCTTCAACTGTGTTCTGTTTATGGGCAATCGCTGCTTCTTCTAGCTTGATCTTTGTGATGATCTCTCTAACTTTGTCATCAATTCTGACCATTTCAAGAGTGTATCTATTCTCAGACAGAAACTCCTGTTCCCACTTCAACTCCAAGGACCTTTTTTGTTTGTATAGGTCTTGTATCATTTATAACCTCCTCATAGGTTATTCTGTTTACTCGAGAGTCGAACATGTCTCCCGTGTATTCCCAAACTATACTGTTTTCTCCCAGTTTGTCAAGGATTGCTTTTTCAAGCGAATGAGGATCGTCTTCTGATTTTACTTCAAACCTAGCATGATAATTGTAAGCGTGAATATTAACCAGAAACGTTTTCATTTATGTGTGAAAATTATAAAGCTGATATTTCTTCTTTTTTAGCTGTTAAAAAAGTTATTTTTTCTTCAGCTAAAGCTAATTTATCACCTGATGCAGTTTCTTTTATTTTTTCATTTCTTTTGATACCGTCATCTATTTTTTGAAGGCACGCGTTTTTATCTTTTGGCGTCCATCCTTCAGGTGCTTCTTTTAATCTTTTGTATATTCCCATAATTTTTCTCCTTGTACTATTTATATAGTCTCTAAAATTTTATTTCAAGTTGTTTATGAGGGGCGAAGATCGCCCCTCAGAATTTAGTTATTACGCTCCAGCAGAAGCATACATACCTCTTGGATCAGAGAATCCAAAAGAGTATCTTTCTCTTGCTTTGTATCTAACGTTACCAGTGTCAAAGTCACCTTCCATTGAAGTTTTGATTGGTGATCTGTTGAACATCTTCATACCATTAGGTACATCAGTTTTGATATAGAACGCATCTGTATCAGTTAAGTAATGGTTAATTACATAACCTTGAGGTACCATTCCTCTAGATACGATTGCATTAATATCGTTATCTGCTGTTCCCGTTCTACCTTTTGATTCCATTAGTCTCTCTGCTGTAAACTGCTGATTAGGGTGAATGATTAATTTCATTCCTCTAGCAGCGATTTTTAGACCTCTTTCATCAGTGAAAGCAGAAATATCAATTAGAGATTGCTCTAATGATGTTTCGTTAAGGTCAGCAGGAGTTTGCAATTGGTTAGAGAACGTTCCAGCTAATGTAGGGTGGTTCACAATTGCTCCACCTGCATTATTACCGAAAAGTGATACTCCGTCACCACCTGCAAAAGTTCCATCGAAACCATTGTTTAGGACGTTAGCCGCTTTAACTTGTTTAGTATTAGCCATAGATCTTGCTAATGCTTTTGTATATCTAGACGCAAGTCTATCATACAAGTTATCTTCAATTGCTTCTTCAGTAATTGAAAACGCTAAAGCGATTGTTTCGTGTGTGTAACGAGAAGTGAAAGTCTCTTGAGCATCATCAAATGATACACCTTGACCTTCAGCTTTAACTTGTGCGTTACCAAATCCAGATAACATTACTTCCTCTTCGAAAGCTCTGTCTGAAGATTCGATATCGAAAATCTCAGCGTGTTCATTCTCGTAGTTTTTATATTCCAAGCCGAACAGTGCGTTCAAACCTGGCTCTAGTTCTTTGACTAGTTGTGATCGTGATATTGCCATGTTTTATCTCCTATTCCCTAGCTTAGTTTATGTACAAGTTACTTGCAGAGTTAACTACAACGACCATGTTTGCACCAGCTGCTGTAATGTCTTGGTTTTCAGGCGCGTTAGCGACTCTGACAACTTTCCACATTTTAGTTGCAGCTGCACCACCGGCAATATTTAAAAGTACAGTCGATTGACCGTCTTTATTGTCAGTAGCTGTAAACGATGTTACGTTGAAGCTTTTTCCGTTGTTACTTGTTGGACATGCAGCATCAGTTTTAATTGCATATTCTTGAATTGGATCGTCATTCACGAATGCTTTTCCATTGCTGCTACCAGTGTTATAATCTACACCAAATGTTGTTCCAGCATCTACAAAGTTAACAAATCTTGGTTTTTTAGTTGTGTTATCAACGTAAAAAATTCCGTTAAATACACCCACTAAAAGTGATTCAGTAGCGTTAGTATAAGTAGCACCACCTGCACCTGTGTCATCTGTAGTTGCGAAAGAAGCGTCTTGTAAAAAACCTTCTGAACCTGCTGCATCTTGCAGAGATACAGGATTGTTTTTGTAAAGACCTACACCTGGAGCCGACTCGACTAGGTATTCAGACTGACCGCCGATTGAAGGTGTATTACCTAATCTTTCGATCATCTTTAAACCAAAGCCTGTTGTTGAAGCGTTAGCCATAGTTGTTTCTCCTTTATGTGCCTGTCCCGAAGGACCTCCAGCACGGTTTTATTTTAATTTAGCGGTTAGGAATTGTTAAAAAATTAACGTTTCTTCGTACCACCAAAAGTTACACGCGTTTGTCGATCAGCATTGATCGGCATACTTGGATGTTGTTCCCTCATAAGATCGTTGTCGATTGCTTCGTTTCTCTCCTGAGTTTGCTTTTTAAAGTACTCAGTTCGAGATTGTGCGATCTCTTCCGGTATCCTTGCCAACACAAGGCCACCAACTCCAATCACTCCTGCGTATTTTCCTTCCTTCATAGTAGGGTAAATATCATCTGGATATTCATCAGCTCTCACTAATTCATAACCTGATCTTAATTTACCAGACATGTTTTTAGTATCGTCAAATCCTAAAACCTCTGTCCGTAGCCATCTATGTTTAAAACCTTTTGGCGCAGGTGGTGCATCTAAAGATGATGGGGGAGCCCATGTCGTAGGTCTAACCTCTTTAGCCCTAGACTGGCTTGCACGAGTGGTTTTTTTAGTTTCTTTTGTCATATGCTATACCTCCTTCGTGATTTTTAACTGTTTCGCATATTCTTCCAGTGGCACACCTAATTTTTTAGCAATTGCTACCTGTGAAGGTGTGAGAGACACAGTTTTGCGACCTGGTTTGACAGAACGTCTAGCCGAAGCTACAGTTCGTACAGGTTTGGTCGTTTCCCTTTCCTCGTTTGTATCAAATTTGTGAGGGAATTCAAGTCTTATTCTTTTATCAACCTCTGCGTAATATTCATCACTTTCAGGGTCAAAATCTTCTTCATCCACTAGTTTTTTGTGTATATCAAAAGCAGTGTAAGTCATTGCACTGTCTTTACCAAACCAAGTATTTTTTTGAGCCCAGTCCTGTGCTTTTGGATCAGGTGCTCTAGTTTGTTCGGTTCTTCTAGACGGTGTAATGTTTACAGGTCTTTCCATAAGCTCGGCTTTAGATGTTGTGTTTTTCTGTTCTTCTAATCTTGCTTCCTCGTAACCAAGTCTAGCAATTTCTTTTTGAGCAGTAACTTCAGCTTCTAAATCTCCAGCTTCTCTGGCAGCTGCTAATGTTGCATAAGTAGCTTTAAGATTAGATTTAATTTTTTCTTCTCTATCTTTTAAACCACTTGTTTCTAGTTGAGAGTATTTTTTCTTAAGACTATCAGAAGTTGCTTTAACTGATCGTGCATATTCTAAAGCTTCTTCTTTTTGTCTTTCAGCCTCTCTTATTTTTCCAGTAAGTTTATCAATTCTTCTTTTGACTTTCTTACTATATGATTCTAATTCTTCATCTTTCTCTGCACCTTCTACAGGTGTTTCTTTCTCTTGTTCAACAGTTTCTGCCTGTTCAACTTTTACTTCTTTTTCTTCTTCTTTTGCTTGTTGCTCTTCTGGTACATCCACATCTACATCAGGTCCTGATGTATCAATGTCTACCATAGGAACATCTTTTTTTTCTTCGTTGTCTATTGGCATAGTTTCCTCCTATGTATTAAATGTAGTGCAACATAAATTCTGGGTCAGCAACGGTACCCAAAACTTCGTCGTCGTTAAGAATACGGACTTCTCCGCCTTCTATTGGTAATCGTGATCCAGCATACCTTGCAAAGATCACCCAATCTTTTTCTTTACACCATGCGCCTTGAGGAAATTTTTCTTTATCCTTGTATGCGTCTGGTCCTATTTTTAAAACATAACCGCAGTTAGTTGCGATTCTTGCTTTGTCTAAAGATTCTTGTGAAAATATTAAACCACCTTTAGTTTTTTCTTTTGGTGTAAAAGGTAAAACTAAAAGTCTCCAACCAGAAGGTTCTGGTAAGTTGTCTAGTACTTTGTCAACGTTTGTTTCGTCAACTCTTTTTAATTTCTCTTCTTTATCTTGCTCTTTATATTTTTCTTCAAGAGCCATTTTTATCTTCGGGCTTTCCGAAGTCGATAACGTTTCCTTGCTCATTTTTTTGCTCCTTTTCTTCTAGCAGGTTAGAGATTTCCTGTTGTATAATTTGTAAGGCGTGTGCCTTTCCAAGTAGATACTTGTATTTTTCCATATTGTCAACCGATCCAGATGTATAAGTTTCTTGAATCTGATTGATTCCTTCTTTCAACATTCGTTGAATTTTGTAAACAATAGTTATTGGGTCCATCATATTTTAAATGCCTGTAGTTCGTTTAGTTTTTCTTGTGCTTCAGCTATCTTTTGCAATTGTTTATCAACCTCATCAATATGTTGAGGATGTTCTCCAATACCAACTGAATTTTCTAAATAGATTTTTATTGTAGCGTCTGCTTCAGAAATTTGTGCGTTATATCTATCTTCTAATGCTTGTATGATTGCTCTTTTTAACATCTCCACCTTCTTCTAGCCTGACGGATTCTAGAATTAGGATCGTTACGAGTTTTAGCTGATGATCTTTTGAGTTGTCCAAGTGATCTTGCGCAGTATGATTTTCTACGTTTTGCAGCTTTTGATCCAGGCTTCACTTTTCCTGTCACGGCTGTTTTTAGTTTGCTTCCAGGGTTTGCACGTCTGTAAGCTTTTACACCTTTTGCTGTCATTCCAGCTCCAGATTTTGTTGGTCTATAATTGGCGTTTGGTCCTTTTGTTGTTTTTCTTATGGTCATTATACTTCTACCATTCTAGTCATGTTTATGATTCCACCATTCATAGCTTTTTTTCTTTTTGTAAAAGTAGCAACATTAGTTGGTTTTGGACCAGTATTACTCGCTGCTCTTTTTCGTTTGACAGCACTCGCCTTTTGAGAGCTTGTCATCCGTGTGGCTTTTGCAAGTGGGACGCACTTCGGATATTTTCTTTTGCTGCCCTTCGATCTCCCGCAAGGCTGATACTTCCCGTTCTTTTTCGGGGCTCCGATATCCACCCATTTCTCGTCTAGCCATTCTTTAAGTCCTTTTTTAGCCATTAGACATTCTTATAAGCTTTTCTTCTGTCTCCCATGATAGCACCGCAACCTTTGGTGTATAACTTTTTAGTTGATCCACCTGTGCTCATTTTTTTTCTACCTACTTTGCCTTTGCAATATTTGGAAGCCCAAATATTTGCATACGCGCTTGGGTAGACCTTGAACTTTTTCTTTGCAGCGGCTTTACCTGCTG
>Ga0255752_10006050_pt1 | contig 11495 bp, 9 predicted proteins | sample 011ome_25_FD_179952 | JGI IMG/M metagenome (GOLD analysis project Ga0255752, IMG submission 179952) | Coastal salt marsh microbial communities from the Groves Creek Marsh, Skidaway Island, Georgia - 011512CT metaG (version 2) | ecosystem: Environmental > Aquatic > Marine > Intertidal zone > Salt...
GCTTTGCGCCCGGCGCCGACGATAAAACCCGGGTGATGTGTTATGCCCGCACCGCCGATGAACTGGCGTCGGCCTACGGGCGGACCCATCACGATGCGATGCTCGGGCTGAAGGAGGCTGTGAACGATATCCTCCTCGGCGCCGACCGGATTGCGGTGTCCTGTCCGCTCGGCACGTCCTTCACCTGCGACGTCACCGACCGTTCCCGGGAATCCGGCGATGTCGCGGTCCGGCGCTTTCCCATGGGGGTGCCGCAACCGGTTCTCGCCGAGAGGTGCACCGGCCGGGTCGCCCTTGCCCGCTATCTGACGCCGACCGGCAACCGGAGCTACGAGCCGGCAAGCCTCGTGATCGATGAAACCGTATTCGTCAACGTTGAGGCCGGCAGAATCACAGGCTATGACGGCAATGCGGCGACGATCGACAGGGTCCGCAATCACTACCGCACGGTGGCGGAGACTTTCGGAATCGATCCCGACTATGTTCATTCCTGGCACGCCGGCATCCATCCCGGCGCGACCTTCGCAAAAACCGCCGCCGCGGACCCCGACCGCTGGTCCAACAGCGTGTTCACCAATCCGCGCTTTCTCCACATCCATACCTGCGGCGCCTATGCGCCGGGCGAAATATGCTGGATGGTGCTGGACCCCACCGTGTCGGTGGATGGTACCGATCTGTGGCAGGCGGGGGCGCTGAACATCGCCGCTTTCCCGTCGCTCGGAAACCATGCCGACAAATGGCCGGCCCTGAAAGAGCTGTTCGCCCATCCGTCGAATGATATCGGCGTCGCGGCATAGACGCTTTCCCGTGCCGGTGACCCGCGCCCGGATTTTGAAGCGCGTCCGCTTGACAGTTCGACGGGCGGTCAGGACATTGAGGCATGACTGACAGGGTAGACCTTCCCACCGGCCGGTATCTCGGCCACGACCGCCGCGACGTCCCGGCGGAGGATGCGGAGCTGACGCATGTCGGCCCGGGGACGCGTTGCGGCGAATATCTGCGCCGCTACTGGCAGCCGGTGGCAATGACCGCGGAGGTCACGGACCTGCCGCTGGCGGTCCGGATTCTCGGAGAAGACCTCGTGCTGTTTCGCGACGGACGGGGACGCTACGGCCTGCTTAACCGGCATTGCAGCCATCGGGGGGCGTCTCTCGAATACGGGATTGTGATGGAGCAGGGGATCTCCTGCTGCTATCACGGCTGGACCTACGATGTCGACGGAACGGTGCTCGATACGCCCGGCGAGCCGGCAGGCAGTCCGCTGAAGGACGAAGTCGTCCATGGCGCCTATCCCGCGGTGGAATTTCGCGGAATCGTATTCGCCTATCTCGGGCCGCCGGACACCATGCCGGTTTTTCCCTATTTCGATACATACGACTACGATCCGCCAGAGACGCAGGCCGTGCCGTTCTCGCTGACGACACCGTGCAACTGGCTGCAGGTCTATGAAAATACCCAGGACCCGGTTCATACGGTGTTCCTGCACACCCGCATGTCCGGCGCGCAATTCGGCGAAGCCTGGGGCGAGATGCAGGTGGTCGATTATCGGAAAACGCCGCTTGGCATGGTCAATGTCCAGACGCGCCGCTGGAGCGAATTGCTGTGGAACCGCACGACCGAGACCATCCTGCCCAATGGCAACCAGACCGGCGCAATCTGGGAACAGGTCGAAGGCGAGAAATATTTCCGCCGCGTCGCGATCACCCGCTGGATGGTGCCGGTCGACGACACGACGACGATGACCATCGGCTGGCGCCTGTTCAACGACGTTCTCGATCCCGATGACAAGGGCGATGCTTCCGATGTAGGCAAGGAAAAGATCGATTTTATGGGCCAGATCGACGACCGGACCTACGAAGAGGCCCAGCGCCAGCCCGGGGACTACGAGGCGCAGGTATCGCAGCGCGAGATCGCCCGCCACGCTCTCGAAAATCTCGGGACCAGCGATCAGGGTGTCGCGATGCTGCGACGCCTGATCCGCGATGGAATCCGGAACCTGGCCGAAACCGGCGATGTCACGCCCCAGGCCACGGATGCGGAGGGTACTGTCGGCACCTATTGCCACGATACCATTCACCGCGTGCCCGAGAGCGCCGATGACCGGCAGCTGCGCCGGGAATTCGGACGCGTCATGTATGACACGCTGATCGCGACGGCCGGACTGCCGGCGCGCGAGCGCGAAACACGCCTGAGGGAGGCCTGCAAAGGCTTTCAGGAATCGGCTGCGGCGGAATGATCCGGGAAACGGCGGGAAAATGACGGAAGACAATAATGCGAATGCCGCCGAGATGATCCGGCTGCGCGGCGTCAACAAATTTTATGGCGAGTTCCAGGCCCTCCGGAATATCGATCTGACGGTGCGGGCGGGCGAGAAGGTCGTGGTGTGCGGCCCGTCGGGGTCGGGAAAATCGACCATGATCCGCTGCATCAACCGGCTCGAGGTGCACGAGAGCGGCGATATCGTCGTCGACGGAATCGAACTTACCGGCGACATGCGCAACATCGCCGCCATCCGTGCCGAGGTCGGCATGGTCTTCCAGCAGTTCAACCTGTTCCCGCATCTGACCGTCATGGAGAACCTGACGCTGGCGCCGCTGCGGGTCCGGAAGATGCCGCGCAAGGAAGCGGAAGACCTCGCGATGCATTATCTCGAACGGGTCAGAATCCCGGAGCAGGCGGATAAATACCCGTCGCAGCTTTCGGGCGGCCAGCAGCAGCGTGTCGCCCTCGCGCGCTCTCTCTGCATGCGGCCGCGGGTCATGCTTTTCGACGAGCCGACATCGGCGCTCGATCCCGAAATGATTTCCGAGGTGCTGGACGCGATGGTCGGACTTGCTGAAGACGGCATGACGATGATCGTCGTGACCCATGAAATGGGCTTTGCCCGGAAGGTCGCCGACAGCATGGTCTTCATGGATGCCGGCGAGATCGTCGAGACCGCGCCGCCCGAACGCTTCTTCTCCCAACCGGAAAACGAGCGGACCCAACTGTTTCTGAGCCAGATTCTATCGCACTGAGAATCTATAAATCAGGCGATTGGCGCGCGCGGCGAGGTCAGGTTTCGGCGAGAAACGCGCTGTAGTCGTCGGCGAGGTCTGCCACGGCTGCGGCGACGAGCGCTTCTCCCCGGTTGGCGCTGGCCAGGGACGGATCGGAACCGACCTTGCCGGTCGGGAAGCGCCGGCGATGGGCATGGGCATCGGGATGGTCGTCCTGGGCGTGATCGCGGAAAAACGCGGGGGTCTCGGGCTCGAACGGGCCGCTCTCGCCGGTCGCGAGGCCCGGATGCGCGAACCGGGTGACGGATATTTCGCTGGGCGTCGCATGCATGCCTTCCGCTTCTCCGAACATTTCCTTGCGCAGGACATCGACGCTCGGCAGGTCCCACCAGCTGCGTAACCGGCACCGGATTTCAGGTGCGACGGCCGCGGGATCAAGGCTTCGGTCGGCATACAGCTCCTGAAAGGCGGCCTTCAGCGGCGCAATATTGCCGCCATGCCCGTTCAGGAAATAGAACTTCCGGAACCCGGCGCGGGACAGGGACTGAACGTAATCCGTGATCAGCGCGATCAGCGTTGTCGGACGTACCGATACGGTACCGGGAAAGCCGAGATTGAACTGCGCCGCGCCGAACGGGATGGCGGGCCCGACAAGGACATCGCGGCCGGACGCAAATTCGCTGGCGATGTATTCGGGGCAGATCGTGTCGGTGCCGATCAGCCCGGAGGGGCCGTGCTGCTCGGTCGATCCCGTGGGGATGACGATCCCGTTCGAACGGCCGAGATAGGCCTCTATCTCGGAGAAGGTCGACAGGTGGAGCTGCATGAGCTTATCGGCGGGGGTTGGGATGCCGCAGACGGTCGGGGACGCGGTGTTCCCGACCGTCTGCAGCGATCGGTTCAGACGATCAGTTCAGGCGCCATTTCGTGGCGTTGGCATCGAAGAAACCGCCGACCTTCTTCATTGTCACCCAGTTATTCAGGAAGTTGATCCATTTGAAATCGTCCTGCGCGGTGATGTAGGCGAGCGGCCGTTCGGCGCGCATCTCGCCGGCGCCGAAGGTGACCAGGTTCGTGTATTTCTGCACGAGCTTGGAGGCATCGAGGTTGGATGTGATCGTCACGTCGGCACGTCCCGACAGGACTGCCTGAAAGCCCGTTGCAGGCGCTTCGACCTTGATGATCTCGGCATTGGGGAACGAAACCTTGGCCTGTTCCTCGAACACGGTGCCGAGAATGACCGCGACCTTGACGCCTTTCTTGTTGGCATCCGCCCATGATTTGAACTGGCCGGCCTTGTCCTTGGTGGTCATCGGCACGGTGCCGACATTGACATAGGGCAGTGTGAAACCGACCGCCTTTGCGCGGCCCACATTCATCGACGTGCCGCTCATCACGATGTCGTACTTGTCGGAAACGACGCCGGCAATCATCGTCTTCCAGTCGGTCGGAACGAATTGGACCTTCACGCCGAGATCCTTCGCGAGTTCGTTCGCGGAATCGATTTCGAAGCCCTTGTAAGATTGGGTCGCCGGATCGCGCACCGTCATCGGGTTGAAGTCGCCGGTCGTGCCGACACGCAGCACGCCGTCTGCCAGAACGCGGTCGAGCCGGGATTTCTGCGCATTCGCCGGAACGGCGGCAGCGGACAGTGCGGCGACGGCGGCGATCGCCGTGATCATAAATTTCTTCATTTTGATCTCCTTCTGAGCCTTCCTGATGCTTTTGCAGGGCAGTGTTTTTGAACCTGTTTGATAGAAAGTCGTACCCCGCACCGCAAGGACAGGCAAGGTAAAACGGGTGACACGCGCCCGCCGTGTCGTGTAGGTTCGGCGCTCCCTGAACGCCAGCGTGCCCTGTGCAGAATTCCACGAAATATATCCTTCTGGGCCTTGTCGCCGTCGCCCTCGCCGGGTGCAGCTCCAATTATACCTGGGGCTGGTACGTCATCTGGCCGTCGACCGATACCGGCTGGACGAACCTGAAATTCCTGCTGGGCGGTATCTGGATGACCCTCGCGCTGTCGGCGCTGGCAATGGTTCTGTCCATCGTCATCGGTCTGCTGGTCGCTCTGCCGGGCCTGTCCAAGGTGCGCGCGGGACGGATTTTCAACCGGGTCTATGTCGAGATTTTCCGCTCGGTTCCCATGCTGGTGATGGTCCTGTGGGTCTATTACGGACTGCCCGTTGTGACGGGGATCGAGTTCGGCGTTTTTGCCGCCGGGGTGATCGCGCTCGCCCTGTGCGATTCAGCCTTCGAGGCCGAAATCTTCCGCGGCGGAATCCAGTCCATCGAAAAGGGACAGCTGGAGGCGGCGGACGCGCTCGGCCTTGGCTATATCGACACGATGCGCTTCGTCATTCTGCCGCAGGCGATACGCCGGGTCCTGCCGCCGCTCGGCAATCAGTTCGTCTATATGCTGAAAATGTCGTCGCTGGTATCGGTGATCGGGCTGATGGAGCTGACGCGCCGGGCCAACGAACTGACCGTGACCGAATACCGGCCGCTTGAAATCTACACGGTGCTTGTCGTCGAATATCTCTTGCTGATCCTGGTCGTTTCGCATTTCGTGCGGCGCCTCGAACGTAAGATGCAGATCGGCACTTGAGCGATGATCCCGGAGCATCCATGACGAACGATACGACGCCGGTTCTTGTCTCGGGCGGCGGGCCGGTCGGTCTTGTGCTCTCGATCGAACTCGCTACGCGGGGCGTGCCGAGCATCGTGCTGAACACGGAGCCGACGACGGCGGTTCACCCGCAGGGCAATACCCACAATTCCCGGACGATGGAGCATTACCGGCGCCTCGGCATCGCCGACCGCGTGCGCAGCGTTGGATTGCCCGCCGATGCCGCCACCGACATCAGCTATCTGACACGGTTCACGGGGCACGAGTTCGCGCGCATCCCGATGCCGTCCTCGGCGGAAAAGCAGCGCCGGATCGCCGCGCGCGATATGTCGTTCCTGACGCCGGAACCCATTCACCGGTCGTCCCAGTTCTATGTCGAGCCCGAGCTTTTCGCCCACGCGCAAACGCTGAACGAGATCGATCTGAGATTCGGCTGGGAATTGATCGATTTCACGCAATACGACGACCGCGTCGAATCCACGATCCTCCATTTCGAAACCGGCGAAGTCGAGACCATTGTCAGCCGATGGCTTGCCGGGTGCGACGGCGCGCAGGGCCATACCCGCCGCGCGCTGGAGATTCCCTACCGGGGGGAGGGTGGCGACGAGGTTGCGTTTTTCATCGGTAAGATGCTGTCGGTCTATATCGACGCGCCGCAGGTTTACGACGTGATGAAAGTCGCGCCGGCCTGGCAGTACTGGACGGTCAATGGCGATGCCCGAACCTGCATCGTCACCCTGGATGCAAAGGGCAAATTTGTCGTTCTGTCGAGATACCCCGAGTCAGGCGAGCCGGACGAGGCGGATATCATCCGCGATATTCAGGATGCGATCGGCGCCGAGATCGATATCGACGTTCTCTCGGTCCGGCCCTGGACCGCGGGCAATGCACTGGTCGCCGACAGATATGGCGATGGCCGAGTCCTGCTCGCGGGGGACGCGGTGCATCTGTTCACGCCGACCGGGGGTTTCGGGATGAATACCGGGGTGGAGGATGCGGTCAATCTCGGGTGGAAGCTCGCGGCGGTCCATCATGGCTGGGCGCCCGAGGCGATTCTCCTGACCTACGAGAGCGAGCGCCGCCCCATCGGCATCCGCAACACGCAGTCGTCGCGCAGGCTGGCAAGCGATGTCGCGACGATACAGGTGCCGGAAGCGCTGGAGGAGGAGACGGAGGCGGGCGAACGGGCCCGCGCCGATCTCGGCCGTCATCTTTCGGGCTTCACGGAAGAATTCGCGTCGCTCGGTATCCAGCTCGGCGCGCGCTATGACGGATCTCCCCTGATCGTCGGCGACGGCACGACGCCGCCGCCGGATTCCCCGGTCGAGTATGTGCCGACGGCCTGTCCCGGCGGCCGCGCGCCGCATCTGTGGCTGGACGACGGCGCGTCGATCCACGACCGGTTCGGCACATGGTTCACCCTGGTGAAATTCGGATCGCCTGAGATCGATACGACATCGTTCGAGGCTGCCGCGGCGGCCCTCAACGTGCCGCTCGACATCGTCGATATCCGGGAACCGGCGGCGCGCGAGCTGTATGCGTGTGCCTTGGCCCTGATCCGCCCCGATCACCACGTCGCGTGGCGCGGCGACAGCCTTCCGGCGGATGCGGATGCGCTTTTGCGTCAGGTTTCGGGCAACGCGCCTTAGGCAGCGTTGCCTTTAGGGATCAGGCGGTGTCTCAGACCAGGGTGGCTTCGGTCGCGATTTCGACCTCTTCCCTGGTCACCCCGTCGGCGAGTTCGACAATTGTAAGGCCGCCCTCGACCACGTCGAACACGCCGAGATTGGTGATGATCCGGTCGACCACGCCGCGTCCCGTCAGCGGCAGGGTGCATTCCCTGAGCAGCTTGGATTCGCCCGCCTTGCTGGCGTGATCCATGACGACGATCACGCGCCGCACGCCGGCGACGAGATCCATCGCGCCGCCCATGCCCTTGACCAGCTTGCCCGGGATCATCCAGTTGGCGAGATCGCCGTTCTCGGCGACTTCCATCGCACCGAGGATCGCCATATCGATCTTGCCGCCGCGGATCATGGCAAAGGACTGGTCGCTGCCGAAATAGGATGTCCGGTCCATCTCGGTGACGGTCTGTTTGCCCGCGTTGATCAGATCCGCGTCGATCTCGTTTTCCGTCGGGAAGGGGCCGATGCCCAGCATGCCGTTTTCCGATTGCAGCGTCACGTCCACGCCGTCGGGAATGTAGTTGCTGACCAGCGTCGGAATGCCGATGCCGAGGTTCACATACCAGCCGTCCTGCAGCTCCTGCGCTGCGCGCTCGGCCATCTGATTGCGGTCCCACATGTCTCCGGTCCTTCCCTTAAGCCGCTCTGACGGTGCGCTGCTCGATGCGCTTTTCGTGTTCGCCCTGGATGAGGCGGGTCACGTAAATGCCCGGCGTGTGGATCAAATCGGGATCGAGCGTCCCGGTCGGCACGATTTCCTCGACTTCGGCGATACAGACCTTGCCGCAGGTCGCCGCCGGCGGATTGAAATTCCGGGCGGTCTTGCGATAGATCAGATTGCCCTGTTCGTCGCCTTTCCAGGCCTTGACGATGGACAGGTCGGCGACCAGCCCGCGCTCCAGAATGTACAACTCGCCGTCGAACTCTTTTTCTTCCTTGCCCTCGGCGATCACCGTGCCGACGCCTGTCCTGGTGTAGAACCCGGGGATGCCCGCGCCGCCGGCCCGCATGCGCTCGGCAAGCGTGCCCTGCGGGTTGAATTCCAGTTCCAGCTCGCCCGCCAGGTACTGGCGCATGAACTCGGCGTTTTCGCCCACATAGGACGAGATCATCTTTTTGACCTGGCGGGTCTGCAGCAGCAGGCCCAGGCCGAAATCGTCCACACCGGCGTTGTTCGACGCAACGGTCAGGTCTTTCGTGCCGGCATCGCGGATGGCGGCAATCAGCAGTTCGGGGATGCCGCACAGCCCGAAGCCGCCCGCGGCGATTGTCATCCCGTCCTTGAGAACGCCGTCCAGCGCCTCGGCGGCGGAGCCGTATACCTTGTTCATCGTTCGATTCCCTGAAATTTCCCGATTTGTAACAACGCCCATCGCCGGACACAACTGTCCGGTCAGGGCGGCAAGACAGTTCGTCCGGGCCGTAAAACCTGCCGCGCGCCATTTCTATCCGACACCGGTCCGTTTGTTTAAGGTTTATAGTAAAGGCTTATAATCCTTGCATTCCCGCCAGTAGAGGGTACAAACCCGCAAAATACGACAGTCCGCCCTGTATTGCAGGGCGGTTACGTGTGTCCTGACAGAACGATGACGAACCCGATAACCGGACCCACGAGACCCGTATTCCGAAAGATAAAGAGATGACCGACTTCGAAGGTGTCGTGCCGGCGCTTGGCGCAGCGTTGACCAACCGCAACTACGAGACACTGACACCCGTTCAGCAGGAAGTTCTGGCGCCCGAACTGCGGGATGCCGACATGCTGGTATCCGCCCAGACGGGCTCCGGCAAGACCGTCGCCTTCGGCCTCGCCCTCGCGCCGACCCTGCTGGGCGAAGCGGAACGGTTCCACCACACCAAGGCGCCGCGGGCGCTCGTGGTCGCGCCGACGCGCGAGCTTGCACTTCAGGTCATGCGGGAGCTCCAGTGGCTCTATGCCGAAACGGGCGCGGCGTTCGCGTCCTGTGTCGGCGGCATGGACATGCGCACCGAGCGCCAGATTCTCGGGCGCGGCGTCCATATCGTCGTCGGCACGCCGGGCCGCCTGCGCGATCATATCGAGCGCCGCTCGCTCGACATGCGCAGCCTGCAGGCCATCGTCCTGGATGAAGCCGACGAGATGCTCGATCTCGGCTTTCGCGAAGATCTCGAATTCATTCTGGATGCCGCGCCGCCCGAACGCCGCACCCTGATGTTTTCCGCGACCGTGCCGCGCATGATCGCGAACCTCGCGAAGAAATACCAGACCAACGCCGTCCGCGTGACGACGTCTGCCGAACAGCAGCAGCACGTCGATATCGAATACCGGGCGCTGACCGTCGCCGCGCATGAGCGCGAAAACGCCATCATCAATGTGCTGCGCTTCTACGAGGCGAAAAGCGCCATCGTCTTCTGCGCGACGCGGATGGGCGTCAACCGGATGACAAGCCGCTTCACCAACCGGGGATTTTCGGTCGTGGCGCTGTCGGGCGAGTTGAGCCAGGCGCAGCGGACCCATGCCCTGCAGGCCATGCGCGACGGCCGGGCGCGGGTGTGTATCGCGACCGACGTCGCGGCGCGCGGTCTCGACCTGCCCAATCTCGAACTGGTGATCCATGCAGACCTGCCGGAAAACAGCCAGGCCCTGCTGCATCGCAGCGGGCGCACGGGCCGGGCGGGGCGCAAGGGCGTGAGCGTTCTGATCGTGCCGCATAACCGGCGCAAGCGCACCGAGCGGCTGTTCTACGATGCCCGGATCGATGCCGAATGGGCCAATCCGCCCTCGGTGGACGAGGTCACCGAGCGCGACGATGCCCGCCTGCTTGAAGACCCCGTCCTGGTCGAGGATATCCGGGAAGACGAAAAGGCCTTCGTCAATGAGATACTGGCGCGCCATTCGCCCGAACAGGTCGCCGCCGCCTTTGTCCGCCAGTACCGCGCCGGACAATCCGCGCCGGAGGATCTGGACGATACGGCGCCGGCAGGCGGCCGCGAGGATCGCTACGACCGCAGCAGTGGCGGGCGGAATGCGGGCCGGGGCCGTGATGACGGCGACCGGGAACGCAGCCGTCCGCGGCGCGACGATTTCGAAGGCGGCATCTGGTTTTCGCTGTCGGTCGGCCACAAGGACACGGCGGAGCCCCGCTGGCTGCTGCCCATGCTGTACCGGGTCGGCAATGTCGCCAAGGGCGGAATCGGCGCGATCAAGGTCTATAACAGCGAATCCCACGTGGAAATCGCGCCGGACAGCGTCGATAAGTTCATGGAATCGCTCGGACCCGACGGCGTGATTGAAAAGGGCATCGTCGTGAAGCGCCTCGACGGTCCGCCGCCGGAAATCAAGGAGAAACGCGACTCCTTCGGCAAGAAGAAACGCTTTGGCGAGGGCGGTTCCGGTCCCCGCGGACGGTCCGATCGCGGCGATCGCGGTGACCGGGGCGCCCGGGACGCCCGTGCCGAAACGCCGCGCGGCGATGCGGTCGATGCCACGCCCTATGCCGACTCCGGCGAAGAAAAATCCCGGCAGAAACCCCGGGCGAAGCGCGATGACGCCGTCGGCGGGGAAGCGCGTGCCCGGCCGGGCAAGCGCGCCTGGGAAACATCCGGCCCGAAAAGCGCTGAAACCCGCGCCAAACCGCGTGGCGAAGGCCCCAGTGAGACACGAGGCGCAACCGGGGGCGAGGTCCGGTCGGAAGGTTATCGCGGCAGGCCGGGAACCCCGGGAAAACCGGCGCACGGCAAGCCGTTCGCCGGCAAGCCGAAGGGCAAGAATCCCGGCAAATATGCCCGCAAGGCGCTCGCCGAAGCCGCTGGCGATGCGCGCCCCGACCGGGCGGACCGGTCGGAACGGCCCGCCGGCAAGACGGCGGACCGCCCGACGCTGAAGAGCAAGAAGGCGTACAAGCCCGGCAAATCCAACTTCAAGAAAAAACCCGCCAGGCCGCGCAGCAGCGCGTCCGACGGGTTCAGCCCGCGCAAACGCAAAACCACGTAACGCCCCCGGCGGCGCCCGCGCCGGGAGCCGTCGCATGCCCGGTCCGCGCCGCGGCGCACAGTTGTGCGCCGCCAGATGACCTGCGCCCGATTCCCGTGGTATAACCCTCCCCGATCAACGAAAACAAACGAACGGTGAGGCAAATTGACCGAGATGAGATATGAAGCGCCGGAGACGCTGGACGCGGCCGTCGGCCTGCTGGCGGGCGAGAG
>Ga0255752_10006052_pt1 | contig 11491 bp, 10 predicted proteins | sample 011ome_25_FD_179952 | JGI IMG/M metagenome (GOLD analysis project Ga0255752, IMG submission 179952) | Coastal salt marsh microbial communities from the Groves Creek Marsh, Skidaway Island, Georgia - 011512CT metaG (version 2) | ecosystem: Environmental > Aquatic > Marine > Intertidal zone >...
GCAACTTCTCATCAACGGTTTTGTTAAATAGGCTACTCACTGGGCGGGTCCCCGAGGGGAGCGTCATCGTTTGGCTTAGCTCCGGCATCTAACTCAGCCATGCTATCAACCGATACCTGTTCAGCGCGCTTATCCATCGCTTCAGCAACAACATCAACATCAACATCAACATCAACATCAACATTAATATCAGCAATATCTGACTCAGCCTCAAACTTCGCATGCTCATCAGCAACCGAACCGCCATCTATTTCTACTGGCGCCGATTTACGGCCCCGTTCTGCGGCTCTTTGTACCCTGTTCTGCCCGAGCCCCAACACCTGGTCGGCCAGTTCCTGTAATCGCTCTTCGACAAAGTCTTCTATAGACGTTGCATCCATGGTCACGCGAACTGAACCGGGCGCGAGGTGATGATCTTTCACGAATTCGACGTGGGCATAACGTTCCTTGAATTCCTGATCCAGCATCTCGATATCAGCGGCGTTTAAGCTGGCTACAATCGGACCTTCGCCACTTAATTCAATGGAGTCGATGGCTGATTTAACTAATCGTTCGATAGCTGTATTCGACAGGGTTAATTCGCCACGAACTAACTCCTCAGCCAGATGCAAGGCCAGCCGCGTCAACGGCTCAAAAAAGTCACTCATATTACCCTGAGATTTTTGCATCCCAGCAATAATGGCCAGCAAGGCAGCCTCGTGTTGCTGAACTCGCTCTGTCACTTGTTTTTCGCCAGCGACCCGACCTGACTCGTAAGACTCCGCCAGGCTTTTTTCCAGTTCCTGTTCGGCTAATGCCAATTGAGCTTCAAGATCTTCTCTCGACTTGCGTTCAACTGCCTCATCATTACCTTCGGTTTCTTCCTTCGACCCCGACAGGTCATCCGCCTCAGCTAAAGTTTGCTCCCGTTCAATTAGTTGAATGACACGAGGGGCCCACAGCGAAAACTCTCCGGCCGGTTCTGACCCCGCCTGACCCGAAGAATCAGCCACTTTGGTTGCCAGATAGCGGGCTTTTTGCCCGGCGACGAGCAAATCGTTTAGCCGCCAGGAGACATCAGCACCACTAGACAAAGTCATCACCTCTTCCCGATAACACTAACTCACCGGCATCCGATAACTTACGCGCCAGACGCATGATATTTTTCTGGGCCTCTTCCACATCTGTTATCCGGATAGGTCCTTTCGCCTCCATCTCATCCAAGAACATCACCTTGGCGCGCTGCGACATATTGTCCATAAACTTGTCTTTGACCAACTCGTCAGCACCTTTTAGCGCCACCATCAACTCGTCAGAATCAACATTTCGCATCAATACTTGAATACTGCGATTCTCAAGAGCCGACAAGTTGGCGAACGTGAACATATTGTCTTGTATTTTCAATGCGAGCTCTGCGTCGATAGCCGTCACACCCTCGAGCAGCTTGCCCTCCATATCAACCTTGGTGAAATTCATGATTTTTGCCGCCGCTTTTATGCCACCAAAGCTTGAAGACTTGGCACTAGAACTGTTTGAAAACTGCTTGCGCATGACTTGCTCTAACTCATCCATAGCACTGGGCTGAACCGTGTCTAACAAAGCGATACGTTGGAGTATTTCGGCGCGAGAATCCTCTGGCACAAAGTTCAACACATCCGCGGCCACGTCATACTCCAGAACCGAGAGGATAATCGCGACGACTTGTGGGTGCTCCTCCTGTACCATTTCACCAATCGATCTAGCATCCATCCAACGTAATATCTCCAAGCCTTTGCTGGTCGCGCCGGGCATAATCCTACCCAGAACCGTAGCTGCCTTGTCTTCGCCCAAGGCTTTTTTCAGGATGTTTTCAACATAATCGATTGTACCCAGACCCAGACTCGTCTGCTTTTTTATGGTTGAGAGGAAATCATCCAACACAACATTCACCGCTTCTTGCGACAAATCGACCACCGAGACCATGCAGGCGCCCAGCGACTGGACCTCACGAGGTGACAAATAACGAATACAGTCAGCAGCTTGCTGCTCGCCCAGCAGCAGCATGATGACAGCCGCGCGCTCTGTCGCTGTTAGCGTTTCCAGCTCCGCCTTGACCGCGTCGGACAAGCCCTCGCTTTCTTTTTCCTTATCGTTGATTGTCGGTTTTGCCGCAGCCATTTCTAATTCCTTGTCTTTAAACAGGTTTAATCAATTTTTTAAGCACGTTCGCCACTCGACCGGAGTCCTCTGCAACGAGCATGCGAATCAGCGCTACCTTGTCGTCATAAGTGTTTGCCGTGTCGAGCATATCAGCCGATATCGTCGATTTCTTCGGCTTTAACTTCGCTTTAATATCTTCGAGGGTATCACCTTCACCCATCTCGATATCAAGATTGTCATCACCACCCAAGCCAGCTTCCAACAAACCTCCAGCCCCGCCGCCATTGGCACCAGCCCCAGCACCCAAAAATGAGTTCAACACGGGCTTAATGACAACTAGCAAGACAAATATAAACGCAATAAAGGCTGCGCCAAGCTTCACTAATCCGATCAATGATGGACTTTCGTACCACACACTAGTGTCCGCCATCTCTTTGATGAGTTCAAATTTCTGAGTCAGTAGAACGACACTGTCTCCGCGGGCTTCATCGAATGACACCGCGCTTTTTACGAGTCTTGTCAGGCTATCAAGCTGCGCCTGATCAACCACCATTGGCGCATTATCCGTCTCATTCCCTGCGTTGCTGCCAAGCAATGCTGCCTCGTTAATGACGATGGCTACGGACATTTTGGTGACTGAACCGCCCGTTCGTTTAACATAACGAACTGTCTTGTCGATTTCATAGTTACGGGTCGTTTGGCTATTGGTCACTGTTTCCGTTTCATTCGCGCTAGCGACAGTTGTCTCGTCGGCCAACACGTTCGTTGTCGACCCTGGCACGCCGCCGGCCGAAGCTGGTGCCTGGCCTCGCTCGATTGAAATCGACTCTGACCGCGCCTTCGGGCCGGTATCGTTGGTATCATATTCTTCAAAGGTGGTATTGCGCTCCGTAAAATCAATTTCGACGTCAACTTCTGCTCTAACATTTTCCATGCCTACAATGGGCGCAAGCAATGCATCGATTCGATTTCTGTATTGCTCTTCAACAGACAGCTCATAATCAGACTGAACAGAAGCTGCCTGAACACCCGGGGTATTTGATCTTGTTAGCAAGGTGCCACGTTGATCTACAACCACAACATCTTCAGCAGAAAGATAAGGAATGCTGGACGCCACCATGTGCGTGATAGCCTGCACTTGATTAGGCGATACAGCGCGGCCTGCATAGGGCTTTAGGACTACTGACGCCTTGGCAGGGACGCGATTACGAACAAAGGCAGACTGCCTTGGTGCAGCTAAATGAACTCGTGCTGATTGAATCGTTGAGATCTGGCTAATGCTTTTGGCCAATTCATTTTCAATTGCAACGGTATACTTTGCCTGCTCCATGAATTGACTGGTCGTAAGCGCAGAATCATCACTAAACGAATCCATCGCATTGGAACCTGCATCTTGGGGCAAACCAGCTGCCGCAAGTAGCATCCGTGCTTGATGATAGTGCTCCACACCGACCATCAATTGGCCACTGTTTTCATTGATAGTCACGGGGAAGTCAGCACCCTGCAGCGCAGTGAAAGAAGCCTGACGATCCGAATCACTCATACCGGGATAGACTTCGCGCAGTGAACCGGTTTGAAACCAGGAGAACATAAGCACAAACACACCGATAACGAACAAGGCAATAATGCCCGGCATAGATCGACGCACGAGCGGCTGGGAAAGCATTTCGGTAACAGAAGGCAGACGATTCAATTCTGCAACTGAAGCAGCAGTATTGGCCGGCAGTGCAGCATTATCGGCACCGGACATAGCGGTACCTGGCAATGTAGAACCTGCGGGTGGAGCGAGTAAAGCAGCCATTCTCTATATTCCTGAAGATCAATAAGGTTTACGGTTAAAATTCCTGACTAAACGGGCATGTTCATAATGTCTTCGTACGCACGCAGTACTTTATTTCTAATCTGCAAAGTCGCCTCAAAAGATATAGAGGCCTTCTGCGACTTCATCATCAAGTCGGTTAATGACACATCGCCACCAGACTCATAAGCCGCAGCCGTATTCTTGGACTCCATTTGCAGATTATTCACTTCATCTACGGCAGAGGCGATCGCCTGCGCAAAGCCAGATTTATTTGGTTCAAGCTCTGCTGGCGCGCCTAGATTGCCTTGCTTATCTTCGAGCTGCGCCTGCAGATTGCGAATTTGCGCGAGCAATGATTGTGCGTCAGTGGCGGGGCTAATTTGCATTATCTATCTCCTTGCGTGGTTAACGAGCGTTATCGGGCGTAGGTCTGAGGAACTTCCAAACCTTCATCACGCAATTTTTTAAGCTTATGACGCAAGGTTCTTGCACTAATGCCCAATCGGTCTGCCGCTTCGATACGAGAATGAGAGGTTTTAATAGCACCTAAAATAGCCTGCATTTCCTTCGTCCGGACAAACCCTTGAAGCTGCTCACCGAAAGGCATGGCAGCCGAGTTTTTCAACTCTTTCTGCCAAGCGAACTGTTGTTCCGCCAGCTCTGCGTGGGGTAAGAGATCGGCTCGCGAAACGTCAATTGCTGGGTTGTTGGCGCCAGATATCATTTCACAGGGAACAACATCATCCAGCAAAATGTGAGGGACATCGATTGTGCCGCCATCACTCAAGACGAAGGCTCTGGCAACAACATTCTCTAATTCACGAACGTTTCCTGGCCAGCTATAGGCGTGCAAGACCTCCAAAGCCGCATGGGTTATTTCTTGACAGGCAGCCCCTGACGCTTGATGCGTGCTTAAGGCTTGCCGTATCAATGGCGCTATGTCCAGCGGGCGCTGAGCCAAAGGCGGGATCGTCAGTTTGAAAGCACTGAGACGGAAATAAAGATCTTCCCGAAACGCCTTCTCGGCGATCGCGACGGTTAGATTACGGTTGGTTGCTGCGATAATTCTGACATCCAGCTCTATGGTTTCCTCTCCGCCAATTCGCGTCAAGCTGCGCTCTTGCAGAACACGCAACAGTTTGACCTGAAGGTGATGAGGCATTTCGCCAATTTCGTCCAAAAACAAACTGCCGCCCTGAGCCTGCTCAAACAACCCGCGCTGACGTCGCGAGGCACCGGTAAAGGCGCCCTTTTCATGACCAAACAACATATCTTCAATGAGTTGCTCAGGGATCGCCGCACAATTTAACGAAACGAAGGGTTCATTGCAGCGGGCGGAAGATTCGTGAATGACCCGGGCCAGGACCTCTTTACCGGTGCCGGTCGCGCCTTGTATGAGCACCGAGACATTAGCTCTAGCCACTCGCTGCGCAAGTTCGAACAGGTTCTGCGACATAGGATCGACATAAATATAGGCTCGCTTAGGTGGCACGGGCTTCGCCACACCCATTTTGGTTAACGCCGGCGCCCAGGTTGCGGCAGAAAAATCGTCGTCAGCAACAACCGCTGCGGCACCTGCACCCATCGCCGCTATGCCAAGCTCAAAACGCTGGCGATTAACCACAGCAATGATAGGCGTACTGCGAAATTGCAACTGCAGTGTTTGGAGCGACTCCAAAGCATCGAGGCTGGCATTGAGCTCAACAACGATCGCTTGTCCAGACTTGCCCTGAGCGCACAGGTCAGCCGTGCAAGACCAGCGCGTAATAGCCAATTGATGGTCGTCACCCAGGTTCGCTAAACTGCTGGTATCCGTCTGCTGACCGACCCAGTCGAGGCTTTGAATAGATTCCGCATGTCGCATAACTCTACACCTAACTCTTTTAACACAATGGTTTCGATAGAAATAAATGCAATATCGATGCCATGTTTAAATGCGTTATTTATCAACAGGTTAGGTTATATATAGTACGGGTGGAGGCGAGATAGTCACAAAAACGACGACAATCTGTCGCGGAACATGACAGCCATCCAGACCAGGTTGGGCGTCGGCACTTGACCAAACCAGGGAATGATTAATTGGTGACGGGGGAGTTATCCTGAGCAATATCGAGCTTACTGATCTTTTGAATTAGCGTGGTTCTGTGCATATCCAGTAATTTAGCTGCAGAAGAGACGTTCCACTGGGTCGAATCCAGCGCTTTGCGAATGACGTTCACCTCTATATCCTGCAACAAGTCCTTAAGGGCAAAGCCGTCTTTAGGCAATGGCACATCGCTCTGGGTAAAGCCCAGCGCTTGCTCCAGCCGATCATCCATTAACCCTTGGGCATCCATCATGGGTCCTGTGTGAGCTTCAGCCGCAACTGAACGCCCTCGTGAAGCTATGCTTTGTATTGCCTCACAAATCCGCGCCGGCAACAAACTCTTTGGCACGGTGGTGATATCCATCACCGCAGTGGGCGAAATGGCATGCATTCGGGCGACAAGATTAGATAACTCGCGAAGGTTGCCTGGCCAGTGGTAGCCACGCAATATCTTCATAGATTCATCAGTAAACGTGGGCACCTCACCTTCAGTCACCAATTTTCGAGAGAAAAAACTGATCAACTCGGGCAAATCTAGCAAACGATCACGCAACGCCGGTACCAGCAGAGGGAAAACATTCAGGCGATAAAACAGATCTTCTCGAAACAGCTTCTGTTCGGTCAATACTTCTAAATCCTGATGGGTTGCGCTGACTACTCTGACGTCAATTGGGATCCGTTCAGTGGAACCCACGGGCACAATGACGCGCTCTTCGAGCACGCGCAATAGTTTGACTTGCAGTGCGCGCGGCATATCGCCGATCTCATCAAGAAACAGGGTGCCGCCGTTAGCCGACAGCAACTGGCCGGCGTAATCTGAGATGGCACCGGTGAACGCGCCTTTGCGATGACCGAACAATTCACTTTCAAGCAAATCAGCGGGGATAGCCCCACAGTTAATCGCTATGAAGGGGCCTTTGCGGCGAGCAGATAGCAGATGCAATTGACGCGCAACGATTTCTTTGCCGGCGCCGGTTTCACCTCGAATTAAGACTGACGTATTACCGCGGGCAGCGGCACCTACCAATTGCCAAAGTTCCTGCATGACATCAGAGGAACCGAGGACAACTTCCTCGGAATCAAGATTATGGCTGTTTCGATGATGAAGCAAAATCCACCTTCTTCAGGCCGAGCGGCGATAATCACCAACTCACGACGAGGCACGAAAAAAGAGAATAGTACGCTAATTTACCCTGTTTGCTATGATATTTTTTTAAGGAAAAAGACACTGACACCTTAATGTAACTACAGTGTAATTTTATTACCATATATCAAAAACTGCTTCGAAGATTGAGCCCAATTTTTAGGGTCTAACGACAACCTTGAATTAATTTACGTAACTTTTTACGTCGAATTCACTCAGATCGACTTCGTCGGTTTTGTTGCAAGCCCCATCAACTGCCGGAAGTTAAGCTTTGGGGTCCGCCAATCTGGTACTAATCAGTTACCAACCATTCTTTGCTTGAGCATCACCGATGGCAACATCTCCCAAGCACTGCTGATATCAGCCATCAGGCCTCGAGCTTCTTGCAAACTCTCCACATCATTACGCAGGTTGGCATGCAGCAAACGTCTTGAAACATATTCGTATAAGGCATCGAGGTTACGGGCCAGCTCACCGCCACGTTCATGATCTAGAGTGATACGCAGACCTTGAACAATCTTATCGGCGCGGGCGATAGACTTAAACTTCAACTCAACCGAGCCTCTCTGCATATGCCCTTCAGCTTCGCTCATTGATTCCAACAGCGCACTGAAAAGCATCTGCACCAACTCTACCTGGTTAGCGTAATCGACCCGGCCAACTTGGCCTACCATCTTGTAACCTGCCATAGGGTCTTTGAAGTTTACTCTCATTGTTTTTGCGCTCTCATGATGACTAATGACTAGTTATTCAATCGACCTGAAGGGCAACTTCTTTAGCGTTTGACGGGAAAAATACCCATTATTCGGGACAGTCAGCGAACCGACTCGCCACACATTGCAATGCGGCGGCTTCGGCCTTGGGGACATCGTCAGCGTCGAGCTGCAACATCGATAAATTGTAAATCGCCTGAGCATCCTCGGTCAGCCCATTGGTCTCGGCCACTTTCGCCCAAACATAAGCCTTGAACGGCTCGGGGTCTTGTCCCTCACCGGCTTGAAGCATAAACGCCGTCATCAGCTGACCCGGCCCATAGTTTTGGCGTGCGGCGCGCAAAAACCAGACCTTAGCCTGCTGATAATCCAAACCGACACTTTCACCATTGTGCAACAACAAGCCGATCATATATTCCGAGTCAGCGAGCTTCTGCGCAGCGGCCAATTTAAACCAGGAAAGCGCCTCCCGCGTGTTCTTGGCCACACCATAACCATGGTAATACAACAAACCGACATTATGCTGCGCCTCTTTCAAACCCTGATTAGCCGCCGATTTGTACCAACTCATGGCACGCGCATAATCCTGAGTTACCCCAAGTCCCTCCTCCGACATATGACCCATATTATTCTGCGCTTGGGCCACACCTTGATTTGCCAAGGATTGCCAGGCTCGCAACGCTGTGGCGTAATGGCCACGCTCCTTGGCCCGTAAACCCGCTTCAAAACTATCAGTGTCGTCAGCACCCAAGGCACACTGGCCGAGGCCCGCAAGCACGATACCCACCAACATCCAACCTTTCATCATGGCACACTCCTTGTTCGCGCAGCCCCTGAGCAGGTCTCTTTCAAAGTGCTTATCGAAGAACTTATCAAAGTGCTTATCAAAGCCCCTGCCCCTGTTAGTCTCACGACAGATATCCGCATCACTTAGCTGCGCTCCTGCGCACGGATTTTTTGTTGCAAGCTAATCACGGCGGTAAACAAGTCACCTTCAGTGACCGAACCCACCAGCTTGCCCGATGCTGCCACTACCGGAATACTCTCACCGACGAAACCTCGCGTGTTCTCCATCGCGTCAGTTAGCGTGTCTGTATCGCAGAACCTCAGTGGCGCGACGAGCATATGGCCAAGCACAGGCTCGTCTGCTGCGGTCAGCGCTTGATGGATCAACACCTTGCCCAACAGTAATCCACTTGAGTCGCACAAATAAGCCTCTGTCAGCTGTGCCTGCTGCATCAGCGCAATGACCTGTTCACCGGTCGCTGTCGCATCAAGCACCAAGTGATCTTGTGTGACGATATCGGCAACGGTCATTTGGCGCATGGCAATGGCCTCACGGCCTTCTCGAAGATCAACGCCGCGGTCAAGCAATTGTCGATCAAAGAATGACAGACTGAAGACGCGATGGGTCACCAGGCTACAGATCATTACCGTGATCATCGCCGCCACCGCTAATTCATAGGATTGGGTTAACTCAAGCACAATCAGCGTTGCCGTAATCGGTGCGCCAATGACCGAGGCGCTAACCGCGGCCATCGCAGCAACCGCCGCCACCAGCGCAAACCCCGGCACGACCATGGGCTCAACCAGCTGTCCAAAAAAAGCGCCGGCCGCAACGCCAATAAAAATAGCCGGTGAAAACACGCCACCAAAGAGCCCCATACCAATACAAACAGACGACATCATAATTTTAGCGATCAGCAGAACCAGCAATAAACCCAGGGCATAATGCCCACCCAGCATTTGGTTCACGCTGTCAACACCCAAGCCCAGCACTTGCGGCAGCCAGATACCCACAACACCGCACAAGGTCGCCGCCACAAAAGGCAAAAGCATAGGGCGATTCACTTTCGCAGCAAATTGCTGGGTTCGGCGCAGGGTTAACATGAAGATCAACGCGATCAAGGACAGTGCCGGCGCCATCAAGATCAAGGCGGGCAAAATCTCGGCCAAGGGCGGCATTGGCGCATCAATCAAAAAACTGGCATTACTGGGAAACCAGGCGTTATCGAGGGCACTGGCAGAGATGGCAGCAATCGAAATCGGCGCCACCGCGCGAATTGAAAAATGCCGCAAAACCGCCTCGTGAGCAAACACAATGCCGGCTAGGGGCGCATTAAAGCCGGCGGAAATGGCTGCGGCGACGCCGCAACCCAAAAATATCTCGTGGGACATATTTGAAGCCAGCACACGCTTGAGCCAAGTACCGATGGTGCCACCGAAATGTACCAATGGTCCATACTGACCCACTGACGCGCCACCGCTGGCACAAATGAAAGCAATAAAGGTGGAGCCAATACCGCGCTTAACATCCAAAGGCTCCAAGGTTTGCTGCGCAGCATAGATTGTGTCTGCGGGCCCCGCATATGCCTGGATTGAGAGGACTTTTTTCAGGAACACGACCAACCCGGCCGCCACCCAGAGAAACACCACGCTGCCATAGGCAATGGTTGTTTCATCGTTTAGCACCCATATCATGCGGGTATCTTCCGCGCGCCACTGGCCAAAGGCACTGACACCCATCACGAACCCGTCGGCCACAACGCACATGACAGCCCCGATCAGGCAACCGACAAACACAATCGTGAGTAGCTCGAGGCTAACGTTTTTCGTGTCCGACAGTACGCGCTGAACCGCGCTTTCCAGCGTCGTTATAAAGCCTACCTTGAATTGCTGCCGCCAGGACCGATTAAACATGAATCACAAACTCTTATCGAACAAAACACCCTTCATCTTATCTATGCTGTGGGCGATCCTAAGAATGGCCTCACCTGGCACCTGACGAATCACCTCGCCGGTTTCATCATCAGTCACAGAAATCACAAACCGTGACGCTACCTCATCCACCGAAAACTTCAGCCGAGTTGGCGTGGTTTCAACGGCCTGCTGCAAACGTCGAGCAGCCTCTTCAAGCTGTTCTAACATCCGCTGATGCAGCTCTGCGCCACCTTCGCGCACAGACGTCGCATCCTTGCTGACATCGTGAACACTGGTCTTGATCACGTCAAGGGCCACGACGGGCTCTGCTTTAGCTTTGTTAGACCCTTGATCTACGGATCCTGGCACGGCGGCCGGCACACTTTGCGGCGCAGCAACTGCCCTACCGGAATTACTCATGGGAATTGTATTTGCCATCTTTCCCTCCTCACAGGCGCTCGCTTTATGATCGCAGATCTCCACGAATCCGGCTAGCGCTCAATTATTACTGATCTTTTCGTTCTCACTTCGGCATTACTTAACAAGCCTTCATCAATAACACGGTACTGAAGCGGCGGACAATTGCCACTTTCTCAATAAGTGAATCGACAGCTGTTCTGAGAACTTTAGTCGCACAAGGAAAACAAATTAAATAAAGCTCAAGCCAACAAAAAACCGGCTTGCGCCGGTTTCTTTTGCTCAAAACACTGGGTCGCCGTTGGCGAGACTCATAAAGCTGAAGCTTATGCTTTATCAACCCCGCCCGGCAGAGCCTGACGCTTATTGCAACAAGGCTAACACACCCTGGGACTGCTGGTTAGCCTGGGCCAACATGGCAGTACCCGCTTGCTGAATGATCTGGGTACGAGCCAGCTCGGTCGTCGCCTTCGCATAGTCAGCATCTTCGATGCGGCTGCGTGAAGCTTGCG
>Ga0255752_10006054_pt1 | contig 11487 bp, 10 predicted proteins | sample 011ome_25_FD_179952 | JGI IMG/M metagenome (GOLD analysis project Ga0255752, IMG submission 179952) | Coastal salt marsh microbial communities from the Groves Creek Marsh, Skidaway Island, Georgia - 011512CT metaG (version 2) | ecosystem: Environmental > Aquatic > Marine > Intertidal zone >...
TCGTTCACGATCCCGATCTAGTCTTCCTCGATGAGCCCACCAATGGCCTCGACCCAAGAGGCCAGGCCATGATTCTCGATTTGATCGAGCGCATTTGGAAAGACTCCGGCATCAGCGTGGTACTATCTTCTCACCTTCTCCACGATGTAGATCGCATCTGCGAAAGGATCGTCATCATTGCGGAGGGAAAGGTGGTTGCTCACGACACATTAGCGTCCCTTAAAGAGAGACGTAAAGCGGAAGCGGAGATCGTAATCTCGAAAGGCAAAACGGAACTCATAACTTTACTACAACAACAAGGATGGTCCTATCGACTCTTGAACAACGGGAACATTCTGGTCAGCCACGGCCAGCAGTCTCTCAATCCGCTCATCTCGCTGCTGCAAACGAACCAAATCTCACCGCTTGAGATCAAAGAAAGTCCTGACGCGCTCAATGAGCTCTACTTGCAGACCCTAAAGTCGAGAGGCGCCCGAAAATGAGCGAATCGAAGCCTCAATATCGCCGATGGAAGGGCAAGTCTGTCGGACTATGGAAAAGGCGTTTCGCGATTTCCCGTTACGGATTGCGACTTTGCCTATCCGGGAAGATTATAAAAGCCTTCCTATTTATTGGAATCGGCCAGGCGCTTTTCTTGTCTTTAATATATGTGGTTTTTGGCCAATTGCTGACACCGGAAAGCTCCCTCGTCAATTGGATTGAAAAGACGGGAGGCGAGAGAGCCGTCACGATCATCAACGGGGTCACGTCGTGGGCTCTTCTGTATCCAGAAATCTGCGTTGACGGGTTTTATCGGGTAAGTTATTTCCTCATGCGATTCCCGGCCTCGCTTCTTTCTATAGTGATAGTCGCTTTGTTCATCCACAAACTGATCGCCCATGATTTAGCCAGCCAGGCAATCGTTATTTACAATTCAAAAGCCCTCACGCGTTGGGACTATCTTGCAGGGAAGTTTACAATCGTCGCTACCATACTTTCCTTGGTTTGGATCTTCCCTATTCTTTCTTCCTGGCTAATCGGAAACCTGCTTGCTCCAGACTGGGCATTTTTCGCCCATACCTTTCCTTCGCTCATTCGTGGCCTCGTAGTGGGTATCGTCGCTACCCTTTCACTTAGCTCAATCGCTTTGGCAGTTTCCTCGCTAGCCAAGAAGACCGGAACTGCGATCGCATTTTGGATATTAGGCTGGATTAGCCTGAACCTTATATCCGATCTTTCTAGAATATCGTATTCGTGGTTTGAATATGTAAATCCGCTCAAATCCATAAACGAGCTATCGGAGGGCGTATTCAAAATGGATTCCTTAATTACCGAAGCTCAAAACAGCCTGCCATTCATCGATCGGGTCGTCGCCAAGGCAACGAGTCTCCAAAGTCTGGATCAAATTCCGGCGTCGGACGGCACCCTACTGGCTCCTCTAATTGCTCTGACCGCCATGAGCGCCTTGAGCCTATTCATCGTTCACCGGAGGATCGCCGTATCATGAGCGCTATTATAGGAGCGAAAGAACTCAGTTGTTTTTACGGCATCGTACTAGGCCTATACAATGTGACCTTTGAGATCGAGCCGGGAATCACGGGTTTGGTGGGACCCAATGGAGCCGGGAAGAGCACCCTTATTAAGCTCATCACAGGGCAGCTGAGTCCCTCTTCGGGAGCACTAACGGTGTTCGGGCAATCTCCCCTAAACAACCCAGACCTGCTGGCTCGAATTGGCTATTGCCCAGAACGAGAACAGGTGAGTAAAGAACTAAAGCCTCTCGACTGGCTTCGGGGACTGGCTTCCCTTTCCGGGATCCCATGGAGGAATACGAAATCAGTCGCCCAAAGAGCATTGAGCAGAGCCCAGCTCGACCCAAAACATTGGGAAAAGCGATTGGGGACTTACTCGAAGGGGATGAAACAGCGGGTTAAGCTGGCCCAAGCGATCATGCACGATCCCGATTTAATAGTCCTCGACGAACCAATGAATGGTCTCGACCCGAATGGCCGATCGGAATTCTGCGACATTCTCAAAGAACTCCACAACCAAGGCAAAAGTATCCTTGTATCCAGCCACATACTTCACGAACTCGAATTTCTCTGCAGCCGGTTTTTGATACTCAACTGGGGCCGTGCGCTCGCTTCCGGTTCACAATCTGAAATTCGCAATACCGTAACGGAATGGTCCGACGAGCTTACGATCCGCTGTAGTGATCCCAAAAACCTGGCAGACCACCTGGAAGGACAAGGTCTGATTCGCGGATACTTGGTTGAGAATGGAACCTTAAAGCTATGGGTACTCAATCCGGAGACTTTTTTCGACAATTGGCCAAGCTTCGTATCTGGAAGCAACGTCGAAATTTTTGAAATTAAAAACAGCAATCAAGCGCTAACCAGCCTTTTTGACAAAATGACCAAGTGAACGTTGGTGAAACAAAATCCAGCTGGGGCTCTACATTCCGAGGCCTAATCCACATGCGTATTAGCGAACTAGCGACAACAGCGACCTTAGTCCGCTTCACAATCGCGTTCGTTATCGTATTTGGGCTCACCTTTCTTATCGGATCCAAATCCGATTCACCCCAATTCTGGAATTTAGCCACCTATTTCTTTGCCTTGGGATTCCTACCCTTTTATTGCCTCGTGAAGGGCGGCGAATCTTTGAGAAGCGAATTAAAAGAAGGTACGATTGAGTTCCTTTGGACTCGGCCCGTTCGCAGGTCTTCTTTGTTTTTGGGATTCTATATTAGCTCGCTCATAAGCGTTGTCGCATTCACAACGGTCTGCCTCGTCGCATTGAGCGCCGCGGGATTATGGCTGGGTGAAATCTCGTCGGCCGGTCAGATTTTTATGTACTGCCTAGGCTGTTTGACAATCGCGCTTTCGTTCTCTGCCCTTTCTCTTTCCTTCGGATCCCTTACCTCCAAATTCGTGGTCATTGGAATTCTCTATTATTTCTTCATTGAGAAGCTCCTCGCCCAAGTCCCCACCAGCGCGCGAAATGTTTCCATCGTCGCGAACCTGAAACCTCACTTCCTAGCGAACGCCGAGGTGTCATCAGAAATCGTATTCACGAGTGCCGCCCATTCCATTCTTTATGTATTCGCGATATCAGCCACCGCCCTAATTTTGGGAGGTATTGCGTTTACCCTGAAGCGCTACTCTCTTGGTGAGGACAAGTAGATCCCTTAACCAGGAGAATCAAGGTAGGGCGAATACGACATACAAGCGGGCTACCTTTTCACAAAACCGTCTTGAGTGCTTCAACGAGCCGATCAACCGAGCTTCGTTGCGCATTGCCCGCCATCAACCCGATTCGCCAGATTTTCCCTGCGAGCGGACCTAAGCCCGCGCCGACTTCAATCTGATGATCATTGAGGAGTTTGCCGCGAGTGACGGCATCATCTACTCCGCTGGGAAGGTAAAGGGTCGTCAGCGGATTTAATCGCTCTCCTTCCGGAACGACCGGTTCAAATCCGAATGCCGCCAATTCCGATCTCAAGTAAGCTGCCGCATCCTCATGCCGCTTCCATCGGGCTTCAAGGCCTTCATCGAGGATTTCTTTCAATCCGGCTTCCAAAGCGAACACCATGCTAATTGGCGCCGTGTGGTGATAACTCCGACCACCCTCCCCATCTACGTAGGCCAAAATAGCGTCTAGATCGAAGTAAAAGCTGGGGGTCGGTTTCGATCGCTGGCGGTAGACCTCGAGCGCCCGTTCGGAAACCGTGACCGGAGCCAATCCCGGCGGCACGCCAATGCATTTTTGCGTTCCGGAGAAAACGAGGTCTGCCCCCCATTTGTCGATGTGAACCGGCATACCGGCGAGCGAAGTAACACAGTCGACGAACAGCAGGGACCCCGCTTCACGACAAGCCTCTCCGATGCCATGCATTGGCTGATAAACGCCCGTGGAAGTTTCCCCATTAACCAAGGCCGCAATTTTGGGAGCGTGTTCTTCTACGGCTGCGATAAACACTTCGTTGTCTACCGCTCTTCCCCATTCTTGCTCCACGCGGATCACTTCCGCTCCCAATTTTTCAGACAAGGCAGCCACACGTCCTCCAAACACGCCGTTAACTCCCACTACTATCTTGTCTCCGGGTTCAAGGAAGTTCGCCAATAGAAATTCCATACCGGCACTACCCGTCGCAGAGATTGGAAACGTAACCGTATTCCTGGTATCAAAGACTTGGCGAAGTTGACCCTTTACTGTCTCCATGACCGCAATGAATCCTGGATCCAAGTGACCCAGCAAAGGCCTAGAAAGCGCTTCGCGAACGCCCTCAGAAATATTGCACGGACCTGGGCCGAGGAGTAGAGTATCGGGCGTTTGTGTATTCACTGTCATAAAGCTGAAGGTGTTAGGATTCTTGGAGGTTCGAACGTTCACCTCTCCCGCGTACGAAATAAAGGAAAAAATCAGACAGTACAAGTGGCTGGCGAGGAGGAAATACCTCTGCCCTACCGACTTCGCGGTCCCGTCCGCTATGAATTGGCAAGCGTCACAGGCTTCGTCTTCGGCTAGCGCCTCGCGAAATTGGCCGTGCCATCCGTAGCCTTCTATGACGCGGGTAACCCGTCCGTAGCCCTTCAAGCGAGGGAGGGTGCCCACGGGGGGATTGGGTTCGGGCTGGAACGCCCAAAGTCCTCCGGACCGACGCGGCACGGCGCCCCTTCTACGCTCCTTGGGTCGCTCCGTCGAACCCCTTTGCTCGATCGCTTCGCTCACTCGCGGTTCTCGTCCCACGCTGGACACAAAAAAGACCGCAAAAATGCGGTCTTCTTTATTTTGGTGCCCAGGGGGGGACTCGAACCCCCACACCTCTCGATACCAGATCCTAAATCTGGCGTGTCTACCAATTCCACCACCTAGGCCCGCGAAATTTGAAGCGATCAAAAAGATGCGTAATCATAGTGATGGCAACCTCTTTTTTCGAGACGATCGCCTTTTCAACTGAGTAGCGATATCCTTAAGCAGCGATTCCGTTTCACTCCAACCAATACATCCATCCGTAATGGACTGTCCTGAAACGTGCCCCTCACCCGCTTGGAATCTCTGGCTTCCTTCCACCAAATTGCTTTCAAGCATGAATCCGGCAATCTCAGGATTGCTACCCAGAAACTGATCCGTCACTTTCCGAGCGTTGGCGGCCTGCTGACGGTAGTCTTTGCCCGAGTTCGCATGCGAGCAATCAAGCATGACGGGGCACCGTAGAAAATCGCTTGAAAGAGCAGTATGCGCCTCTTGCACCGATCGACTGTCCAAATTCGGTCCGCTCTTTCCGCCCCTGAGAAAAATGTGAGCGTAAGGATTCCCCGGAACGTTTGTGATTGAGGGCCTCCCGAATGCGTCATTCGCGAACAGACTATGGGGACGATTCGCGGCTTTGATCGCGTTTATCGAGCTCAACGCTTCGCCTGCCAGGTTATTCTTCATTCCAATCGGCATATCCAGGCCCGCAGCGAGCTCTCGATGGATTTGGCTCTCAACCGTTCGCGCTCCGATGGAACCATAGGAAAGAAAATCCTGCTGATAGGGCGCCAGCATCGGATTGAGAAATTCGGTGGCGCACGGTAGCCCAAGCTCGGCGATGCTAGCAAGGATACGACGAGCGACCCCCAATCCACCAATCGAGGCCGAACTTCCCTCCAGTTCGAAGTCATAGAGAAGTCCTTTCCAGCCGACTACGCTGCGCGGCTTTTCAAAATAGGTTCTCATCACCAACAGCATATCTTCGCTGACTTCGCTGGCCAATTTGGACAGACGCTGAGCGTAATCAAATGCGGCACTCGTATCGTGGATCGAGCAAGGACCACAAACGACGATAAGACGATGATCGTCTTGGCCTTTGAGGATATTCTGAATCTCCGCTCTCGACGAGGACACGAGTTCCTTTGTTCTAACCGAACAGGGAATTTGGGCCCTTAATTCTAGCGGCGAGGGAATCGGTAAGGAGCTCTGATCTGTTTCCAATTCCGAGGGAGCTTGTGGTTCAATGGTATATGTTGTCATGGCAATGTTGGTAGGAACGCAAAAAGCCCTGGGTCCTATTAAGAACCCAGGGCTTTTTGCTAAAATGGCAGTTAGTTTAAATGCGCACGATCAGCCAGCCTCCGGGTCCTTCCAGAAGAAATAAAACCAAAAATAAGCTGTGTTGGCTGCTAGTGCTCGCATGGAGAAAAGAAAGTACGACACCGCTCGCCTCGTTGTAAATCCAATTCTCCAGAACAACGACGCAATTGTATTTCCACCGAGACCGTCGCGCAATTTTAGGATTAGAGGGAACCCGCTAGTCGATCGCATTTCAACGATTGCAGGTCTATTTCAGGGAAATGCCTATTTTCCACTCGCAATCATCGGTTCCGATCATTCTCTCAAAGGACAAATCGTAACGTATGCTGGAGAGGATTTCATTGAAACTGATTGGATTGCGCAGGGCCCTATTCGCCGCCACCCTTTTCTCAGCGGCGACTGCAGGGACCCATGCGAATGAGGTGAAGCTGTCAGAGCACTTGCCGGAAAACTCAATCACGGGTTTGAGAGAAATACTGGAAGCCGCAATGACCGAAGCCGAGAGCATCCAGCTGCGAGACCTTGTCGAGCTGGATTTCGAGGGACGGAAGATCGTAGCGAAATCTGCCCAAAACCCACAATTGCGGACGAATGTCACCCTGCGGAAGGAACAAGACTTCGAACGGGACGATTCGGAAATCAGCGATCGGCTCCTTTATTCACTCACCCTTTCGAAATCGCTCTTTCACTGGGGGGCGCTCGAAGCGAACCGGGCTAAAGGCGACCTCAGTCTGGAAATCGAAGAACTTAAAACCTTCGAAGCCTATCGGACCTTGGCACTGGATATCAGGAAAAGGTACTTGGCAATTCTGGTAGCTCAAAAGGATGCAGACCTCGCCCAGCGAAACCTCGAGCGAATAAAGGCGCGGGTCGAACTGGAGCGGGAACGCCTGAAGGCCGGAACCGCCTCTACGATTCAAGTCTACAATCTGGAAGTCGCCCTCAACTCAACCGAGCTCGACCGAATGAAGAAAGAGAACACCCTTGAAGATCAAATCGATCAACTCGCAAGGCTCTCTGGAGTTCCTTCCGAAGAGATTTCATCTGGGCTGCTTTCAGAAATTCCGCGGCACGCTGTTTTGAATGCCGAAGAAATCGCCTCAATTGAACAATTGTTCGATGACCGGGTAAACCAGGGCCTATCCGTACAGACTCAAGCCAAATCATTGGAGTTTTCAGAAAAGGATCTGCATATCTCAAATCAGCGTCTTAAACCAAAGATCGGATTGTCGGTCGGTTTGACCCAATACGAGCTAGATGAAATCGGGAGACGGAGAGCTGAAGAGATCATATATGCCGGAATCACAATTGGCTGGAGCCTATTCGACGGCAGGGCGACCAAAGGGAGCAAACTATCCGCGATGGCCCGCATAGAACAGGTCAAACGTCAACTCGAGTCGGCAAAGTCAACCTACGAGTTCAATCTTCAGCGCGCCAAAAAGCTGCTGGACTTGAACGCCCGTATTCTAGAACGGGACGAAGAAGCGCTAAACCAGGCATCAAACTATCTACGCGATACGAAGAAGGACTTCGAAACCGGTCGCGCATCACCCGACGACCTTGAAAAAGTTGAGATCGCATTTGCAACACAGGAAGTAAGAACCAATCGGTCACGGTCCGAGTACTACAACGCCCTCGCGAACATCTCCTCCCTCCTAGGCTTCGATACATTTGCCCAGAAATTTATCGATCAACGGAGCCAGTAACGAAAGAATTTAGCAACTCGAAATGAAAGTCAGCACTGTATTCAAGATTCTGATCCCCGTCGCAGCCCTTCTGGTAGTTGGGTTTCTACTATTCTCACGGTCAGTTCCGATTGCGATCGTAACTGAAACCGAGAGAGGCATGGCCGTCAACGCAGTGCCCGGTACCATTAACGTGCTCGCTGAAAAGGAGATGTTCATAAAGGGTGAACATGGGGGTCGCGTCATCAAGTCCAACCTGGAAAAGGGAGGAACCGTCACTGCCGGTGAAGTCCTGATCGTTCTGGATACAGGGGATATTGACCTGGAGATAGAAAAAGCGGAGAACGAGTTGAGCCGCGCCCAACGCAATCTTGAAATTCAATCTCCCTTGGAGCTTTCTCTCGAAACCCACAAGGACGCGCTCGAGGACGTGCAGTTCCGATTCAACAATGGAGGGGTGCGGGAAATGGACCTCAGAAAATACCAACGAGCCGTGGAAAGGGCGGAGGACGATATCGCCCGGGAAAAGTTAAGGAACGAAGAAACGCTGCAAAATCTGGAAAACGTGATTAAGCGTCTCAAACGGCAAAAGGAGAAAATGACGATCATCTCGCCCATCGACGGAATTATCACCGAAGTCCATGCCCACGAGGGAGACTTAATCGGAGGAGGCTACCAGGTAGCCAAAGTTGTTTCCCAGACGCGCATCGTGGAAATGAAAGTAAGCGAGGAACACTTTGTTGGCATTACAACGGGAATGCCTGCCCAAGTTTCTTTCCTGGGAATTGAGCTAGAGCAATTCGACGCCAAAGTAGAGAAAATCATTCCGGTTGCGGATCCAACAACACAGCGATTCACCGTTCATTTAGAAGTGGACATTGAAAGAGAGCGTCTTGATCCGGGGCTCACGGGTGATGCCGTAATCACTCTCAACGAACACGAAAACGCGCTCCTCATTCCTCGACAGGCAGTCGTTAGAAACGACGTACTCGTCGTCAAAGATGGGGTCGTATCGCGAAAAGAAATACAGCTCGGGTACACCAGCGTTACGATGATCGAGGTGCTTGACGGCCTTTCAGATGGGGATCAGGTAATCGTGGAAAACCTGCACCTCTTCGACGATGGCGACCGCGTTAAAGTCGTGCCTAAAAGCTAGACGGCACGCCTACCACAAAGGAGCCACATACTCGCCTTGGGCGAACAGTTTCGCGATCTCCTCTTTCACATGAGGCAAGTCTTCACGATGAGTCACCCCGAGCCATCGACTTGAGCAATCCAGTATGCGGGCCTTCGCTTTTCCCGCCTGCAACAGCGAGTCCACCACAAAAGGCAAATAGAACTCCTCCTGAGTAGCAACATCGTACCGCTCTAGGAACGCCACGAGAAGGTTCTCTAGCGAAGACGTGAACGACGCGGGAAATCCCCAGCAATTAAGCGAAACCCTATCATCACGCCGCAGCGTCACCTCTAGATTCGAACCATCGAGGGCTAAAATCGATCCCGTATTTTCATCGCTACGAATCTGGGTGTGCTCTTCCACCGAATCGAGCGTAATCCCATCCGTTGAATGGCAGATTCCCCTAGAAACCGTTCCATTCTCAGACAATGTATTCTCGAGCTCGTATCCGACCAACGCGTACTCGTTAGCAAAGTCTTCCAATATGCTCAGGAACGAACCCAACGACTGGAAGGCGCTCCTGCCATAAAAGTCATCTGCATTGATCACGGCAAATGGGGCGTTGAGCGTTTTGCGAGCGGAATAAACGGCATGCCCCGTTCCCCAAGGCTTTTCCCGATTCGCCGCCAACTCTTGTCGACAAGGCAGGTCCCTCGCGTTCTGGAAAGCGAATTCCACCTCAACCTGGCCTGCATACCGATCCCGCACCACGCTAAATGCCGACGCCATTTCCTCCCGAATTACGAATACAACCTTTCCAAATCCACTTTCGAGAGCATCGAAAACGGAAAAATCGAGGATCCACTCACCATTGGGCCCCACTGGTTCGATTTGCTTGAGGCCTCCAAAACGGCTTCCCATCCCAGCCGCCAGTACGAGCAATATTGGTTTCATCGATCGCTTGATTGTGGTTCCCGAGCTGGTTTGCAAATGATAAATCCCCACAGCCTACTTTTCACCACTGCCTTACCAAAACCATGCTTGCCACTCCGAAGATAGCCACTTACCTGTGGTGCTTTTAAGGAGGCAATGGAATCAAAGTACTTGGGAAAATCAGTCAAACAACCCATAGAGGAACTGGACACTTTCCCAGCTCCTGAGGGGATATCACAGGTTACGATGACCTCTGACGAAGTCACCAGTTCGTGCCCCGTGACAGGACAGCCCGATTTCTATACGGTCAAAATCGAGTACCTCCCCCAATATCTCTGTATCGAATCCAAAAGCCTGAAGCTTTACCTGTGGTCATTCGCTTCGCGTGCCGTTTTTGCCGAGAAGCTGGCAGCGGAAATACGGGATCGAGTCGTCAACGACATTTCACCCCAAAGCTGCAAGGTTACGACGATTCAGAAGTCTCGCGGAGGAATCAGCATTGAAACCGTCGCCGCATTTCCCTTTCCCGAATAACCGCCTTCCGGAACGAAAACTGTATGACTATTCTGGATAAGCTCGAACGAAAACTGGGAGCCTACGCAGTTCCCAACATCGCGATGTACATCGTCATCGGTCAGGTGGCGATCTGGCTGCTAGCGATGAGCACGCTAAATCCTGACAAAACGAGCCCGCTCCTCGAACTCATGGTTTTCGATTCCCGGCTGGTGCTCCAAGGAGAAATTTGGAGGGTGTTCGCTTTCCCCTTTTTCCCACCAGCGGTCGGAAGTATGCTTTTCCTGTTTTTCGCGTGGTACATTTTCTACATGGTGACCAGTGCCTTAGAAGGTCAATGGGGCGCTTTTCGGCTCAACGTATACCTAATCGTAGGGGCTTTTCTGGGGATGGCGGTTGGCTTTCTCATGCCCGGTTACCCGATTACCAATTTCATCTGGGGACAAACGACATTCCTCGCTTTCGCCTACCTATTCCCCGATTTCGAATTTCGCCTCTTCTTCATTCTTCCTGTCAAAGTGAGGTGGCTGGGATGGCTCAGTTGGGGGATGCTCCTGATATTCTTCTTTAGTTCGGGCTGGCAAGGCAAAGTATTCATCACCGCCAGCGTATCCAACTACTTCCTGTTTTTCGGGAAAGACATTATCCAAACGCTCAAGTCGAAAAAAAGGGTAGCGGTCAAAAAAGCCGAAAAAGAGAAATTCGAGGCCGAACCCTTTCACATTTGCGAGCAATGCGGCGCCACAGACAAGTCCCATCCGGATCGCGATTTTCGCTACCGGGACGAATCGTGCATTTGCGAAGCGTGCCTATCCGCTGAAAACACAAGCTCTGAAGCGGAATCGACCAGTTAAGAAAGCTAACGCCACGTTCCCAATCGGTCCCCCATCTTTGAATACACCTCAATTGACTTGCTCGACTGCGCAATAAGATCCTCGGCCAAGTCCACCCGGCCTTTTTCAAAAAAGGTCGCTACACAGGAACCTCCAAAAGCGAAATAGCCAAGCTCGCCTCCTTTAGCCACGCTTTCGCCCTTTCCCTTCGTCATATGAATGCGGCCCACACATGTAGCCCCAATCGCGACGAAAGCGACTAGCCCTCGATGTTCCGTTTCAATCAACGTCAGTACGCGTTTATTTTCCCACAAATAGGACAGCTTCCTGCGAAGCGCGATCGGACTTA
>Ga0255752_10006062_pt1 | contig 11482 bp, 14 predicted proteins | sample 011ome_25_FD_179952 | JGI IMG/M metagenome (GOLD analysis project Ga0255752, IMG submission 179952) | Coastal salt marsh microbial communities from the Groves Creek Marsh, Skidaway Island, Georgia - 011512CT metaG (version 2) | ecosystem: Environmental > Aquatic > Marine > Intertidal zone >...
AAATGGTATGAGGTACGCCATTTCTTTCAATTCTAGCGCAGGAACCAATATGAAAAACATGAAAAGAGAAATGGACAAGTATGCAGATATACTTATGAGTAGCATTATGTATCTATTTGTTGTCACAGCATCCCTCCTACTAAAGTAGTGCTTTCGTCATCAAGCAAATCAAGACTCTGTTCATCATAAAGTTTTTCGGCTATTCGTATTTTCTTATCCATCAACTTTTCACTCTTCCACTTTTGCTTATACTCTTCTTCATGATTTTCACAATAGTTCCAAATACTGTATTCAGGATGATAATTAATACCAAGCCACGTTGAATACTCTTTTTTAATCAACTCTAGCGGAATATTGTCTTCAGGGTAATATCCAACATGCCAACAATCTTCAGAAAGCTTCATGATATTTTTATAAATAGACTCTATGAAATAGTTTTTATAGCACCAATATATTTGAGTTAAAAACCTTTGCTTTTTTTCAATGTTAGATGCGTTCCATGCGCCTAGTATTAAAGGTATTTTTAATGGTGGATATTTAGTAAATTCATGTCTATCTGTGAACCAGGAATAATTATGATATATTTTATTCCAAAGCCTCGGTTCGGGGCAAATCCTATCGCTTGATTGACAGTACTCCATAAGCTCTAACAATTGCACTCTTGCCTTTTTATCGTAACATTTCCACCTATACACCTTCTTTTCTTCAGGTGTCATGCGAGACATGATTCTTTGACGCTCTTTCATCTCCGGAGATATGGTTGTCATGTGTTCATGACTCTTATTAGATGTATTTCTATCTATTGGCATAAATTTATTTTAACTCATCAGGTACAATTTGAACTATGCATAATTCAGACTTCTTGCAATTAATAACAATCAAAAATAAAACTTTATATGATCTTTAAATTCACAACAAAAGAGCTTTTTTCAAACAAAGGTGATTTTATAAAAAAACTTCATTGCCCCTTTAACATAAAATGGCAGGAGCTTAATGACTTTAAGGGCGCCGCCAATAAAGCATGTAATATTTGTAAAAAAACCATATACAACTCAACAAACATGAGTGATCAGCAAATAATAGATTTAGTTGCCCAAGATTCTGAGGCATGCTTAAAAATTAGTTTAAATCAAAATAATATAAAAACTGTAAATATATATGAAAGATCTTAGAATTATAAAAACTGCCAGATGTTTAGAAGATATTAATAAAGCAGTAGATATGGGTTTTACTCCATTAATTAAGGAGCTCAAGCCTTTAAAAAAGTTATTCAACACTATTGGTGTTTTTAGAAATAAAAAAACCAACAAAATAGAAGAGGCTGAAGACTATGTTGTCTGTAGACAATATGGGGAAATAATCTCTTATGAAGATGAAGATGAATGGGAGCTAATTGTTCCTTTTCACTCATATTATCCCTATAAGTTTGGTAGTCATTATGCTGCTTATCTGATTCCCAACGATATTAAAAAAGGAGAAAAAGTTATCTTAGAGGACTTAATTGAGGATTACTATGGAGGTAGCTTTTGGTCCCATCATATCCGAGTTGAAAGTCTACAAGCTGTATGGACAGGCGAAGATTTTTCAATATTGTACGATCCTGAAGCTGATGGTGTATGCACCTGGGTCGGTTAGAGATGGTAAATAATTAAATGAAAAAAGAAATAGAACCCTTCACCCTGTTTTGGTTGCCAGTTGGAGATGACAATCGGCATTACCTTGTGCCTGATGATTATTACGGACAAGTACCTTGGTTTATTTGGGGTGAAAATCTTGATAAATATAAAGCCACAAGCACTCTTAGCTTAACTGAAGAATGCTTGTTAAAGGGCATATTATACGGCCTTTCCCCTACTACAAAAAAAATTGGTGCAATGTATGAAGAAGAGACGCTGTTGACCATATTAGACAAACTTCAAGAAGGCTATAACCACAAAAGCAGAGAAACGCTCATTCTCAATGTTGCGTACAACATCAAAGATGTAAATGGTATTTATGTGTCCCTAGGCATTTTAAGAACAGGTATATATTTATTACCAAACTCTTCAAAGATAAAAAGCGACTACATTATGCGCCTTTGGGAAAAGGTCTGTGAAGATAAAGATGATTCCAGTATTTATGAAGAGATTTTAGAGCTTATTCCTAAAATTGATTTATCTGATACTGTTGGTGAGGCCAAAGAAGCTATTTGTTATTATGGATTTTGTTCGCTATTCCTCTTAAAACAAGACACAAAACTAAAGCAGGATATTAGTAAATACATCGAGCAGTATATTGTTGGAGTAATTACCATGAATGAAATACAGTTAAAGATTAATGATTTGCTAAATAACCCAGATAAAGAATTTACTCCTCAGGAGTTAAGGATTCATGATGACTAATCCAAATAAACAAATTCTTGATGAAATAGTAAGCTGCCATCAAGAGGGTAAAAGTAACAAACATTTGGAAGAGGGGCTTTCTATACTTGCTGACAAAGTTGAATGGGATGGTGAATTTGTGCATCAAAATCACATACCAGATGTATTTAGATATGGACCAGAGTACAGAGAATACCTTGATAAAAAGAATGTAACAAACAAAGACAAAAGATTTTCCTTTTTTAAAAAGATGATTACTTATTGTGACCCGCATGACTTTATTTGCTTCATACACCATAACGAATGTTTGATTGTAGTAAGGTTCCAGGGGCAAGAAGGTCTCACAGACATAGAAGTGTTTGACAACCTAGAGCAATTCTATTTTGATTATAAGAAGCAAAATTATGCTTTAGTTGTTCTTGATGGAGGTAAAGAAGAGCAGGGTAAATACCCTCCTTTAAATTTCACAAATAAAGAGTTGTTTGATATCTGGAGAAAATCTGAACAATAGGTTTGATCTATGACTTAATTATTATAAGTAATCTGTCATTATATTACCCCACAATCCTCTCAATAACCTTCTTATCAATCCATCCCTTTTGTTCAGCAATACTGCCATCTTCATGGTATTAAAAGGTTTTGTACCAAAAGATTCTGGTGTTGTCTTTTTTCTTGTGCGTCTACTTTTATTCTTAACTTTTGTAGGCGCTGAAATTTTATAAATATCTGACTTAAAATCTGCTTTTGAGGGTGTTTTATTGTCACCATTAACTTTTAAATTATTGCCATCATAAATATCACTAATAGCTCGACGAACCTTTTTACCTTCTCCCTTTGGCAATTGACTGACAAGAACAAATGGTTGTTTCATTTCCCTAAGGTCTGAGAATATGTTTTCAGAGTGAATTGGAAACCCTGTTTTGATAGCGCCCTTCCAGTCAAATGTGTTGTAACTAAAACTGTCTACAAAGAAAGCAGCATCTTCGTCTAATGCTTCATAGAAGTACCCATTCTGGATAATAACCAAATGATTAGGCCTATCACTTTTAATAGTTTGTATTATTTCTTTAAATGTGCCGCTAACCATATCCCAGTCATCAACCTTAGACTGTTTAGATTCTGAAATATTACTAATTTGTTGACCTTTCACGACATTCGAATGTTGCTGCTATAACCTTTAAAGAATCCTTTACAGTATCACTAAACTCAATAATCTCACCAGTCTCATACTTACACCAATGATGGAACAAATGGCCATAACCTGCTGTAGGATGCTCAGAATAATACCATCGCATTACACTGGCATAATTCACGCCACGATCTATCGCATCCATGAGCGCTACAGTTAGGACACTATCATCTGTAAAGAAAGCCCTAGGACTGAACAGTGGCTCAAAATCTTTGTGTTTAATGTTATTCCACTCGTACACAGAGCCAACAACATCACCTGTAATTGCGCCCAGCATCGATTAAGCTCTAACTACTCTTTGAACTGGTCTCGTTGAATCTTGATCCGATGGAAAGGCCAACAAATCCTCTTCAAAATCTCTAATTACACGATCAGATATTTTTTTGAATTGCATTCTCGCTTTTTCAATATCAATCTTGTCCTCATTATGAAAAGCCATAGCATCAACTAGCTTACTGAAAGACGCTCTAATTTCTCTGTCAATATTCATTACTTCAACCACAGCATGGCCTTTGGACCTTCTAATCATTTTATTCTCCATTTGTTATTAATAAAAACCTACAAAATCCAGAGAATAAAAGCCCTAACGCCGATTTATCAAACAACGAAAAATGTAAAAAAAAATGGCTTTAAAATTCGACTGGAATTTGTATCAATTGTAGAGCAAATTGAATGAAGTTTTGGTGGAGTTTTAATGTTTTTTTGAATAACTTTTACAAGTTAATTAGGGCTTGATTTATAGCTAAAAAATTAGACTAATTAATCTAGCTATTTAAACTCACAACAGTGCATGATTGCCTCTTGTAAAATTGGTATTAATAACTTCTAATAACTCCTCATATTTTTCGTCACCCAATTTGTAGTGAGAAATGGTTAGATGTCCATCAACCTCTCGCTTAAAAACAACAATATCATCTGGCTGAAAATGAAGTTCATGTTTCGCTAAATCTCTATTTAAGTAAATTCGATATTCATTTCTTGTTCCATTCTCTAAAGCGTACAAATCATTATGATATACGTATGATGCTTCAATAGTATGGCCCTTCTTAAGAGGATCACTAAAAATTAAATTTCTAGAGTCATTATGGATGCTCTTGTCTAGAACTTCAAAAAAATTACCGACTGCAGATTTTGATATGTAAAAATACCCTCCAGTTGTTAGCCTTCCTTTTCTATAGCCCAACTCTTGCGGGGTTAATTTTTTAATGTATTTAGTATATTTCACTTACAACTTCTTTAATATCAAGCTCTGGAAATCCATTTAAATCAATATCATATTGAATTTTTCCAATTCTTTCACTTAATTTATTTTTAAATGAATCTAGAGTAATCTTGGGAAAGTCTTTATCAACCCTGCAAACAAAATAACTTGATATCTGAAATCTATCTCCTAAATAATCATTAAAATCTCTCACATCAAGACCTACTTCATAAAGCCTTGAGTTAAATTCAGATAATTGAGATGGTGTTGTTAAATACTTATCTCTAATTCTATTAACAATATCAATAATGCTAGGGGATTTTTCAGATCTATCCCGATAGATATTCCATGAATATACTAATATTTTTTCGTCCTTCTCAAAAGATAACTGTTCAAGACTATTTATTTTATGTATGTGTCCGATTTGTTTACTTGAGGATTTCACTTCAATTTCAATATTTTTAAACATGAAGTCTCTTTTGGCTCCAAAAGGTCCTTGCCAAGCATTAATAGTTGAATCAACAGATACTCCTAACTTACAAAAACTCTCTAGAGAGAGCAACTCTCCAACTAAGCCTAAAATTTGATCCGGGGTTAGTTTGTTTTTTATTGGAAGTGTTAAAAAATAAAGCCAATTATCAATGACATATGGTATGTTCGACTCAATACTGCCATTTTGGTGACTTTTTTGTAAAATTTCATTAATAATTTTTATAAAATATTCTTTAAAAGAATTACTTCTGCAAGTAAATACTATAGCACCGAAAGACCCTTGACTTTCCGTATTAATATTTTCAAATAGAACACTCATACCGTTAATATTAATTGACTTAAAACTATCAACATCACTCTCAATTGCAATATGTAATATTTTTTTATGATCATAATAGCCAAGAATTTTAATATTTAATTCATTAGGTATAATATCACCTCTAAAAAAGCCGGAGGATCCATCATAACTTTTAAAACTATTAACCATTTCTAATGTAATCATGTGTTCCTCTATTTTAAAAAAATCTGTTGATAATAATTAGTTTCACCACTTTTAGATGAAGAAACTGGAAATACTAAGGCAAATCCTTTTGGGTTGAAGTCTAAACCATCTAGCGCATCAGCCCCAACTATAAAATCACCCCCCTTTGCATGTCCTTTTTTAAAAGAATCTGAGTTAATAAAATCTATAGAGTATAAGACTAGCAAAGGGTTTTTAATATCATTTTTTTCATAATTTGGTATATCGTTAGAGTCAGAAATTACACCAATATTGACTATCTCTTGATCGATATTCTTCCAACCGGTTCCGGTTCTTGCATTTCTCTTTACAGGATTTATATAAACATCCTTACCGTACTCTTCGGAAAGACTATTCCTTCTTTTTTGCTTCAACCCTGAAATTTTTAGATTAAATTTTTGAACTTCCCCAGAGTTAATTCTAATATCGAGATACCTGAGGAGATCTACTTTATCAAATGAAAGGTGGTCTCTAAATTTATCCAAGAACACAACTAGATCGTTAATTGGTAAATCATTATAATCATAATTACCTTGGTCACTTCTTATGCTATTCTGATGCAAGCTATTGATCAGATCTGTCGTCGCTCGATGGTTATTTTTCAATATACTAATATCTCTTGAAAAATATATTGTTTGCACAGTTTGCTGGGAGTATGATTTCTGCTTTGAGGCACTACCCATCTTGGCAGTTGGTAACATTTTCATGTGCGCCTTAACCCTTGGAGAAAACTCTAATGGTGTTAGTCTTTCTTTTTGATATCTACTAATCTCTAGTCTTAAATCATTTTCTACAGTCATGATGTATTTAAAGTATTCCAAAATGGTTTCAGTGCTATAAACCCTTACTAAATCTTCATACCCACTTCTGTAGCCAAACCACCTTCCCATTTGAAGCAGTGTATCGTATCTTGGAGATTCTCTCAAATAATAAGAAACCGTTAATCCTTCTATTGTTACACCTCTTGACATTAAAGTGCCACCAATACATAGTAGGACGTTTAAATTCTCATTATGGTAATCTAAATTATCATTATCACCATTAAGCACTCGAACCTCCAGCTCTTTAAGAACGCCCAAGCTTTTTTTAGCAATAAGCTCTTTATCAACAACTGGAAAAGCGTAATTATAGCCTTCAATATCTGAGATATGTTTAGCCCTATCTTCAAATCTTCCCCACTCCAAATAAATAAAATCATAAACACTGATATCGCTTAACTCAATAGAAGTTTTAATATGCAATAGGTAATCATTTACCTTGTTAAAAACAACTTCATGATATGCAATTCTATGATCTGTATGAAGCATAAATCCACAATTGCCACTATCGCCACGAAATCTTCTTACAATAACTGCAAAAATAAAATCCCATAATGCTGAAATTACTGAATTAGTAATTTCAGACTTTGCCCTATTCATATCATTCTTTTCCAAATCTGGAACGGTAGTTGTATATAGGAAGTCTGAATTAAAAAATTGTTTTGCACCAAAATAGCCTTTTGGCTCCGGCAAAGAATAAATAAAATCATCTGGATAAAGATCAGGCAAGTCTTTATAAATAGAAGATTTATCAATGAATATATTCGCAAAAGGAGTTGCAGTGTAGCCTACGTAAGATACCTGTGTAAATAATGACATTAAATACCTTATCGCATGATTTATAGTTGTTGGATCGCCATCATCTATCTCATTGCTATCTACACTAGCTTGATCGGCCTCATCGTCAATTATCATCAATGGAGGCATAGGAGAGTCTTTGTCACTTCTATTTTCAACCCAATTGATTAACGCTCCAATAACTGATCCAAACGCCTTATATTCAGTCCCTGTTCGTGCAAGCTTCTTTATTACTGCCAATGTAACATCATTAGTTGATGAAAATCGTTTTGTAAAATTCTCAACGGGTGCAAAAAAATCCCCATTGTCATTACCTATTTGTGCCTGAGTTAATGATCGATATTGATTTTCATTCCTTCCCCATTGGACAAACGAAACCTTACTATCATTATACTGGTCATTGCCGGTTAATTCTCTATCCACTCTATATTGCGTTTGAACTCTAAGAGTATTTGTCATTCCTCCTAAAACAATAATTAATTTATACCCAATAGAGGCTGCCTTTGAAATAAGATGCGTAAAGTTAGCAGTTTTTCCACTTTGCACATACCCAACCACCAAGCCTTTGCTTAAAAATTCTTTGTCAATGGTAGGGTTTGGTATTTTTTTAATTATTTGATCAGTTTCAAAATCAATTGACTCAACAATTTGAGGATTATTTTTGTAAATCTCATCTGATATAAAATTTCTATGCTTATGATAATAAAGCCAATTTTCTTTATCTAATAGAGCTTCATTATCATTTCTGTAAAAACCTCCACCCCTGATGTAAACATGTTTAGTCTCACTGATTCCATTGTCAACTAAAGCAAATTCAATCAATTTCTTCTTATCTTCAATAGATATGCTATACTCTTCTCGACCAATTTTTACTACACTTCCAAGATCATTAACAATAACTTTAACATCACTCTTGTTAAGATCTGGAAATGCTTGTAATTCAGATCTTAGTTTAACGCTGTATATCTTTTCAAGCACTGTATTCATGTTTATCCCTCACTATATAGTAGCCCATTGGGTGGCTATTGCTTTGGCAATTCCTGGAAAAGTTTTACTTCTTAAAGTTTGCCTTTCTTTATTTGTTTTTGCATTAACCATGGCGTCAGAATACCATTTTGGCTGACTCTTTCCACTCTTGAAAGTTATCCTCTCACCTTTTCCTACAATTTTAGTAGGCTTTAAATCAGGCAGATTTTTAGTCCAAAAGCACGTTGTTTTTGTCGCTTCATCGCCAAACATCCACGGCTGAACTATTTGATTTGGCCTTCTATATCTGGTGCTAATAATTCCAACAGGGTTTTCTACAGCAATTTTATCAATTGAAACATTCATTAATTTGATAAAAAAGTCAAGAGCTTCCTCTCTATGTTTAGCTCTATGTGGAAATCTTGGGTGTGCCCTTCTTTTTGAAGTGGGTAAATTACTATCATCAGGATGATAATACCATTTTGCCCCACTTACAGATAAATATGTGCAAGGAGGATGTGCAATCATTAATTCCCAATTTTTATCAGAACTCAGAATACTTCCATCTTGTAATTCACCGCCCAAACTGTCAATAACTTTAAAAATATCACAATTAAAATGCCACTCTGGATGACCTCCGCTACACGGCAACAGGTCACAACTATAGGCCTCATGACCTAACTTTCTTAACTCTTTTGTTACAGCTTGACTTTCCTCACAAGCGACTAATACTTTCATGAATTCTTCTCTAAAAAATTATAAATACCGTCAGCAATACTCTCTGCCATTTTTGGTGGGACCGCATTGCCAATCATTTTGTAACAAGAGCCGTTGCTGCCAATAAACACAAAATCATCAGGAAAAGACTGAAGCAGAGCTGCCTCTTTTACAGTAATAGATCTAGCTTGCTCAGGATCTGGATGAATAAACATCAAGCCATCCTTGTATAGGTGTGCCACAATTGTTGGAGACGGCTTGTGCCAATCTAAATTTCTATATTTAGCATGCTTGGAGTTTTTATTCATTAGTTCGTTGTAAAAATCAATCTTCTCCGCTAGACTCTTATTATTCATATCATTTTCAATCCATTTTTTAAACGTCTTTATATCTTTGTCATTATGAAATCTTGGATTGTGATGTAAAGAGTGATTCGAATTTTCACAACTTTTATGTGATATATTTTTCCCTTTATTTTTAATACTCTTTCCTAATGGATAGAACCTTTCTAGCCCTTTAATAGCATCCATTACAGTAAGCTTTTCTAGTTTTTTTTGATTATCTATACTTTTATAGACACCCTTAAGTGGTAGGTTTTCAGATTTTTTTACACCGACAATTATCAAACGTTTTCTCTTTTGAGGAACTTGAAAATCATCAGCTGAGTAAACATTGCTCTTCAGCTCTTGAGGCTCTGATATTTGATATCCAATATCAGAAAAAGCCTTATACACTCTTTTTGTAACACTTACCCCTCCAGGCTTTGCACTAAGCATACCAGGGACATTTTCAAATACAAAAATCTTAGGTTTAAACTCATCCACTACTCTGACAAAACTTTCAAAAAGAAAATTTCTATAGTCATCTTTCATAGAGTTTTTATCTTGAGCCCTACCAGCAATAGAATATGCTTGACACGGAGGACCTCCAATAATAACATCAACATTAGCACCCTTGACAAGCCCTTTTAATCCGTTTTTTATCAAAATATCGTGATTAGTAGTGCCGTATTCTTCTATAAGACTATTGCTCCAATTTCCATTGATTAGACTGTCGCTTTCTTGAATATCGAAATGCACAGCACACTTTAACGCCTCATCTTCTGAATGATTCCACCTTGACTTGAGTCTATTTCTAAGTGTCTTAACCATTGGCAACTCCCACTCAACATGAGCCAATCCTTCAAATTTATTTGAAGCTAAAAAACCCTCACTTAGGCCGCCACATCCAGCAAACAAATCTATAAAAGTATATTTTTTAGTCATGTCGTCATACTTAGAAAAACATTAATTTTATAGTTTTAATTTAAGAATATAAAGTTATTACTCTTTTATAAATTTATTAAACTCTTTGCTGATAATACATCATCGTACCTTAAATCAGAATTTTGAAAAACCCAACCATATGGATGCTTAGAATGCTTCTCATTAAATCCATCTTCCTTGACTATTGAATCAAATTCATCAATGACAACACCTGTCTCTAGGTTCAGACGGACTATTCCAATTTCAACAATTAAGCCTCCTTGTGGTTGAAATCCAGATGTTTCTATATCTACTACTGCTATTTTTGTCATTTTTTCTCAAATTATTAAAATTTGGCAAATTTTCTTAAGAACCTTTACTCAGATCATCTTAAAACCAAAAAAAACCTGCTAAAATGGAATTTTTAAGCCTTTAAACAGCCGTTTTTATCCTAAAAACTGAGCTAAGACTCATCATTTGCAAAATTTTTGTCACTCCATTTCCTTGCAAATCACCTGCACTGTCGCCTCTTTTGCTTCATTAACAATCTGGCTGATTTCTTTAGCGCCATTAGATTTTCTAACCTGGTAGTCCACCATATTTAAATCCATGAATATTTTTGCCATGTTTGATTTAATGGCAAAGTTTACGTTTTGTGCTGGCCTGCTGCCTGTAATCTCTGAAGATGTTTCCAGTCTTGAAACAATAACGCCAATGACGTTACCATTATCATCAAGTAGCGGGCCACCTGAGTTGCCTGGCTGAACTGGTGAGGTGAGTTGTAACTCTGCAATATTGTTTTTAAAGCCTGTGAGCGCTGCAATATTACCACTTGTTACTTTAAGCTCTGATCCTAGAGTTGAGGAGAATGGATAGCCCAATGCTAAAGATTGCTCGCCTGTTACGACAGGCTTGCGGTTTCTAAGATATAAGAAGCTGTTATTAGGCTTACCTGTTACTAAGATTGATAAATCAGTTGTAGAGTCTGTGTCTAATAATTTAGCACTTGACTTGTAGTCTTTATTTTTAACTTCTAGCTTGTCACAACCCTCTGTCACATGATTATTAGTAACAATATGGTTAGGTGTTACAAAAAAACCTGATCCAGAGCTTGTAACCTTTAGCGCAATAGCATTTTTCTCAGAATCATCTTTATTATTCTTGGCCGCTGTATAGT
>Ga0255752_10006079_pt1 | contig 11451 bp, 10 predicted proteins | sample 011ome_25_FD_179952 | JGI IMG/M metagenome (GOLD analysis project Ga0255752, IMG submission 179952) | Coastal salt marsh microbial communities from the Groves Creek Marsh, Skidaway Island, Georgia - 011512CT metaG (version 2) | ecosystem: Environmental > Aquatic > Marine > Intertidal zone >...
CGAGCCCGTATCGACAAGATGCTGAAAAACAACGAAGTGCAGACCCTCATCACGGCCATCGGAGCCGGGTTTGCCGACGAGTTCGACATCACACAGGCTCGCTACCACAAGGTCATCCTGCTCGCTGACGCCGACGTCGACGGCAGCCACATTCGTACCCTGCTGCTGACCTTCTTCTTCCGTCAGATGCGTCCTCTGGTCGAGGCGGGCTACGTCTACATCGCCCAGCCACCCCTGTACAGCACGAAGGTCTCCAACAAAGAGACGGTGTACCTCAAAGACGACGTGGCCAAGGAAGCCTTCCTGGCTGAACGGCCCAATTACACGAAGGACTTCGCCCGCTTGAAGGGTTTGGGTGAAATGGACTGGGACGAGTTGCGCGACACCACGATGGACGTTGCGACTCGGTCGCTCTTGCAGGTGTCGGTCGAACAGGCCGCGATCGCCGATGAGATCATGTCGATTCTCATGGGTGACGACGTCGAGCAGCGCAAGAACTTCATCGTCACCAATGCTCGCGAAGTTCGGAACTTGGACTTCTAGTCGAGGTCTCACCAACCGGCGACACCGGCGCAGAGAGGTACACGCACAGAGATGTCAGACACACCCGTCGAAGACACACAACCTGAAGATGTCACGATCATCGAGATCCAAGAGGAGATGGAAAGCTCCTTTCTCGACTACGCAATGTCGGTCATCATCAGCCGCGCGCTTCCGGATGCTCGTGACGGCCTGAAACCGGTCCACCGCCGCATTCTGTGGTCGATGTACGACCAAGGCTTTCGCCCTGATCGAGCCCATGTGAAATGTGCCCGTGTCACCGGCGACGTGATGGCACGCTTCCATCCCCACGGCGACAGTGCGATCTACGACGCACTGGCTCGGATGGCTCAACCCTTCTCCTTGCGCCATCCGCTGATCGACTTTCACGGAAACTACGGATCTCCCGAAGATCCTCCGGCTGCTGCGCGTTACACCGAATCCCGACTCGACCGGCTAGCGATGCAGATGCTGGCCGACATCGATGAAGACACGGTCGATTTCATCGACAACTATTCGGGCGACTTCACCGAACCCGCGGTGTTGCCTGCCCGCTTTCCGAACCTGTTGGTCAACGGCAGTCAGGGCATTGCGGTGGGTATGGCCACCAACATCCCACCCCACAATCTCAACGAGGTGTGTGCGGCCGTCACCCACTTGCTCGCCAATCCCGACGCAACAACAGAGGAACTCATGGAGTTCGTCAAGGGACCCGACTTTCCGACCGGTGGTCAGATTCTCGGCCGCGTCGGCATCGAATCGGCCTATCGAACCGGACGCGGATCGGTGAAAATGCGAGCGTCGGTCGATGTGGTCGAGCGAGGTCAACGGCAAGCATTGGTGGTCACCGCCTTCCCGTACCAGGTGTCGGCAGGGGCTGTGGCCCGCAAGATCTCCGAACTGGTCAACAGCCGCGAACTCGACGGGATCGCCGATGTCAATGACGAGTCGTCCGGCGATGACACGCGATTCGTGATCACCCTCAAACGCGATGCCAATCCGGAAGTGGTGCTGAACAACCTCTGGAAAGCAACGCCACTCCAAACGAGCTTTGGGGTGAACATGGTCGCTCTGGTTGGTGGCGTACCTCGCACACTCACGTTGCGCGACGCGCTGGTGGCCTACGTCGATCATCAGATCGAAGTTGTCACCCGCCGGTCGGAATATCGCCTGGATCAGGCCCAGAAGCGACTTCACATCGTCGAGGGGCTGTTGAATGCACTCGACCTGATCGACGAGATCATCGCGACGATTCGGTCGAGCGAAGATCGGGGAGCCGCCAGAGAGGCGCTCATGGCCGGCATCGTTCCAGCGGGTGGGGGCGAAGCCGTTGCCTTCTCCGAAGTGCAGGCCAACCACATCCTCGACATGCAACTCGGCCGCTTGACCCGGCTTGGTCGCACGGACCTCGAGGAGGAGGCCGGGCAACTTCGTGAGACCATCGGTGAACTCGAAGCGATCCTCGGCGACGACGCCAGACTCCGCTCCGTCATCACCGAGGAACTCCAAGCGATCGCTGATGACTTCGGGGAGGATCGGCGTTCGAGTCTCGAGATCGATCCAGGCGAGTTCAATATCGAGGACCTCATCGACGACGACCCGTTGGTGTTCACGATGACGGCGACTGGCTATGTAAAGACCACACCGGCAGACGAGTTCCGGTCGCAGGGCCGCGGGGGTCGCGGTATCGCAGGAACCAAACTCAAAGACGAGGACAGCGTCACCCATCTGATCCAAACCACCGCCCACAGCTATCTGTTGTTCTTCTCGACCCGTGGGCGGGTCTATCGCCTGAAGGCACACGAGATACCGGTTGCGAGTCGAACGTCGCGAGGCACGGCGATCGTCAACCTGCTCCCACTGCACGAAGGTGAAACGATTCAAGCAATCATCGACACTCGCGACTACGAGACGAAGCGATACCTCTTCTTTGCGACGGCCAAGGGTCGCGTCAAGAAGACCCGCTTCAACGCCTACGACTCGTCGCTGCGCGCCGGCTTGATCGCGATCAAACTGAACGACGACGACGAACTGGTGGAAGTCATCCCGACCAACGGCGTGTATGACATCCTGCTGTCGAGTCGGTTCGGTCAAACCATCCGTTTCCGAGAAGATCAGGTCCGTGAAATGGGCCGCAATGCAGCGGGCGTTGTGGGTCTCAAATTCAAGAAGCCAAGCGATGCTGTGGTTGCGTGCGACATTGCGCGAGACGGCGCCTCCCTGCTCCACATCACCGAACAGGGATTCGGCAAGCGGACCGACGTCGACGACTATCCGACAAAGGGTCGAGGTGGAATGGGTGTGGTCGGCATCAAGATCGTCGAGGGGCGGGGGTCGGTTGTCGGCACACTCGTCGTGGAAGACGACGACGAGATTCTGGCGGTCACTCGCAAGGGTGTCCTGATCCGAACCACTGCAGCTGACATCTCCCGGCAGGGTCGCGCAGCCAGCGGTGTAAAGGTCATCACCCCTGATGCAGACGATTCGGTGGCCTCGATCGCATTGGTCAGTGGCGCTGAGGATGCGATCGTCGACGACGGTGCCGACAGATCCACGGAGGACGAGCCCACCGCTGACTGACCGGCGTCATCGCCCCATCTCGCTTCCCCCTCGACGCAACCGGCGTGAGCCGGAGGATGGAGAGTGGAGATGGGCCGCGTGTGTTGGCACGGCGAAGCTGGGCAAGCACTGCCGTGGATGATGTTGCTCTGGATGATCGGGTTGAGCCTGATCGTCGTGTTGGTCCGGATGGCACCAGTACTCGACGATGCAGCTCGGGCCCGAACTGCCGCCGATGCAGCGGCGCTGGCGGGCGCCGCCGCCGGCGAGCGAGAGGCGCGAACGATCGCCAGTGCCAACGGTGCAGCATTGCTCGAGTACCGACAGGTGGGTTCGACCGTCACGGTGCTGGTGCTCGTGGGCGACGTGAGGGCGCGTGCTCGTGCAGTGGCGGTGGTGCGCTGGGTGCCGAGCTGAGGACAAACTGGGGGTGTGCCGCACACCTTCACCGAGGTCATCCCGGTTTCGCTGTTCGCGAAGGGCGGGTTTCGTTGGCGTCTCGCGACCCGAGGGTTGGCCCCCGAAGAGTGGCTGCAGTTCGACGATGCGTACAGCACGTATCTTGCCGAGAAGCGCCGAGTGTTGCGCGAGCATCGAGCCGATGCGCTGGCCTTCGTTCCTGGTTCAGAGGAGCCTGCGGCCGAAATCGCCGATCTCGTCGCAGATGAGCTCACCGAGCGGGAACTTCCACTGCCTCCCGATCGTGCTGCACAGCACCCACTCGAATGGTCGGCGCGCGCTGTACAGGAGGACCTCTGTCTCCTCGAGCGCGGTGCAGCGGGGTGGCGGCTGACCGCAGCGGCGGTCTGCTTCCCCACTCGCTGGAGCCCCGCCGACAAGATTGGTCTCGGTCTGCGAGCCGTTCACGATCCGGTCCCTCGCTACGAGGACATTGCCGATACTGTCGACCGATTTTTCGATCGTCTTCGGCCCGGGTCGTTGGTGTGGCGCCCCAATTGGTCACTGGTCGGCGACGATCGCCTACGGCTCCCGGTGGAGGATCGCCAAGCTCCCACCGCTGTGATCGACCCGATCGATGAACTCTGGATGCGGGTCGAACGGCAGACCATCCGACGTCTGGTCGGCCATCCTGATGCCGCAGTCTTCACGATTCGAGTGCACCGGTGGCCACTGATCGACGTGCTGGAGAGCGTCGACGCCGGATTGGGGGAGGAGTTGCGCACCATGCCGACCGACGTTGCCGCATACAAGAACATCGATGAGTGGCGTGGCCATCTCGCCGCAGTGCTCGAGGGCCGCTCCAGCGCAGAGTGAAAGAGGCGCAGCGGTCCAATCCCGTACACTCCTGACAGTCCATGAGCACGCTGCCCGAACCCGACGACGCGACGTTTCAACTCGCCACAGGCGAAGAGCTTGTGCTGCCGAATGATCTCGACAGTGCTGGCGATGCTGCGCCAGGCGCCTCTCAGCGCGCTCCGGGCTTGACCCCGGTCGGTCCGCAACCCGTCCAGCGCCCCTCCTATCGGGATCGACGCACTGCGGGAAAGCTTCGCGCTCGGAAGGTGCGGCGCCTGGTTCGCCACGTCGAGCCCTGGTCAGTCTTGAAGGTTGCGCTGATTTTCTCCTTCTGTTTGTGGGTGATCCTCCTGATCGCCGGCGTCATCCTCTGGAGCCTTGCCGTGAGTTCGGGCACCGTCGACAACGTCGAGACCTTCATCACGGAACTGTTCGCTCTCGAAAGCTTCACGTTCAACGCCGATCAGATCTTCCGTGCGAGTGCCATCGGAGGCCTGGTCGTTGTGGTTGCCGGTTCGGGTTTCACGGTCCTGATGGCGGTGCTGTTCAACCTGATCTCTGATCTGACGGGTGGCGTTCGGTTCACGGTCGTCGAGGAAGAGACAGCTCGTCCCAGACCAAAGCGCCTCCGCCCGCGCCGCACGGTCATGTCGCGAATCACAGGTGCTTCACCGTCGGCAGCGGTTCCACCAGCACCGATCCCTGGTCCCGTGCACATCCCGATGCCCGAACCGCCACTCCAGACGATGGAGGAGCCAGTGATGGACCAGGCAGGCGAATTCGACGACGACCTCGATGCTGAGAACAGGCTCGATGCTGAGAACAGGATCGAATCAGACATTGACATTGGTGACGAGGCCCACGACGAAGTCGCCAATGCCGATGGTGACCGGTAACGTTGGCGGCCGCACGGGGCTATAGCTCAGTTGGTTAGAGCGCACCCCTGATAAGGGTGAGGTCGCTGGTTCGACTCCAGCTAGCCCCACGCTTCGTGCCCCGGCATCAGCGCCGGCGGCGCCCGTGTCGAATCATCGGGAGGGTCCATGGGCGCAGGTTTCATCGCTGTCGTTCGCCGAACCATTGTCGCGATCACGGTTGGGATTGCAGTCGCAGCAGCGGTTCGGGTGCGGGGGAGCGGCGGTGTGCCGCCGCAAACCGGTGGTTGGCGCGAGTTGCGAGGCGACGACCTTCGCTGATGACTCGAATCCTTCTTTTCGGCGCCGGTGCGACTGGCGCTCGCATTGCGCGGCAGTTGCGATCGACGGGTCTCGTCGAGGCACTCGAGGTCCGAGACTCGAGCGAGGAACGACTCGACGACTTGACGGCGTCCTTTGATGGGTGGGTGACGCGTGGCGTTGGCCGCCGTATCGAAGCCCACTACGACGCGATTGTCGTCGCAACGCCGCCGGGAAGTCAGGTTGCCGTCGCTCGCCGAGGAGTCCACGCAGGTGTGCCGGTGGTGACGACGTCCAACCAGACATCGGAGGTTCGGCGTCTGCTCGCGCTCGATGACGAGGCCACCTATCACGGCGTCCCAGTCGTGGTCGGTGCAGGGTTCATGCCTGGGCTGACATGTCTGTTGGCCCGGCACGGCGCTCGCGACTACGACGAGATCGACGAGATTCACGTGGCGAAGGTTGGTACGGGTGGTCCGGCGTGTGCTCGCCAACATCACCGGGCATTGAGCTCCACTGGCGTCGACTGGCGCGATGGTCGATGGACGCGTCGTGCCGGTGGATCCGGTCGAGAATTGGCGTGGTTCCCCGATCCGGTCGGCGGCCGCGATTGCTACCGAGCCGCATTGCCAGACCCTCTGCTGTTGGTGGGTCACTTCGATCGGGTTCAGCGGGTGACCGCCCGTCAAGCGGCGACGCGTCGCGATCGACTCACAGCCCCCCTGCCGATGCTGCGTCGACCGCATCCAGAGGGAGGAATTGGCGCAGTGCGCGTCGAATTGCGCGGCAGAGTGGGGGTCGAACGTCGCGTCTCGGTCTTCGGGGCTGTCGAACGTCCAGCGGTTGCGGCGGGCGCAATGGCGACCGCAGTGACGCTCGAGGTTGTTCGGGGTCGGCTTGCTCCCGGCTCTTCGGGCCTGGCGGGGGTCAACGACACGGTCTCCATGCTCGACACGCTTGCCGGTCAAGGAGTGAAGCCGGTGCGTTTCGAGGGAATCACCACCTTCGTCTGAACGAACGCAGGGTTCGCAGAACGACGACGGCAGGAAAAGTTGGACGAATCGTCAAGGCGCTGTTGAAACCTTCCGAAGAATGCAAAAGCAGACGCCGAATTGACCGAGCTGTCTGCCATCGCAAAAGATCGCTAAAGGTTTTCACCGACCGAGTCGATTCTTGCTCCGTTGGAAACTGTCCGGGGGTGTGTTCCCCGGAGATCGTGAAAGATGCTGGGCGATGACTCTGGGCGAAACAGAACAGCCAATGCGACGAACGAGAGCTTCACGTCGACGTGAACGCCCCACCCTGGGCGCTGACTCGATTCCGGTCGAGCTGGCCGAGTTGATCGAGGCGAATCTCTCGCTGGTGAAGCACATCGTGTTCCAGGTGGCGGTTCAGTTCCCCCGTCATGTCGACCGTGACGAACTGGCGCGGTCCGGCGCCCTGGGCCTCGTCGAAGCGGCCCGTCGGTTCGACGAATCCCGCGGGGTTCCGTTCGAACGGTTTGCTGCGCAACGAATTCGCGGTGCGATTCTGGATGCCGTCCGGGCTGCCGATTGGGCCCCGCGTTCGGTTCGTAGCTTCGGTCGAAAACTCGAGAACGTCGAGCAGCGTCTCGCAACCGAACTTGGCCGAGTGCCGAGCAAGGAAGAAATTGCCGAGGCGCTGGGGATGAGCCAAAGCGAACTCGACCAACTCAAGGATCGGATGTTTCGCAGCGTCGTACTCGCACTCGAGCACGAAGCTGCGGATGGGATCGAGAACGATCTCACACTCGTCGACGTGCTTGTCGACGATCAGGCGCCTGAACCATCCTTCGAACTGGAGAACCGTGAGTTGCACGGGTATCTCCGTGACGCAATCAGCTTGCTCCCCGAGCGTCATCGCATCGTTGTCGTGGGTTATTTCCTCGAGGGTCGTACCAGCCAGGACTTGGCAGAGCTGCTTGGCGTCACCGAGTCTCGCGTCAGTCAGTTGCGGTCGGAATCGCTGGTGATGTTGCAGGAGGGCATCGAGGCGCAGTACGGCGCTGATGCACCCGATCCATCACGGTCCAGTGGGCGGGTTGCCCGCCGGAAGGCGGTGTATGCAAAGGACATCGCCGATGCGTCGTTGTTCGCCGATCGTCTCGAACGGATCAATCTGATCGAGTCTGATGCACCGGTGCTCGTCGGTCGTTGATACTGCGCTGATCCGGGAGCCGTTCGAGGAGTCGATAGCGTGGCGTTCCATGGCTCGCCGTAGCTGTCGTGTCAGGTTGCTCACCGGTTGGCTTGTCGGGCTTGCCGTCATCAGCGCTTCGTCGTGCGGTCTCACGCCGGCGGAGGATGATCTACAGGGGGCCGAGAGCGGGGATCCGTGCCCAACCGTCGAGCGGCCGACGCCTGCCGCTCTCGAACTCGGTGTTGTTGTCGAATACGAGGCGACGGCCGTTGACCACGTTCTGTGTGACGTGGAGTACTCGACCAGTCCCCCGACGAGTGGCGCACATTTCCCGGTATGGCAGGCGTGTGGTTTCTACACCGAGCCGATTCGCGATGAGACTGCCGTTCATTCGATGGAACACGGCGCAATCTGGATTGCGTACGACCCCAACCTTCCCGGCGCGGCGATCGAGGCCATCGCTGCGCTCGTCGCCACGGATGGCCACTACTTGGCCGCCCCGTATCCCGGGCTCGTGAATCCGATCGTGGTGTCGGCATGGCAACGTCAGGTCGCAGTCGAGGACATCAGCGCCCCTGTCGTGGCCAGGTTTGCCGAAGCGCAACTTGGTCGAGTTTCCGAGACCGCTCCGGAGGCAGGCGCCACCTGTGAGAGTCCACTCGGCGTTGCGCCGTCGGAGCCCGACGCCGGGTACCGGCAGATCTTCGATCAGTTGGCCGCAGGTTGATCGCTGGGGAGCGAGAGCCTGCTGCTCAGTCGGCTCCCCACAGTTCGAGCAGGTCCGGCTGAAGGGAGCCGTTCGTCGCCATGCCCGAACCGCATCGCCAGGCGTCAGGTCCGGTCGAACCGTCGAAGCCAGAGAACGTGCCACCTGCTTCAGGGATGATCACCGCCATCGGTGCCACGTCCCACGGGTTGGCCATGGGATCGATCATCGCCTCCGCTCGGCCGGTCGCGACCAGCGTGTAGCCATAGGCATCACCCCACGTTCGAAGCACAGCCGGGCTCGCCATGATGGAAGCGAGGGCCTCATCGGGCCAGTAGGAAAAGCCACTGGTCATGATGTAGGCCCCCTCGACACCGACATGATTCGAGACGCGACACGGCTCGCCGTTCACGGTGGCACCCAGGCCCCGGCCGGCTGCGACTGTCTCGTCGAGTCCGGGTAGGTGGATCACACCGATAGCAGGACCGTGCTCGTCGATCAGTGCGATCAGTGTCGCAAAAAGCGGAACACCCCTGGTGAACGCTTTGGTTCCATCGATCGGATCAACGACCCACGTCCTTCCGGTTGTGGCGTCTTTGTTGCCGTGCTCCTCGCCGACAATCCCGTCGCCGGGATGGGTGTCGATCAGCTGTTGGCGGAGGAAGGTCTCGGCAGCGAGGTCGGCTGCGGTTACCGGGGACCCATCACCTTTGTGGTCCACCCGCAACGTGGTGCTGCGAAACAGATCGAGGGTGATCGCCCCGGCACGCCGAGCAATGTCGATGGCGAACTGGAGGTCGGCAGGGTCGGCGGGTCGTACGGTCATGTGTCGATCTCCACGGTTGGACGGTGGTGTGTGAACGAAGCGCTGCAGGTCAGGGAAGTGCCGTCGCGAGGTGAACATGCGTCTCGGTAGGAGCTGGCGATACCACTGGTGCTGCGCAGCGTCAGACCGATCAGCGGGGTCAACGTCATGACCGGTGTGCACCTGTCATCAGCTGCTCGTGGATCCAGTCGTCCATCTCGAGCCATCGGTCGACGAGCCACTCGGTGAATTCGTCTTCGTCTTCGGGGACGTCGGCACGGGCATGACGGGTGGCCATGACGGTGATCGGATGGGGCTCGTCGATCGTGGCGATGATGTCGGAGATGTCGCTTCGGCCTTCGGTACCGACGTTGGCGAGGATGACGAGATCAGCGTCGGGCGCGCCGCGGAGCAGAGCGAGTGTGCCGGCCGGTCGCGGCGGGAGAACGTATCGGAGGCGATCGGCGCGGTCGGCCAGTGCGGGTTTGGTTCGCTGCAGCCTCGCAATCGCCCGATCGTGACGCTCTTTGGTGCGGAAGGTCCCCTCGGGGAAGATGACGGCACTGCCGTCAGGGGGCATGGTCCTCGCCAGTCGTTCGATCTTGGTCATCATCGGTGAGCCGGGCCGAGGGGTGCGATCGATCCAGACGTTGTGGGTTCGTTGACCGACGAGGTCCATTGCCGGTGCCCACTGCAGATCTTGCTTGAGGGTGTAGCACGGGGTTCGGCCGACCATTTCGAGCACGGTCAGCGGCACGATCGCATCGATGTGGCTCGAATGTCGCGAGATCACGATGGAGCGACCACCGCGAAGGGGTTGGTCGTCGAGGAGGGTGAGTTGCACCCCGGCGAAGCGGCGGAGGTTGTTGCGATGGTGGCGGCACCACCAGAACTCCAGTCGGTAGTTCGCGGCGAGCCAACCCTCGTGGTCGATCCGGCCCCCGAGATAGCGAAGCCAGAGCGCACCTGCGCCGAAGACTCCCAGGTACTCGAACCAGATCGTGGAGCCGAGGAGGAGCCAGACTCGTGCTCGTTTGCCGCGAACACGACCGGTGGCGAGATCGGTCAGGTACAGCAGGGGAAGCACGACGGGCGTGAGCACCAAGAACAGCACTGCCGCAACGGTGCTGATGCCGTAGCTGATCGGACGACGAACGGCCGCTCTCGGTATCGAGGCCACGCCGAGACCGTAGTGTGGGCGCATGCCCGATGTGCCCCTCTGGTCACCTGATCTCGAGCGGATTCACTCGACCAATCTGTACCGCTTCATGACGACGGTGTCAGCTGACGTCGGATTCGAACTTCCCTCTGATCCCGTGGCTGCCTACGACCGCTTGCACGAGTGGAGCGTGGCGTCGCCCGACACGTTCTGGGCCAAGGCGTGGGAGTTCTGTGGGGTCGTCGGTGACCGCGGAGAACGCCTCGTCGAAGACGCCGACCGATTTCGGGATGTCCGCTTTCTTCCGAACGCAACCCTCAATGTGGCCGAGAATCTGCTCGGCGAACCGACCGACGATCTGGCAATCATCTTCCGGGGTGAGGACGGCGAAGCGGTCGATGTCACACGGGCCGAACTGCACGACATGGTGGCTCGCATCCAGGTCCTGCTCCGCCAGGCCGGCGTGGGAGTTGGCGACCGGGTTGCCGCATGGCTACCGAACCGGCCGGAGACCTGTGCCGTGATGCTTGCAGCGGCGGGGCTTGGTGCAACGTTTGCGTCGACGTCTCCCGACTTCGGCGTCGATGGAGTGGTCGATCGGTTCGGTCAGATCGAACCGACGGTGTTGTTTGCCGTGCCGGACTATGCGTACAACGGCAAGCGGCACGACTGTCTTGCCCGACTCGACGAGATTCGGTCGTTGTTGCCCACGGTCACGTCGGTGGTCGTGATCGAATCGGGCTGGCTCGACCATGTCGAAGCGACGACGATCACGTTCGAACCGCTGCCGTTCGACCATCCGTGGTACGTGCTGTTCTCGTCCGGTACGACGGGGAAGCCCAAGTGCATCGTCCACCGAGCCGGCGGCGTGTTGCTCAAGCACCTCACTGAACAGGTGTTGCACTGCGATATTCGTTCCGGTGACCGCGTGTTCTACTTCACGACTGCTGGCTGGATGATGTGGAACTGGCTCGCGTCGGTCCTCGCAGCTGATGCAACAGTGGTCCTGTACGACGGGTCGCCGACGTGGCCCGACCACAACCGGCTGTTCGATCTTGCCGATGAGGTTGGGGTCACCCTGTTGGGGACG
>Ga0255752_10006089_pt1 | contig 11437 bp, 6 predicted proteins | sample 011ome_25_FD_179952 | JGI IMG/M metagenome (GOLD analysis project Ga0255752, IMG submission 179952) | Coastal salt marsh microbial communities from the Groves Creek Marsh, Skidaway Island, Georgia - 011512CT metaG (version 2) | ecosystem: Environmental > Aquatic > Marine > Intertidal zone > Salt...
GGAGTAGTGGTAAAAACGACGAGAGCGGCGTGCCGCCGACGACGAGTCCTTCCTCTTTGGGCGATAGGTTTATGCAGTTTGCGAATAAATTTGGCGGCGGCGGCGGCAACGGTGGTGGTGGTGGTGGTGAAGAGGAAGTCCATTTCATGGTCAAATGGATACGACGAGACGTGATCGATGAGAAAGTGAAACGAATGGACGAAACCGGAGTGTTGAAGGAGATACCGACCTTGTGATTTACTATTAAAATTTTATTTTACACCGTTTTCATCATTTTCGCCCCTTCCTTTTGTTTTGCTTTTTTAAAATTTTTCAACTTTAAAGTTTTTCGTGTTTTTGGGGCAGAAAAACAAAAAGGTTCGCACAACCAAACAAACAAAAAACAAGAAGAAGAAAAAAGTTCACAGAAACCACACAAACAAAAAAGCTCTCTCTTCCCCGCGGCTCGCTCGAATTTCCTTCATTGAAAAGAAGTCGCGCGCGCTCTTAGAAAGAAGGAAGAGACTTTTAACGATTGATACCATCGAACACAAAGCAGTGAACACAACAACAACCACAAGAAGAAGGATTTGTCTGTTTTGACGATGTTTAACAACAACGAATCTCAGTTTGATCCGTCTTTCAAGCACTCGAGTCGATATTCGCAAACAGCGGCTCGATACGGGAAAGCAGAAAATGGGCCGCGACCGGGGAGTGATGTTGAAAACGGAAACTGGGCGGCGCAACAACAGTCGATGAACTTGATGCAAAACGCTCCGCCGGCGATTAACACCGGCAGAGGAAATGGAAACGCTCACGCTGGTGCTTCGAGTGGCTCGTACAATCAACAATATCACCAACAACACCATCAAGATCACCACAGGACGAATTACGGGACGAACCACGGCGGACGCAGTCCAAACGGCGGACAAATGGACGAAAGTTTAATCGACCGAGATTACTTGCGAGAACACCGCGAAGGTCAAGAAAGGTTTCGCAGGAACACGTGCATTGGAATTCTTGGGGCTTCCGTAGTCTCTGTTATTGGGTGTTACTCCTACTATGGCGTCTCGCAAGGGAAAAGCGCCGGCGCGAGCTTTACGTCTCTTTTGCCATGGTCGTCTTCCGACGCGGCAGACGATGATTACTCCGCCGCGACGTCGTCGTCGTCGAAGCACCACCACCACTCTTCTTCTAAGAACGATTCTGGCGATGATTACGACAAAGCGCCCCTCGAAGACGACGACGAGGACGACTCCGGTAAGACTTCTTCCAGAAAGAAACACAAGGAACTCTTCTCGAAAACATCCAAACTCGTCGATAACGACGAAGCAGATGGCGAAAGCGAAAGCGATTACGACGGATCGTCCTCCTCGAAGAAGTCGAAAAAGAAGAGCTCCAAAAAACACGGGGGCGATGATTCGGAGGAAGAGGAAGAATCCGGCGAGGAGGCACCAAGCGAAGACGAACAAGCGCTCATTGATTCTGTCACGCAGGATTTGAAAGAGTCCGTGAAGAACGCGCAAAAAGCCAAGAAAGCGGCAAAAAAGATTGGCAAAGCTGAGAAGGAAGAGGTCGTCGATCCGCGAACAGAGATTGACGCCACGAGAGCAGAGCTTCTCAAAAACGCCGGTATCGAAGAGGAAGAGGACGAGGCTACCGGTGAAAAGAACGAGAAATTGTTGGACGGTGAAGTCGATCCTTTAGTTGCCGGTTTGTTGACTAAAGACATGCAAAAAGCGGAGGAGCGCATCAAATTAGTCAAAGGCACGCATTCTCACAACAAAAAAGAAGCGAGAGAAGCGGAAAAGGCTTTGTACGAGTATGACGCTAAAATTGAAATGGAGAAGGAAGAAAAGATTCGCAAGAAGCAACAAGCTGCGATTGATGCTGAGAAGGCGAAATACGAAGAAGCTGCCAGACGCGAAGTCGGAGAACAAGAAAAGAAAAACAAAATACACGCGGAAGAAGAGAGAATGAAGATGGAAATTGCCAAGGCGAAAGCGGACGCTGCGACGAAAATTGCCATGGCGAAGGCCAACGAAGTTTCGAGCAAAGCCGCGGCGGAAGACAAAGTCATGCAAGAGATTGAATCCAAGATGCATCCGAAAGAAGATGAAGACGATAAGACGCCAAGTACTTGGAGTTTGAGTTCTGATCCAATCGACGGTGCTCGCAGTGATGACGATGTCGACAACTTTGTCGAGCAAGCTGAAAAGGAAGGCGCGCACGTGTCCAAAGAAGACAAAGAAACATTAGAAGAGGCACAAAGAGAGCGCATGGTTGCCGAAGAGCAACTGATTGAAGCAAAGATGGAAGCTGCTAAAGTTCAAGCTCAAGCACAAGACATCATGAAGGCTGCCGAAACCAGAGCGGCTGAAGCGGCTGCGGAAGCGAAGAAGGAAGCGCAAGCCGAAATCGACGCCGCCAAGTCGGAAACCGAGAAAGCGAAAGCTTCTGCTCAAGCCCTTTTAAGTCATCAACAAGCGACTGAGGAAGAAAAAGTCAAGTTAGAGACGGACTTAGAGAACGAAAAGTCCAAGGAAGGAGACATTGCGCGAGAAGCTGCTATTTCAGCTGCGAATATGTTGCAAGAAGGAAAGGATGCCTCGGCGTCAACTTCTGCTTCCGCGAAGGGGGAGGAAGAATCGCCTGCCACAACTGAAACGGAGACGGAGATCGCATCGGCGGAAACCACTTCAGAAAATGCAGTCGTGGATGACGAGAAGTTACCGGAACCTTGGAAAGCCGTGTTAGATAGCGATTCCGGGAAGACGTACTATTGGAACACGGAGACGCAAGAAACTTCGTGGGACAAACCATCGCGAAAATAAGAAAAATTGTAGCCGAAAAATACTTCTCACGAGTCCGTGAAATGAAATGAAATATGCCCTATATCAAGTATCTTAATACGAATGACAACATAATATCTATTTTCGATTTATCATATTAAAATCCTGGTAAGACCGAGAAGTCAACCATATCCTTCGGCAACGATGCAACCGAGTCTATGAGGTCTAAGCGGTTTTGTCGCGTCGGTAAGTCTTCACAGTTCACGAAAACGTCTTCGAAGAATCGTGTCGAGGAATCCTCCATTTCTGCTAAAGCTTCAATCAAAGATGCGATGCTCTGGTTGGCTGCTATTTTGTCGCACGCTTTCTTATACGTGTTAAAGAACTCGATTTCCGCTTCCTCCACGAGCAAAGACTCGTCTATTTTCCCACTCGGCGTGAAATCTTTCTTCCCTCTGATGAGTTTCGTCGGTCTCGATAAAACGTTCTTCGCCTTGGAAAAGGTGTTTGCGTCCTTCATTGCCGCTTGCAATTCTTTTACCGAAGCGGACGCTCTCGCAGGGTTGAATCCAATATCCGTGTTCAAAATTGCGCGAACGGATTCAACATCATTTCCTGCGTCCACTAAGAGTTGTTCTAATCTTCTTTTCGTAAACTCCGCGCAGTCTTCCATCGCTTTGTCGCTTACATCCACGGGCTGTTCACTCTTTGCAAGTCCGAATAACGCTCGAACATCTCCACCTTGTGTTTGAAGATCGTTGTTTACTAACGTTTGGACGAGACCGTACGCAGTTCTTCGCAAACCGAAGGGATCTGCCGTCGCTTTTGGTGCTCCAACGACTGCAAATAATCCAACCAAAGTATCCGCCTTGTCCGCTATGGTCGCCACGATACCTGGAGCCGTGGAAGCGATTAAATCTCCCGAAAATCTCGGAAGGTTTGCTTCAAAAATAGCTTTAGAGGTCGTGTCGTCAAGCTTGTCACACTTTTTCGCGTAGTGTTCGCCCATCACGCCAGCGAGCGATGTGAGCTCCATGACCATGGAAGACGCTAAATCGGCACGAGCTAAACGTGCGGCTTTCGTCGCCATGGCCACAATTGAAGCGTCATCGCCGTATCCCAACGCCGCCGCGACCTTCGGCGCGAGATTCTCGGCTCGCTCTGTTTTCTGCAGCATAGAACCTAATTCGGTTTGAAACGTTATGCCTTCCAACTTTGGACGAAGCGTCTCTAAACTTTCCTTGCAGTCGTTTTCGTAAAAGAATTTAGCATCTTGGTACCTCGCTCTTAATACAGCTTCATTTCCGGATTTTACGGCCGAAACATCGCACGGTCCGTTCGCAAACGTCACAAAGTTATTAAGCAAGTCACCGCTTGTTTTGTTCTCGACTGGGAAATAGCGCTGGTGCTTCTTCATGACGGTAATTAAGACTTCTTTCGGTAAGCTCAAATATTCCTCCTCGAATTCGCCCAAAACCGGTTGTCCCGCTTCCAACAAATTCGCAACTTCGTCTAACAAGCCACCACTCTCTTTGTTGCCTTCCGGGATAACGCCTCCGACTGATTCTGCTAAAGATACCGCGTTACTCCAAATTTCATTTTTGCGCGCTTCGATGTCTGGAACGATTCCTTCTCTTTCCAAAAACGAAAAGTAGTCTTGGACGTTGGTCAGCGTTTCCTCCACCGGCGCTTCCAATCCAGGAGGTCGCAAACCTCTCGTCGTATCACTTGAAGTAACACCGAGCGCAGAAAAGGGTATTATCGATTGACCGTGGCACGCAAATAACCAACGCATAGGTCGTGAGAATGCGTTGTCTTCGTTCAACTGCCAGCGCATGGTTTTGATAAACTTGATGGATTCTACGACTTTTGGCAACTCGTCGCGCATAACTTCAGAGGCAGATTTCCCGACTGCTTTCACGTTTGCCCACACGTACTCGTCGTCCTTTTCGAGTTCTTTCTCGAGATCGACCACATTGTTTTTTGTGCAAAATCCGAGCAAAGCTTTGGTTGGAGTCACTCCGTCTTCCTCAAACGCTCTCGAAAGCGGAGGACCGCGATTTCGCGATTCTTGATCTGGCTGTTTTGGAGAGAGGTTTTTTATCGCGACGGATACGCGGCGAGGCGTACCACCAACTGAGACGCTATCGTATTCTAGTCCAGATTGCTCTAAAATGGAATTCATGGCGAGCTCGACTTGATGAATGCACGAAACAACATCGTGAGGCGGCAACTCTTCGGTACCAATTTCAAAAACAAAATCAGCCTTCTCATTCGGGAGCTTTGATTCGTCTATGGGCGCAACAGGTTTCGCGGCGTCGTTTTGCTTGTTATTCTTTTTCTTCTTTTTTTTACCGTTGTCATCTTCTTTGTCGTCGCTTGATCCTTCGACTAAGCTTCCGAGCGGGTAACCTAACTCTTCGCGTCTTTCGACCCAAAGGGAGGCAATATTTCTCGCCAAATCACGCATGGAGGCAAACAATTTCTGTCTCTCCGTTACGCCAACCGCACCACGAGCGTCGAGAATGTTAAACGCGTGAGACGCTTTAAGCAACTGGTCGTACGCAGGAAGAGGAAGTCTGTTTTCAATCAGCGATTGCGCTTCTTTATCGGCTAAATCAAAACGCAATCTCTGATTTTCCACCGAAGCTACGTCCATGTTGAACACGGACATTTCGTATTCGTCCTGTAAACGCATTTCGCCGTACGTTAAGGAATCATTGTATCTAATATCTTTGAAGTGATCCACATTTTGTAAAGCCATCAAGACGCGCTCTAGACCGTACGTAATTTCAACCGCAACTGGATTGACTTTCACGCTACCGCATTGTTGGAAATACGTAAACTGCGTCACTTCCATGCCGTCGAGCCAAACTTCCCATCCCAACCCCCACGCGCCTAAAACTGGACTTTCCCAGTTATCTTCCACGAAGCGAATGTCGTGCGCTTTCGTATCTACGCCGAGCGCTTCTAAGGAGCCTAAATAGAGTTCTTGCGGATTCGCCGGTGCTGGTTTTAAAATCACCTGAAACTGCGTGTGTCTTTGTACTCGATTCGGATTATCCCCGTACCTAGAATCATCCGGTCTCACCGACGGTTCCGGGTAGCACACGTTCCAAGGTTCTGGTCCTAAGCAACGCAAAAACGTCGCCGGGTTCATCGTTCCCGCGCCGACTTCAGTGTTATGCGGAAGCCAAACTGCGCACCCTTTTGAGGCCCAGTAGTCTTGCAATCTATTGATTGCTTGTTGAAACGTCGGCGCGTCTGTGTTCACTCCCGCGGCGGAGGAGCTTTTCGCAGGTGAAGAAGAAGGAGGAGTTGAGGCTGAAGCTGCAGCTGCATCCGAAGAAGACGCAATCGCGCGCGTTCTGAACGACGACGACGAAGCAGAAGAAGAAGAAGAAGAAGGAGAGGATCGTTTTGTTGCGGTTGTAGTCGCCGATGAGGTTGAGAACGACGAATTCATCATCTTCGCGCGCATCGTCGTCCTTCCTCCGCGGTGGTTGAAGGAGGAGAAAAGAAATGGGTTTTTCCAGGAAGAAGAAGACGTCGTCGTCGTCGTCGTCTGAATCGTCGTCGTTCTCAACGCGCGATGAGAAGATTTTGCCGCAGCAGCTCCATTACTCTTGTTCACGAGCGCATAGTGCGCCAGGCGTAGCATCGTGTTTGACCCGCGGGGCGGAATAGTGTCAGCAAATAGACACACCGCGCGCGAACGACGACGTCGCAATTCTTTACTAAAGCAAATTGAGAAGAAAAGATAAAATAGAAATACTCGAGAAGAACAAACAAAGAAAGAAGAGGGAGACACTTTTTGTTCGTTCTCTTCGAAACAAACACTTTTGATTTGCAAAATTAGTACGTAGAGAGGATGAAAGGCGTTGGTTGCTACATGAATAGTATTATTAGTATTAGTATTACACATCATCATCATCATCATCATCATCATCATTTCAGAGAAGACTCACGCTGTTCCAACAGTTAATCCAGGACCAGTTTTGAACATGGCCAACTTGTAGGTGTATACAGTCACCGGTCTTCCCGCGACGCGCATAAACGTTTCGTCGGCGTTGCCGTTTCCGGAGGAAAACGGAGTCAAATAATCTAAGACGATTTGCGTGCACACGATGAGTGGCTGTCCAGTTTGCGCGTCTTTCTGGTCGCGCCACAACCATTTCGTATACGTTCGCGTTCTTTTCACGTTCGGGTCTGTCCCACTTCCTTCGTAATCGTTAAAAACAACCTCTGCGAGTTCACTCGTTTCGAAGCGGCGCTTTCTCGAATCGTCCTCGGTTTCCGACCGAGCGGTGACTTTGAAAAAAATCGTCTTTCCATCCGCCAACGAACACTTCATGACGTTGGGGTCGTCTAAATTCCAATCTATGTCCGTAAACACGGAGCCGTTCTTGACGTTCATAGTATACTCAGCTAACTTTTCCGTATTCCAAGCTCGGTCTAATATGACTTCGTTCCTCGAGTTTCGCACGAAACGTAAAGGATACGAGGTAGGCCTACCGACATCATTCTTTGCTCTGTTTACGCTTTCTATGTTTGATACCACGTCTGCACCTTCTGGTAAATCTACATCCGTCAACGTCGCGTTGACCAGCCATTCGCCTTGAAAGCTTTCCGGAAAAGTCAAATCCGCCGGGCCTCCACCGCCGAAGCTCTCCCACGCGTCGCTTATAAATCCGGATTCAATAGCCTCCGCTCTGTTTGTCATCTCGTCGCTTCCAAAAACGCTCGCCACGACGAATGCTGAGGATGACCTGAATAAAACATCCCTTCTCCTCCTCCGGTGCAAACTTGTCGTTCCATTCGTTGCGTGTCTTTGTGCATTCATCCGTGTTCTTTTTACTACTCCATCTGCTTTTCCTGTGTCGTCGTCGTCGTCGTCCTCGTATCCAAAATCTTCGAGAGCGCGTTTGAACGAATGAGAGAAGGAGGAAGAAGAAGATGATGATGACGAAGAAGAAGAAGAAGCGGTAATCGTGCGGTGGTGCGTTTTAAGACTTCTGCTCGCGCGCTTGGGCTGACTACGCCCCCCCGCAATCGATGAAGACGATGACAAAAGTTGATGACAAAACGACATATTTTTTGTCGTCTTCTTCTTCGTCTCAACTGTCAGGAATTTGAAAAAATGACGTCGGCTGAAGTGTTCGCTCTCGCGTTCGAGCGGGGGGCGATGTCTATTCTTCGCATGAATATTGATTATACTGCACTATGCTATAATAATACCAGGAGGTATCGATAATATACAACTATGTAATATAACTAGCGAACAGCACCGAGCAGTAGTAAGTCTTCTCTACGTTTCTAACACCGCCCGTCTTTTTAGTTTCTCAGCCGCTCGAATTTTAGTCGACGACGACGGCGGGAGAGGTTTGGTCTCCACCTCCTTAACTTTCGGGAACACGACGACCAAGTTTTTGTTGAAATCAGACAAAGTTTGTTTCAATTCTGAATTGCGCAACGCCGCTTTCTGAATAGAAGATCGCACGCTTTCCAACTCGGCTTTATATTCCGCCTCTTCGCTTTCTTTTTGTTTCTTGTCCAGTAAACGCTTCATCTGCAAGTGCTTCGCCTGTCTTTCTTGCAAAGCTTTCACTTTCTCGTAAGCGTTCGCTTTCGCTTCCATCGTTTTCACGCGTTCCTTCTCTGTTTCCTCGACGTCTTGAATGGCTTTTTTCAACGCTTCTTTGATTTTAGCCGCGTTTTCGGCATCTTTAGCGGTGGAATTCTTACGGCGCAACTTCCCCATGGCGACGTGGTGTTCTCGTTCTCTCGTCTCTTTAATTTGAATGCACAACTCGTGCCGCGTCGCCGCCGAGCGGTGTCGTCTACCTTTCTCCATGACGTTGCGCATCTCTCTTTCTACGTGCATGTTGTTCTCTTCGATTATTTTTTCTTCCTCGAGTCTTCTCGTTTCTTCCCGGAGTGCATTTTCTTTCAACTCGACTTCCAAGTTAGCAGTCTCGCGCAAGACTTTGAGCTTTATCTCTTGCGCACGTCTCGCTTCCTGCCGCGCTAACTGCGCTCGTTCCGCTTTTTTTCGTTCGTTTTCGTGCATTTCCATGATTTTCTTGCGCTTGTGTTCCGAGTGACGTCGGATGAGCTCTTTCTCCGAGAGTTGTTTCAGTTTTAATTCCTTCAGACGCTCTTCTTCGACAATCGCCATCTTGCGTTCTTTCTCCAGCCTTTGCTCTTCCATTTTCGCTTCGAGGATTTTCGCGCGCGCGATGGTCTCTTCGATTTCCTTCTCTTGTCTCTCAATTTTATCGATGTATTTTTGTTTCGTCTTTTTCAACTTCAGCTTATCTTTCTGCGCTTTTATTTGCTCTTTTCGGATGTTCATGCGCTCGATGAGCTCCAGTGAGTCTGGGATGCTCTTCACTAACTTTTCGGTCAATAATTTGTTCTCGCGGCGATGAATTCGCATTTCTTCCTCAAAATAGTCGTCATCTTCGTCGTCATCGGCGTCGGCGTTGTCGTCGTCGTCGGAAATTTCGTCCGCGTTCAACATCTTTTTCATGGTTCTCATTTCTTCCTTCCTTCGTTCTTCAAACTTTTTCTCGCGCTTTCTCACCTCTTCTTCATCGAGTTTCCACTCGTACTTTCCGTTGTTCTCTAGCGCGCACTCTACGATCGTGTCGACAATGCTTTCTGCCATACGAAGCGGTTGTTCGTGTTCAGGCAAATTCATCTCCGCCGCGGAGAGAACGCCTCGGAGCAACTTGTGTTTTCGTTCTTCGACGTGATATTGATTTTCGTATTTATCTCCTTCGCGTAAGAACTCATCTCTATCGTAATTCCAAGACCCGTTGAACGCGTATCTCGATTCCGAAGTTACCGACTCTTGCACGCGATAATCATCACGCTCTCTGATTCGTCTCAGTTCTTCTTTGCGTTGTTTTCTTTGATGCGGAGTGAGTTTATCCTCCGCGGTCTTGGCGTCAATATCCATCGGAACGTTGTTCTTCGGAGCGTTCAACGTCTCGTCCATTGCTCTAGTTGGATTGACTGGAACTTCGGTAACGTAGTCCCCTCTCTCGTCGTATATGTGCTTATCTATTTTCGCCTTGAGTCGCAACAGCGCCTGCGCTCGAAACGCTTCGTTACTATCGATGAGCTTCGCTTTCGCCTTGACGCCTTTCATCGAACGAATTTCCTCTCTCGCTTTCCGTTCTAACTCAAACTTAGTACTCCCGGACGCGTTCCGAAGTCGTTCGGAAAATTTAGACTCCGTGTCTTCGTCGTCCTCTTCATCGTTTCTATTCGCGTCTTCTTCTCGCTGTTGTTGTTTCTCTTCTTGATATTTCGGAGGCGTGTTCGTGGACTCGTCTTCCTCTCGTCTCCTTTGCCGCGTTCGCCTCTCCTGTTGTTGTTGTTGTTGTTTATTGTCTTCTTCATCATCTCCTTCCTCGTCGATGTCTTCGCTGCCAAATATGCTCGAGAACACGCTCTCGAAAAACGACTTGTCCCCTTGTTGTTGGTTATTCTTCTTGTTCTTTTTCTTCGTCGTCGTCGATATCAACTCATCTTCTTCTTCGACTTCTACGAAAAAATTCCGGTGACGAATGTGATTGATTTCGTTCCTCGGAGGAGGAGGAGGTCGGTCTTGCTGTTGTTGTTGTTGTTGTTGTTGTTGTTGTTCCATTATTATTATCTCTTCTTCTCTTTAAAAAACAGTTTTTGTTGTTGTAAATACGACGACGACGACGACAACGTATAGTAGCCGAGTCCTCTTAGAGTTTCTTCTTCGACCGTCGTCTCACAGAGCGCGTAAAACTGAAGAAGTGAATTATGAATTATTATGGGGTGGTTTGGTGTTGCGAAAATTTATAAACCCTAAACACAACTTGATGGATGAAAAAAAGGATAGGGACGAGACGACGTGAACGAATTTTTCAACTCTTTCTTCATAGTATTACACACGCACTTGTCGTTGTTGCAAACGTACTACAAAACACACCACTACTCATTAATAATGTCTGCACTCGCCCAAACGTTCACGGCAACCTCGGCTTCGGCCTTAGCTTCGCGCAAATCGTCCTCGTTTAACGCGCGTTCTTCTTTGACGACTTCATCCTCCTCTTCCTCTTCTTCCACGAGAGGTGCTCGATTGCAAACGTTTGCGAGAGTCGACGGAGGTGTTGGAGTCTTTGGAAACAAAGCGGGGATGACGCAAATTTTCACGGACGATGGATTGTGCGTCCCAGTGACGGTTATTGCCGTTAAAGATGGGAACTATGTCAGCGCGGTACGTCTTTCGTTTCTATAGAATTTTATCTTTTCCGCCGCGAAAAGAGGGACTTTTACAAGGCAAAATGGTGGCGGTGTGCATTTTACGCGCGCGCATTCTTCGCGCTCGTTTGGTACGAGGAGGATTGAAACCCATCCAAAAAAGAATCCATTCGTTCGTAACGAGTACTTCTTCTCGCGAATGTCCACTCTCTTCCTCGCGCGTGCGTTCGCGTGATGGTTTCCAGCCGCTGGTTTCGAGCGAAAAGGAGGGCGATTTTTGCTTCTTCTTTCGCCCTCGTGTCTCAAACCCTCTTTCTTTCTTTCTTTCTTTTCTCTCTTTCTCCTCTTTTTTCCTTTTCCGAAAAAGGGAAAAAGGGTCAACAACAACAACAACAACAACAACAAACTGATTATCATCAAAT
>Ga0255752_10006092_pt1 | contig 11433 bp, 9 predicted proteins | sample 011ome_25_FD_179952 | JGI IMG/M metagenome (GOLD analysis project Ga0255752, IMG submission 179952) | Coastal salt marsh microbial communities from the Groves Creek Marsh, Skidaway Island, Georgia - 011512CT metaG (version 2) | ecosystem: Environmental > Aquatic > Marine > Intertidal zone > Salt...
ACCGCTTATAACAAGACGAAATAAAGCTGTCGCAGTCAGACGGTGGGCCACTGGCCCACTTTTTTATTGCCTTTTTTGAGGGGTTTATTGTCCTTTTTAAGGGGCTTTGGCCGGTTTTTAAAAAGCAATACAGCTTTAGGTTAGCGTTACGGCAATTGCCTCTATGGGCATGCCAATAGTCAGGGTTTTAGGAGGCATTTTGGTCGAAGCCAAGATAAGCCAGATTATCGAAGATGCGGTTACCGAGCTTGGCTTTGGCCTTGTGCGGGTGCAGTTTTCAGGTGGGCAAACGGGTCACAACCAGTTGCAGATCATGGCCGAGCCGAAAGAAGATCGTGAAATGACGGTCGAAGATTGCCAGATGCTAAGTCGGCATATTTCGACATTGCTTGATGTTGATGACCCCATTGCCGTTGCCTATGTCCTTGAAGTGAGTTCGCCTGGCATCGACCGGCCTTTGACACGGATTGAACATTTTGAGCGTTTCAATGGTGAATTGGCGAAAATAACATTGCGCATGATGCTTGATGGACGGCGGCGGTTTCAAGGCCGGCTTACCGGCCTGACAGATGATGGCAAAATTGGCCTTGAAACAAGCTTTGGCAGATTTGAATTTGCCTTTGATGATATTGAATCGGCACGGATCGATCCAAGTGAAATTTTTGAACGGCGCAGCTAGAACCGAAGCGGCGATGAATAAAGGTTAAAAGAACAAAGAATTTTCGTAATAAATGCCGCGCCACATATGGTGCAAAGACAAACCAAAGGTGAGACGACTATGGATACATCATCAATTCCTGGCCTCGAGCTAATTCAAGTTGCCGATGTGGTGGCGCGTGAAAAATCAATTGAGCGCGAAGAAGTCATGCTGGCGATGGAAGAAGCCATCCAAAAGGCCGGTCGGGCGAAATATGGGCTAGACCGTGATATCCGGGCGATGATTGATCGCAAAACCGGTGCCATTCGTCTTGAGCGTTGGATCGAAGTTGTCGAAGAAGTTGAAGATGAATCGATGCAGATGAGTCTTGCTGAAGGTGCCAAGCAAAACCCACCATTGGCCGCGGGTGAATTTTGGCGCCAATCTTTGCCGCCAATCGAATTTGGCCGGATTGCCGCGCAAACTGCAAAACAGGTTATTTCACAAAAAGTGCGTGATGCCGAACGCGCACGCCAGTTTGACGAATATAAGCACCGTATTGGCGAAATTGTTGTTGGTACGGTCAAGCGGGCTGAAAGCTATTCAATCACGGTTGATCTTGGCCGCGCCGAAGCGGTGATTCGCCGTGAGGAAATGATCCCGCGTGAAAACCTGCGTCAAGGCGATCGTGTTCGTGCCTATATCATTGATGTTCGTGAAGAGCCGCGCGGCCCCCAGATTTTCCTATCGCGGGCTTGTAATGAATTTATGGCCAAGCTGTTTACCCAAGAAGTGCCTGAAATCTATGATGGCATTATTGAAATCAAAGGGGTCGCCCGCGAGCCTGGCAGCCGTGCCAAAATTGCCGTTCTGTCAAATGATCCGGGCATTGATCCGGTTGGTGCTTGTGTTGGTATGCGCGGCAGCCGTGTTCAGGCTGTTGTTGGCGAATTGCAGGGCGAAAAAGTTGAAATCATTCCTTATATCGAAGATCCAGCCGCTTTTGTGGTGAATGCTTTGGCACCTGCCGAAGTCGCCAAGGTGGTGATGGATGAGGTTGCTGGCCGGATGGAAGTTGTTGTTCCGGACGATCAATTGAGCCTTGCGATTGGGCGTCGTGGCCAGAATGTGCGTTTGGCGTCGCAATTGTCGGGTTGGTATATTGATGTTCTGACCGAGGCCGAAGAATCCGAACGCCGTCAGGAAGAGTTTAAAACCCGTTCAACACGCTTTATTGATGCGTTGAATATTGATGATGTGATTGCGCATCTTCTTGTTGCTGAAGGCTTTGTCTTCCCTGAAGAAATTGCCGAAAGCACATTGGAAGAGCTAGCCGCGATTCAGGGCTTTGACGAAGATATCGCTGGCGAATTGCAGAATCGCGCCATCGAATTTGTCGAGCGTGAATCCGACCGGATCAATGCTGCGCTTGATGAAATGAAGGTCGCTGACGATCTTCGTGCCTTTGAATATATCAGCCTTGCCATGTTGTTGACCCTTGCCGAAAATGAAATCCGCACGCTTGATGATCTTGCCGGTCTTGATAATGAAGAGCTTGTCGAGCTTTTAGGTCAGCATGGTCTTAGCGATGATGGCGAAGCTGGTGATATTATCATGGCTGCACGAGCGCATTGGTTTACAGATGAAACCGCTGACAGCACAGACACCGACGATGCGTCGGCTTCGTCTGACAGCTAGGCCATGAGGGGCTATCTGTCATGGCTGAGCGCACCTGTATCGCAACTGGGCAAACGCTTCCCCCGCACAAGCTAATTCGCTTTGTTGCGGCACCGGATGGCTATGCTGTTGCCGATCTTGCAGGACGTCTGCCCGGCCGTGGCGCGTGGGTGACAGCCGAAGAGTCTGTCATTCGCAAAGCCGATCAAAAAGGTCATTTGAAACGCGCTCTTGGCGTGGGGTTGAAATCGGTTGATGCCGATCTTGCCGCCATTGCCGTTGGGTTGCGGGCGCGCATCATTGCCACAGCATCAATGGCACGCCGCGCTGGCATGCTTCTTGGTGGTGGCGGCAAATTATTATCTGAAGGCCATTTTGAAGGCTTGCTTGCGGCGGCGGATGCATCGCCGCGCGAACTTGCGAAAATGAAATCCAAGCTTGATGTAGATTGGGTGAGCCAGTCATTCAGCGCAACCGAGCTTGGCCGCATATGTGGCCGTGATAGTTTGGCTTTTGTCGGGTTGCGGGCATCGGCGGGCAATGGCTCAGGAAAATTAGTACGCACGGTTCATGAAGATATCATGCGTTTAGACGGGTTTTATACAACAGCGGGTTGTAATGACCTGCCTGACCGGTGTATCACCTAGGCGTAACGGTTTGACCAGCGTATGCGATATTATGCGGTGGTGAATACCAAGAAAGGTTCGAAATGACTGACGATAGCAGTAAACCAAAAAAACTGAGTCTCTCAGGTAGCAAATTGACGCTTGGCAATATTGACGCCAGCAAGCTGCGTGCCGGGCCATCAGTTGGTGGTGCGCGCAAAACGGTTCAAGTTGAAGTCCGGCGCAAACGCGCTCCGGCAGCACCGCAGCGCGGTGGGGCACCAGCGCCTGAACCAGTTGTAACCGAACCTGTACAAACCGCCGCCGCGCCTGCCGCTGATGATCGTCTGACAGCGCAAGAACGTGCCGCGCGTGTTCGCGCTCTGCAAGAAGGGCTTGCCAAGGCTGATGTGCCAACCGGCGGGGCAAAAGCTACGGCTGATGAGCATGTTGATACGCCAAGCGAAGCACCGGTTGAAACACCAGTTGAAGCCGCTGTGCCAGAAGCCGCACCCGAACCCGAAGTGCCGCTTGATCAGATTGCTGCGCGCCGCGCTGCCGAACTTGCTGAATTGCAGGAAATCGAGGCTGGTGAAGAACGTCGCCGCAGTGAAGAGAATAAAAAACATACCGATTCCCATGCTGCGCGCCGTCAGGTTACTGAAGATGCGCCAAGCGATGCGGCAACAGCGACCAATAAATTTGGTCCAACGCCAACCGAAATGCAAAATCGCCGTCGCCGTGAAGCTGAAGAAATGGCACCACGCCGCCCAGCACCACGCCGCGAAGCTGCGGGTCGTCGCCAATCAGGTAAGATGACCATTACGCAGGCTTTGTCGGGTGATGATAGCCGTCGCCAGCGTTCGCTTGCGTCGGTCAAGCGCCAGCGTGAGCGGGCGCGGATGCGCGAAGAACAGCCACAGGTCAAACAGCTTCGTGATGTGATTATTCCTGACAGCATTACCGTTGGTGAATTGGCAAACCGGATGGCCGAGCGTACCGCTGATGTGGTGAAAGAGCTGATGAAGCTGAACATCATGGCAACCGCAACACAAGCGATTGATGGTGAAACCGCTGAATTGGTCGCTGGCGAATTTGGGCACCGGATTCAGCGTGTATCTGAGTCGGATATCGAAATTGGCCTTGGTGGTGATGATGATCCGGCGGAAAGCCTGCAACCACGTCCGCCTGTTGTGACCATTATGGGTCACGTTGACCATGGTAAAACCAGCCTTCTTGATGCCATTCGCCGTACCGATGTTGCGGCGGGTGAATCAGGAGGAATCACCCAGCATATCGGTGCTTATCAGATCAAAACAGTGGCCGATAATGTCATTACATTCATTGATACACCTGGCCATGAAGCCTTTACTGAAATGCGGTCACGCGGCGCGAATATCACCGATATCGTCGTTCTGGTTGTGGCGGCTGATGATTCGGTCATGATGCAAACCATCGAGGCGATTAACCATGCCAAGGCGGCAGGTTGTCCAACGATTGTTGCTGTCAATAAATGTGACAAGCCCGCCGCCGATCCAGCGCGCGTGCGAAGCGATTTGTTGCAGCATGAAATCATCACCGAAGATTTTGGCGGTGATGTTTTATGTGTTGATGTATCAGCGCATACAGGCATGGGTCTCGACAAGCTGGAAGAAGCCATCATGTTGCAGGCCGAACTTCTCGAATTGAAGGCCAATCCTGATCGTCCGGCCGAAGGTGTTGTTGTCGAATCAAAGGTCGAGCGCGGCAAGGGATCGGTTGCCACTTTGCTGGTTCAGCGCGGCACCTTGAAGCAAGGTGATATTTTTGTCATTGGTGCCGAAAGCGGCCGTGTTCGTGCGTTGCTTGATGATCGCGGCAAAAACCTGAAATCAGCAGGCCCGGGTCAACCTGTTGAGATTTTGGGTCTGAACGGCACGCCGATGGCAGGCGATAGTTGTGTTGTTGTTGAAAGCGAAGCGCGTGCGCGTGAAATTGCCGAATATCGGACACGCCGCAACCGTGATCACGAGGCCGCGCGCGGTGCGCGTGGATCGGTCGAGCAGATGCTATCGGCAATTGCCGCTGGTGAGGCCGAAGAATTACCGGTTGTGATCAAGACCGATGTTCATGGCTCGCTTGAGGCCATTCGCGTTGCGCTGGAAAAACTGGGAACCGAACAGGTGAAGGTGCGTCTGTTATCGGCCGGTGTTGGTGCGCTTAGCGAATCTGATATCAGCCTTGCCGCCGCATCAAATGCCATTGTGGTTGGTTTTAACGTTCGGGCGATTCCGCAGGCGCGTGATCTGGCAAAACGTGATGGTGTTGAAATTCGCTATCACTCGATCATTTATGAACTTATCGATGAAGTCAAAGCGGCAATGGGCGGCCTTCTCAGCCCCGATACGCAAGAAGATTTCATTGGTTATGCCGAAATTCGTCAGGTCTTTGGTGTATCAAAAATTGGCAAGATTGCTGGTTGTATGGTGACCGAAGGCGTTATCAAACGTGGCTGCAAGGTTCGTTTGCTACGGGATAATGTGGTGATTCATGAAGGCTCTCTCAAAACCCTGAAGCGCTTTAAAGACGAAGTCAAAGAAGTGCGTGAAGGTTTTGAATGCGGAATGGGATTTGAAAATTATTCCGACCTTCAGGAAAAAGATATGATCGAATGTTTCGAACTTCGTGAAGTTGCACGAACACTCGATTAACACCGGCTAAGTTGGTGACAGGATGCGCCGGTTTGGCCTGTCCTGACATTTGGTTAAAGGGATGAGGGTCATGCCGTCAAAATCGCGTCGTCCACAATCTGCAAAAGGGCCAAGCCAGCGTCAATTACGCGTTGGTGAAACATTGCGCCATGCTTTGTCGGAAATTTTGATGCGCGAGGATTTCTTTGATCCTGATCTTGCCAATGTATCGATCACCATTTCGGAAATTACCGTCAGCCCAGATCTGGCCAATGCGCGAGTTTATACAATGCCGCTTGGTGGGGTCAATATCGAGGTTGTTTTGCCAGCCTTGAACCGGTTGGCACCTCTGATCCAGTCACTGGTTGCTAAAAAAGTGCATTTGCGGCGCACCCCACGCCTGCGGTTTCTGCTCGATGAAAGCTTTGAAAATGCAGCGCGGATGAACGAGCTTTTTGCCGCCATCCGCCAAGGCTGATTGTGCGATGGCACGCAAACGCGGACAGCCAATTCATGGCTGGGTTAACCTTGATAAACCAAAGGGCATAAGTTCGGCCAAGGCCGTGGCGATTGTGCGCCGGGTTTTTGATGCTGCAAAGGCGGGTCATGGTGGCACGCTTGACCCGTTGGCAAGCGGTATTCTTCCTATTGCCCTTGGCGAGGCCACCAAAACCGTATCTTTTGCGATGGGCCAGCAGAAATCCTATGAATTTGAATTGGCCTGGGGAAGCGAAACCAGCACCGATGATGGCGAAGGCAGTGTTACCCGCCAGTCGGATCACCGTCCGGATGCGGCCGCGATTGATGCGGCGCTAACGCATTATCAAGGTCACATCCAACAAGTGCCGCCGGTTTATTCGGCGATTAAGGTTGATGGCAAACGCGCCTATGATTTGGCGCGAAAGGCAGGCGATGATGAGGCAGCGATCACGTTGGAATCACGGCAGATTTATATCGAATCCTTTCGCCGGATTGCGTCAGATCAGAACCATGCCCGATTCTATGTTGCTTGTGGCAAAGGCGCCTATATTCGGGCATTGGCGCGCGACCTTGGGCGCGATCTTGGTACGGCAGCGCATGTCACCGCGCTTCGGCGGCTTTCGGTCGGACAATTTCATGCCGATCATGCGATTTCACTGGATTTTTTAGAGAAGCTGCCGCATAGTGCCGCCGCTTTAGAGCATTTGCATCCTGTTGTGAGTGCGCTGGACGACATCCCGGCGCTACCCATCTCAGGGAATGAGGCAATCAAGCTTCGCCATGGTCAGACGCTTCCGGCGATCAGTGCATCAGCACAGGATCGTTTTCAGGCGCTTTTGACCGGTGCAACCGCAATCGCCATGGAGGGAGACCGTCCGGTGGCTTTGGTGGCGGTCAAGGCTGGCGCGGTCTGTCCTGTTCGTGTGCTGAATATTTAACTTAAACCCATATAGGAGGTTTCGATGTCGATTACACAGGAACGTAAAGCCGAGCTAATTGCTGAGTTTGGCAAAAACGACAAGGATTCAGGATCTGCATCAGTTCAGGTGGCTATTTTGTCTGAGCGCATTCGCAACCTGACCGAGCATCTAAAAGACCATAAAAAAGATTTTGGGTCACGCCGCGGCCTTTTGGCCATGGTTGGCCAGCGTCGCAGCCTTCTTGACTATATCAAGTCGGGCGATGTTGCGACCTATAAGGCATTGATTGAAAAGCTGGGCTTGCGCCGCTAAGCCCTGTTGACAGAAAGCCTATAAAACCGTCCTGCCATTGGTAGGGCGGTTTTTGCATGTGGCGCATTTTATTTGCTTTTTTCAAGATTGCGTGCGAGAAAAGCGGGAGTCAAAGGGATTATGAATTAACAGGGCACGAACAAGGCCGATTGAGGGTGCCCCCGACAACCAGATGCAGACAGAGCGCTGGCACGACGAGACAACCTTCAAAACATTTTAATTCCTTTGTCACAGCAATGTTCATCATGAGGATGTGCGTTGTGTTTTTGCTGTTCTCTCGCTGGATTGCCGGCGTTGAGATGAAATGAAAGAGATGAAATAGATGTTCAAGTTATTCCGCAAAGAATTGGAATGGGGCGGTACAAAGCTGGTTCTTGAAACCGGTAAAGTTGCCCGTCAAGCCGATGGCGCCGTTATGGTCAGTCTTGGTGAGACAAAAGTATTATGTACAGCTGTTGCGGCACAAAGCCCAAAGCCTGGTCAGGATTTTTTCCCATTGACCGTCAATTATCAGGAAAAAGCCTTTGCAGCGGGTAAAATCCCCGGCGGCTTTTTCAAGCGTGAAGGTCGTCCTTCGGAAAATGAAACCCTTGTTTGCCGGTTGATTGACCGTCCGATCCGTCCGCTATTCCCGAAATCATTCAAATGTGAAACACAGGTTATCTGTACCGTTCTGGCGCATGATATGGAAAATAATCCTGATATCGCTGCGATGATTGGTGCCTCGGCAGCTTTGACCCTTTCAGGTGTGCCGTTCTTTGGCCCGATTGCCGCTGCGCGCATTGGCTGGATTGATGGAGCCTATGTTCTGAACCCAACCGTCGATCAGATGGATGAAAGTGAACTTGATCTGATCATGGCCGGAACGCATGAAGGCGTTTTGATGGTTGAATCAGAAGCCAAGGAACTGTCAGAAGAAATCATGCTTGGCGCGGTGAATTTTGGTCACCAGTCAGTCAAGTCGGTGATTGATGCCATTATCGAACTGGCCGAATCGTGTGCTAAAGAGCCGCGCGCGCTTCCCGAAGAGCCAGCAGAAATTGCTGATATCAACAAGGTTCTTAAGGATTTTGCCAAGGGTTTTGAAGCCGCTTATAAAATTGCTGATAAAACCGATCGTCAGGCAGCTTTGAATGAGGTTCGCGCCGAAGCAAAAGCCGCAATTGGCGATGACTATGATGCCGTTCTTGTTGGTGGTCTGATCAAAGGCATGGAAGCCGATGTTGTTCGTGGTGCGATCTTGAAAACCGGTGTTCGAATTGATGGTCGTGACACAAAGACCGTTCGCCAGATTGTTGCCGAGGCTGGATTCCTGCCGCGGGCGCATGGATCATCTTTGTTCACCCGCGGTGAAACACAGGCGATGGTTGTTGCCACGCTTGGCACGGGTCAGGATGAGCAAATCATTGACGCGTTGGTTGGTGAAAGCCGGTCTAGCTTCATGCTTCATTATAATTTCCCGCCATATTCAGTTGGCGAGGCTGGCCGTGTTGGTTCGCCTGGTCGTCGTGAAATTGGTCATGGAAAATTGGCATGGCGTGCGCTTCGTCCATTGCTGCCAACCAAAGACGAATTTCCATACACGATCCGGCTTGTTTCTGAAATCACCGAATCAAACGGATCATCTTCAATGGCGACCGTTTGTGGTGGTTCATTGGCGATGATGGATGCTGGCGTGCCATTGAAACGTCCAGTTGCTGGTATCGCGATGGGATTGATCAAAGAAGGCGATGATTTTGCCGTTCTGTCCGATATTCTTGGTGATGAAGATCATCTTGGCGATATGGATTTCAAAGTTGCTGGTTCACAAAATGGTGTGACCTCATTGCAGATGGATATCAAAATCACATCAATCACACCTGAGATCATGCAGATTGCACTTGATCAGGCACGCGATGGCCGGATTCATATTCTTGATGAAATGGCCAAGGCATTGACCTCGGCGCGTGATGATTTGGCCGATAGCGCGCCAAAGATCACCACCTTGAAAATTCCGGTCGATAAAATCCGCGACATCATTGGCCCGGGTGGCAAGATCATCCGTGAAATCTGTGAAGAAACAGGTGCCAAGATTGATATCGAAGATGATGGCACCGTCAAGGTCGCAGCCGTTTCAGGCCCATCAGGCGAAGCCGCTGTTGCGCGGATTCGTGATATCGTTGCCGAGCCAGAGCTTGGTGTGATCTATAACGGTACCGTTGTCAAAACCGTTGATTTCGGGGCGTTCGTCAATTTCCTTGGGGCAAAAGACGGGCTGGTTCATATTTCCGAGCTGCAAAATGGCCGTACCGAAAAAACCACCGATATCTGTAAGGATGGTGATGCGGTTAAGGTCAAGGTCATCGGCTTTGATGACCGTGGTAAGGTAAAGCTGTCAATGAAGCGTGTTGATCAGGAAACCGGTGCCGATCTTGAGGCTGCCGCTGCTGAAACCGCTGAATAGACCGCAACAAGAATTGAACAAGATGAAAAAAGGCGGTGCCATTGGCACCGCCTTTTGCTTATCTATTATTTTTTAAGCTTAGGATTCGCTCGGAATGCCAACGCTATTATAGCCACCATCAACAAAATGCACTTCGCCGGTTACGCCTGACGATAAATCTGAAACCAGATAAAGACCGGTACGCCCAACCTCATCAAGCCCGGGATTGCGTTTAAGTGGCGCATGATGTTCGGCATGGCGGAAAATATGCCGCGCACCAGTGATCGCCGCGCCAGCAAGCGTGCGCATTGGTCCGGCCGACAACGCATTGACCCGAATATTCTGACCACCAAGATCGACGGCAAGATAGCGAACCGAGGCTTCTAGGGCAGCTTTGGCAACCCCCATGACATTATAATTTGGCGTGCTTCGTTGTGCGCCAAGAAAGCTAAGCGTTACCAATGCACCGCCATCGGGCATCATGTCACGGGCGGCGCGCGCGACTTCGGTAAAGGAATAGGCCGATACTATCATGGTATTTGCGAAATTCTGGCGGCTCGTATCCATATAGGCGCCTTTTAATTCGTTCTTGTCGGAAAATGCCAAGGCATGAACGACAAAATCGATTGTTGGCCAATGCGTTGCCAATTTGGCAAAACAGCGGTCAACCGCGCCTTCTTTGGCAACATCACATTCGATCATGATGTTTGACCCAATTGATTCGGCCAAGGGTGCCAGCCTTTTGCCAAACCCTTCCATTTGATAGGAAAAGGCAATTTCGGCACCCTGTTTGGCGGCGGCTTCGGCAATGCCCCATGCGATGGATTTGTCATTCGCAACACCCATCACAAGGCCGCGTTTGCCAGCCAGTAAAGTTCCGGGCTGCATATTATATCTTTCGCAAGGCCAATGTGGCGTTGGTGCCGCCAAAGCCAAATGAGTTGGACAATGCCAGATTGATTGAAAAATCATCCATGCGGGTTTGCGCCACCGGAATATCACCAATGGCCGGATCGGGCGTGTGGATATTGGCGGATGCGGCAATGAATTTATTCTGCATCATGATGATCGTATAGATGGCTTCTTGAACCCCTGTCGCACCAAGCGAATGGCCGGTCAATGATTTGGTTGAGGTGACAACTGGAAGATGACCGCGCGGGCTAAAGACAGTGCGAACCGCGTCAAGTTCCTTAACATCGCCAACTGGCGTTGAGGTGCCATGCGCATTGATGTAATCCACCTTGTCGGTAAGCTTGTTGCCATCAAAACCGGCAAGTGCCAGCTCCATGCAGCGCACTGCGCCTTCGCCGGATGGTGCAACCATATCCGCGCCATCTGAATTGGCACCATAGCCAACCAGTTCAGCATAGATTTTTGCCCCGCGTGCCACCGCATGATCCATATCTTCAAGAACAACCATGCCGCCGCCGCCAGCAATCACAAATCCATCGCGGTCGGCATCATAGGGGCGTGAGGCCAGTTCTGGCGTGTCGTTATATTTCGAAGACATTGCCCCCATCGCGTCAAACAGAACGGACAAGGTCCAATGCAGTTCTTCGCCGCCGCCGGCAAAGACAATATCTTGGCTGCCACTACGGATGGCATCAGCACCAGAGGTAATACAATGTGCCGAGGTTGAACAAGCCGAAGAAATCGAATAATTAATGCCGCGAATTTTGAAAAAAGTGGCGATACAGGCCGAAACCGTCGA
>Ga0255752_10006100_pt1 | contig 11423 bp, 17 predicted proteins | sample 011ome_25_FD_179952 | JGI IMG/M metagenome (GOLD analysis project Ga0255752, IMG submission 179952) | Coastal salt marsh microbial communities from the Groves Creek Marsh, Skidaway Island, Georgia - 011512CT metaG (version 2) | ecosystem: Environmental > Aquatic > Marine > Intertidal zone >...
CGGGTGGTGTAGGCTACGCCGTGCTACGACTCCATGATTATGAGCACGACCAAGCGCACCTTGCGATGGTGGATGCTCGCCCTTCGCAGGAAGCGGAGTGGGCGGTCAAGATTCCGTACCGCCGCGAATTCTACGAGGAAATAATTGAGGAGTATATAAATCAGCAAAGAGAAAGGAGATGAGAAACATGAAGATAACGATAAAGTTTGAAGGAGAAATGGACATGGAAGTTGACATTGATGATTTGATGGACAGTACACTCCATGACATGATTGAAGAATACATCACGGACAACATCAGTTCGCTGATGGAATGCAATGTCACCGTGGAGGAATAAATATGGCACACAATTTGGCACAGACGAAGAACGGACAATGGATGACGGCTTGGGCAGGCGATACGCCGTGGCACGGGCTTGGGACACAAGCAGAAGGACTGATGACGGCTACCGAGGCATTGAAACTCGGCAACCTTGATTGGACTGTAGAGAAGCGGCCACTGTACAACCGCACCGAACTCGGTGAGGTTGAGGTGGTGGAGAACACCTTTGGTGTGTTCCGTAAGCAAATCAACGAAGACGGTTCACACTCATGGATTGCACTCAACCGTGGCACTGCGGTAGGTCGGGTGTGGAAGCCCTTCCAAAACATTGAGGCAGTTGACTTCCTTGATGAGCTGGTGCAAACCCAAGAGGCCAAGATTGAGGTCGTGGGCGCACTGGGTCGGGGTGAGAAAGTATGGGTGCTTGCGAAACTGCCCGACAGTATTCTCATCAACGGCGTGGACAAGGTTGACCAGTACATCCTTATCGTGAACAGTCACGATGGTAGCGGCTCACTCAAAATCTTCCTCACGCCCATTCGTGTGGTGTGCAACAACACGCTGACCATGGCACTGCGAGGACGACAGGGTGGCTACAACATCCGACACACCGGCAAACTACATGACCGCTTGGAGCAAGCACGAGAAGTCTTGGGCTTGGTAAACACTGACTTCTTGGCATGGGGTGAGCAAGCACAGTCGTTGGTTGAGGTCAAACTCACCGAGGACGAGATGGAGTCCTACTTCATTGACGCACTCAACCTCACCTTCAACGACGAAGGCGACCTTACGACCCGCTCATCCAACATGCTCAAGACCGTGAAGGGCTTGCTCGGCAACGAGAAGAATACCCTCAACGGTATGGAAGGCACGGCATGGGCGGCATACAACGCACTCACCGAAGCGGTTGACCACAACTTCACTCGCCTCGCCAACGGTAAGGTAAGCACCAAGCGCATGGAGTCGGCACTCTTCGGTACCTACTCCCGCACCAAGCAGAAGGCATTCGTGAAGGCATTGGAGTTGACGGTATGAGTTGGAATGGAATTGACCCTACATGGAGCAAGGAGTTCAAGGATTACGCCTTTTATTGTCTGCGTGACTCGGACATGGCTGGACTTGCATCCGAGTGGTTGTATGATTTGTACTGTTGCCATGAAAGCATGTATGAGGAAAGTTGGTTCCCAATGGACAACCCAACCGAAGCGGATATGGACGCTCACTCCAAGCATCTTTCAGCACTCATCAAGAAGTCAAAGGAACTCAAGGTGATTCGGAAGTTCTTCTGTGACATGAGCGAAGCACACGGTGTGAACTACATGAATGACTTTCGCAAGGACATGAAGAAAAATTACGGAGTGGTGATTGAATGAGTTGCGAACACAAGTATGAATTGAAGCGAGGGGATGCTTACCTTTACGAGTCCTGTGAGCCGAATGATACGGTCAATGTGACCATCACATGTGTTCACTGCGGCCATGAGAAAACGGCCACGATTGGCGTTGATGACAGGGGGGTATGGGACTGAACATCTTCGTACTACACCGTGACCCCACGAAAGCCGCTCGGATGCACTGCGACAAGCATGTGCCCAAAATGTGCGTTGAGGCCGCACAGATGATGGCATCAGCCCTGCGTAGGCATGGTGCTACTGATGAGCAAATGCCACTTACCAAAGCAGGTAAGCCATACAAAGGTGGTTACAAACATCACCCATGCACAGTATGGGCGGGCGACAGTCGTGCTAACTTTCAGTGGTTGGCTGACCACGCTTTAGGTTTGCTAAATGAATACTTTGCTAGATTCAACAACATCCATGCTTGTCATGGTCCGATTTTACTTATGAAAAGTATGCACTCAAAAATACCCGAAGGTGACTTGACAACATTTGCACAGGCCATGCCCGACGAGTATCGTGATGACGACCCTGTGGTTGCATACCGAGCCTACTACCATTCCAAGCAGTTCGCCAAGTGGGAGAAGGGCACACCTGCTCCCGACTGGTGGCGAGGCGTGGAGGTGACGGCGTGAAGTGCATGTGTAAAGCAAACCACCCCGACCCCGACATCTGTGAGGAATACTGCGATGGTGCTACCATGACCTTGTTTGATTACGAGGGTAAAACTTGGTGGTATTGTTATGAGTGTGGAAAGTATGAGAGTGCGGAGGTGACGGCATGAGCAAAAAAGAATGGAATGAAGACCACCCCTGTTGGTGGGAAAATCACGATTGGGAGTTTGATGGCGACTACAATAATTGGCTATGGGATGGCGACAAAGAGTTGTGGACTTTCACGGCGACTTGTACCCGATGTGGTCTTACCGTCACTACGAAACCAACGAGCGTGGAGGTGACGGCGTGAAGTGGGTATGCCCGAACTGCGGCAAACGACATGCCGAACATTCTCAAGCAGAAGTGAATCACTGCTTCCGAAAAATATGCGAACAAGGCGTGGAGGTGACGGTATGAAGAGTGAAGATGTGACTTGGAGTAAAGAGTTGAAAGAGGCTATGATTCACATCATGACCTGCACTGATTCAATGAAACATTTGGTTCATTATTTGGTTGATTACATCGCAAGGGAAGACGATACTCTCCCGGTATGTGACGGTGAGGACGAACATGAAATTGATGCTTACAACAAAGCATTGGTTAAAGTCTTGCGGAAGTCAAAACACTTCAAGGATGTGTGGAAGTTTTTCAAAGTAGCCTCCGATTATTACTGCCATGATTACAACGATGATTTGGTAGGGTACTTCGCAACTTACTACGGCTTGGAGGTGACGGCGTGAGTTCATGGTGTAATTGTAAATATCCAAAGACACGAATCAATGCTATCACAGGTGGTGAAGTAACTATCAAGGATGGTGTAATTACCGACTTCCATAGCGATTGGTTGGTTCGCTTAGTTTCAGTTTATTGTGAGGAATGTGGTGTGGAGGTGACGGCGTGAAGTGCGAGTGCATAGATTTGATGGTAAGGCATTTATTTGAGCCAAGAAGATTGCTTTTAGAATGTGACGAATGTGGGTACAAAGACATTGTATTCATACATGCGGAGGTGACGGCGTGAGTGAATGTTTAATGTGTAAAGGAGAAGACTGCGACTCTACTGACGACTACGATGAGTTGTGTGCAGAGTGTTACGCAATGGTGACTTGGCCGAAGGAGTTTGATGAATGATGACCGAAGTGCTTGACGCTGAGATGAAAGACGAGTGCTACATCATGCTCCTCGTGCGACGAGACAGTGGTGATGAGTGGGAAGACCACGGTAGCATTCTACGAGTGCGCCGTGACATTTACGATGGACTCCTAAATTGGGTGGGTAAGAAAGACCCGCCCGAATGGTGGGAGGGAAAGAAAAATGGATGAACAAATTGATAACGGAGAGGTAAGTGGTGAGGTCAATGGATTGGCAACCGAGTGAAGAATTGATTGCATGGGGGAACGAACACTTTGGCGGTATGCCAGTGGATAGCACATGGGCACCCGACGACAGTGGCGTTCAGTATCGTAAGATGAGTGAAACAAGTTACGCACTTATTTTCATGCTCAACCACCCGCTGGCACAGGAACATCATGAGAAGTTCACGCTCCTCATGGAAGCGTGTGGCTACACCGTGGAGAAGCCCGATGGTTTGGAAATGGTGACACCACCGATTGACCCGGCGGCACAGGCTCAAATGAACTTTCATGCAAAGCAGGAGCTTGCCCAGTCATGGACTTGTCCCGAATGCAGTTTCCCGTTGGCGAACAACGACTTTTCCAAGTCGGTGTATGAGTTCGTAGAAACGATTGATGCTGAAACAAGCAACGGCGGTACGACACCCATTGACTTGTGGCGTGTCATTTTGAGTTGCGAGAGTTGTGGCAAGGACAACACCATTGACCCCGATGACTTTCACCTACTTGCTGGCGATGAGGAGTTCATGCGCTGGCGCAACGGAGACAAGGAGTACATCGCTCTTACACGAGAACAACTCAAGGATTTCGCTGACAGTGGTATGTTTGATGAAGGCTACTCCAACCGCACCGTAACGGTGATGGGTAAGATGCGAGGCGAGGACAGGGTGCCACCATGGTTGTGGGGTATCTCGTGTTTGGTGAAGAACACCATTGACGAAGAGGAGTGAGCACATGCTTACACTGGCGAGGGCCAGCGATTTGTTGAATCGGATGCCAAACAAATTACTGGTGAAAGAAATCAGTAAGCGTGAGTGCGAGCAACTTTGGGAGTTTGTCAATACGACAGATAAACTCTCCATCTCACAACAACGACTCAAGACGGCCATGGCTGATGAGTGCGGTGTGATGCTTGAGCGGTTGCTTGAGGTGATTGGTGATAGTCCCTTTGTGGATGGACTGGTCATGGAGGCTGGCGAGGAGGAGAGTGATTTCACACTCAACGAAGCCATGCATCTCATGCGCTCCGCTCATCTCTTGGATAACTGGATTTTACCTTTCTGTCACGCCATCAGCAAAGAGGAAGCACTTGTCATTTGGCGGTGGGCGATTGGGTACTACTGGACTGCGTACCGTAACCGATTCCTCAAGTGGATTAAAATCACCAGTAAACTAAATGGAGATTACTCTGTTGATGTTCACCTCTCTGTCATATACGACGGCTTGCAGATTTCCGACGACATCAAACCGTTCAAACGGTTGGAGCCGTGGGAGGGCGGGGTACCCGACAAGTGGTGGTTCGTGTCCGACTGCGGCACGCTGAAGTATGTGGGTGATGGTGTAGTACGCAACAGAAACGGCACACTGAACACTGAGCTAACGATTTTGTTGGACAGTGATGCGGAGTGTTGGACATGGGAGAACCCGCTGGCTACTGGGTACTTTCACTCAACAAAAGATAAATTACCATTCTCATCGTATAAGAATGAAATGACGGAGAACTTTCTTTGGCACGAATCACAAGTGCTACTGGATTCATACGCCAAGGGCGGATTTTTAATCGCACATAAAATAAATGACGAAGAAGAATTTTCTTATTATCTGTTGAGCAAGGGAAGCAATGCATTGTACGGGCAGGTCATGACGATACGGAATTTGAACAAAGGAGGGTATGAAATTGTTATCGGTTTTAGCGATGCTGGCGAGGTGGTGGAAACGACGACTCACACGATGAGTGAGCTACCGCTTCAATTGAATGAAGCATTGTTGAGGCGTGGCATCAGTGCGAATGTACGCTATGCTTTCCAGCATGTTGAGGATTGCTTGGTTGCGAAGTTTATGTACACTTGGAGTCCCAATGAAGAGTGGCACTTGAAGTTCGTAGAAGTGGAGAGCAGTAAAGGTGAGAGCGATGTTGATGACATTTTGGATTACTTTGCAGTGGTAGGTGGCGAGGATGAATCACCTTGAATCAATTGGCCTTGGGCTTGCACTCTCCAAACTACAGTTCGTATCACAAGTGAAGCGACACCAGTTTTCCTACGGCTTCAAGGTAATTACACATATACGCTTCAAGCGTTCTTGTAATGAAGAGCAAAAGAAATGCATTGAAGTGTGGTTGCAGTCGCACGGTCATTCTTTGATTAATCGCACACAACTTGGAGGTGAGAGTATGATGCAAGTGTTGGAGTTGCTTGAACCGTATCATTCGTTAATGGACAAAACTCAACTTAACAACATCAAAAAAATTCACTGGCTTAAAGAAAATCCCATACCGAAGACTTTGTGGAAGGATGATGGTACACGACGGCCACGGAGGATTGGGAAGAATTGGAAGAAGTTCCTCTATTGGGCTGAGGCTTGGGATGCATACGGGGAGAGTTTGGAATGAAGCATAACTGCGTGATTTGCGATGCTGAGTTTGAAACATGTCGCAGTGATTCAAAGTATTGCTCATCTTCTTGCAGGCAAGAAGCAAAAAGAAAACGGAATAGAGAATACGCTCGCCAACCAAGAGTTAAAGAAATGTATAAAAAATACAGACAGGAAAACCCCGAAATATACAGGGAAGCGGCTAAAAAATACAGAATCAATAATCCCGAAAAATGGAAGAAAACTATGAGAAAATCGGACAGTAAAAGATACTCAACTATATATGGAAAAATAACGAGTAGAGTGAGGGCTAACCTTGTAAAACATTTGAAATTGAGAAGAATGACTAAGGGCGGGAAAACTTTTACTCTTCTCGGATATACAGGTAAAGAATTAGCCGAACATTTAGAATCACAATTCAAGGATGGTATGTCGTGGGATAACATGGGTGAATGGCACATTGACCACATCCGACCTGTATCATCGTTCAACTTCACGACCACGGATTGTGAGGATTTCAAGAAGTGTTGGGCGTTGGATAACCTGCAACCCCTATGGGCGGCAGACAACATGAGCAAGGGCAACAAGTGGGATGGCGAAGTGAACGCTTGATTTGGTGAAGAGTATATAAATCAGCAAAGAGAAAGGGGTTGAGAAGAAATGACTTGGAACGAAGTGTTACGACCTGTACACCCATCCGAAGTGGTGGGTAACCACCAGTTCGTACAGGATGCCGAAGAGTGGGAGAAGACGGGAGAATACCCGTCTGCCCTCCTGTTCATCGGGGAGCCGGGGACTGGGAAGACCAGTGCCGCCAACGCCATTTCCCGCACCATGCTCGGTGGTGCCTACAATGACATGAATGTAATGTGGACAAACGCCAGTGACGACAGAGGTATCTCTCACATCCGAGAGGAAGTGAAGAACTTCGCACGACTCAGCGGTGTAGGAGCAAAGAGAAAGGTAGTGGTGCTTGATGAGGCTGACGGCCTCACCAATCAAGCACAGGACGCTATGCGAGGTATCATGGAGAAGTATGCCTCAAAGGTTCTCTTCATCCTTACCGCCAACTACGCTGACAAAATCCGCCCTGCAATCAAGAGTAGGTGTACGGCTTACACATTCCGCCGTGTATCCGCCGAGCATGGTGCTTCTCACCTTACACGGCTCACCGAGTCGTGCGGTGTCCCAGTGGACTGGGAGCCGTACTACGGTGATGTTGTGGAGTATCACGGCGGCGACCTGCGAGCGGCGGTCGCTTCCCTTGAGCGCATCCCCAAGACGGCTGATGCAATCAAACAATTCACGGTCAAACAAACTGAGGACGAGTGGTGGGACTTTACCATCAGCAACAAATGGAACGAGTTGCGAGAACACCTCATTGAAGTATTACATTCATCGGGCGATAAGTTGTCATTCATGAACAACTTCCATCGTGCCATTCGGAAGCATTTTGATAACGATGCTGACACCACATTTGCCATTATGGAAGTGTGGGGAGACATGATGAAGTATGTCTATGAATGGGGCGGTTCGGGAGAATCTTATGTGGATGTCCTTGTCGCACGATTGAAGAAACAAATAGAGGTGAAAACATGAGTACATGGGAAAACGAAGACGAATACGGTGACATTGACGAGAACAACACAGGCAATGGCTTCGGAGCGGCATCCGAGGACAATACCAATGCTGGACTACCGAGCGGTGTTATTGACAGACTGAAAGCATACGCTGAGCGTGTAGGTAAGAAACTGAGCGAAGTGATTGACGAGTTCATCACGATGTGTAAGGAGTATTCCGCAGACCCGGCAAGTGAAGATGAAGACCTGCTCATTGACTGGGCTGAACAACTGGTCGTTGAGACACGCCGTGCAAGCGGTGGCGGCAACAGTAAGTTGCAGACATGGGTTGGATGCTTCCTCGGTGTGGCTGACAAGAAGCGAGACAGGCTTGCCAACATTGTGCGAGCCAATCTCAAATTGTTCAAGGATGACCCCGAAGAGGCCATCAGTAGTGGTCGCCTTGGTGTGTACTCCAAGAACGACGGTGTTTGGTACTTGACCACCAAAGAAGGACAAGTCTCCACCGAGATTCCTGTTGAGGGTAATCCTACTCCACCACACGCCATCAAGCATGACAACATGTGGGTGTGTCTTACTACCTACGACAACAAAGCGGCACCATCCAAGAAGATGGGTCGTTACGCATATTTCCTTGGAGGCGAGGAAGAGGACTTCGTGAAGAACGGCAACATCAGTCTGTGGCGCATTGACCTTACAGGGGACAATGTGTACCACAACCTCACTGTTGGTCGCCCATGTAAGGTACCCGTCATTCCTCCTCGTGACAATGCGAGCGAGGCATTCAAGGATGTGCTGACCACCTACGACGACTTTTCTGTAAACTACACGGATGAGTTCGTGAACGACGACCTGCGCCCTCTCCTCGCACCATCACGATTTTGGACGAACCCCGACTACGAGTTGTTTGTCCCTGTTGATTCGTTGGAGGAAGCATACGAGGAGCGCAAGCAATTCTACGACGCTGGCGGAGAACGCCGCTCCTTCGGGCCATTGGTCATCACCAAGGGCACGGTCACTCGCATGAGTACCGAGCCTCGTGAAAGCGAGTATGACGAAGAGGGCCACAACTACAACATGACGCTTTCAAGCAGTATCAGTGGAGACATTGACTGTTGGGTGCCCGGTGCCGTTGGCAAGTGTACTCAACCGTTCACCTCTCACTGGGGTGAGGAGTCCTTCCCCTACGCTGAGCGTTCCACCGTCTTCGTGTTCGGTCGCATTGGCCTCAAGACACGAGATGGACTCACTACTCCCAAACTGACGGTGTTCGGTGTCTATGCTGACCCACGCCGTTCTCGCCGCCGAATGACCGGCGGAGACACTGGTACGGAGCAATTTAACTGAGGTGAAGAAACATGGCAGGATTTGGACAAACGGCAAACGCACAAAAGGAATTGAAGAAGGAAAAGGCAACGGCTCAACTCGTTGGCACGGCTGGCGCACCCACACCCGTCAAGACGGGTATCGGTGGAGACATGTTCGCTGACATGCGAGCAGAAGAGGCGAAGATGGGCGAGGACAAGATGACTCACATGTTCGTCGGTCTTGCTGGCTTTGATGGTACAGGTAAGTCCGGTGTAGTCAAGCACGCCTTTGACATCGCTTGCGAGCAAGACCCGACTCTTGAGTTGCACGCCCTTGACTTTGACATGGGTGTTGCCATGCTTAATTCAGCAGTGAACAAAAACCCCAACATCAAGTCATGGAAGCCGTGGCAGATGGGGGTCAATGACCGTACTGCTTACGACTACCCCGGCACTCACGACCGAGTGATGAAAATCATGCGCTACATCCTCCATCAAGTGGAGAGCGGTGAAGCGAATGTGTGGGGTGTGCTGGTGAGCGGCCTTGACTCATGGTTGGAGATTTGCACTAACAACATGCGTATCATTGACTTGGGGCTTGCTAAAGACGGCATTGAGTCGGCTGACATTCGTGGTGCTGGTGAGGCCAAGCGGGTGGAGCGACAGTCCGACTGGGCGATTCGCAACACACGGTTCCACCAACTCACGGCTCTTTCCCGTAGCCTCGTGCGTGCGGGTGTCCGTGTCTTTTGGGAGACTCACCTTCGTGCTACGAACTTCTCCTACGACAGTAGTAGCACCAAGTCGTGGCAACCCGAATGGGAAAAGAAAACCAACAACTACCTCCCCACCATCATTTGGATGGAGCAAGAGGAACACTACGACGATGAGAACGAATTAATTAAGACAGAGTACAAGGCGGTCTTCAAGAAGTGCAAGACCAACCCGGAACTCCAAGACCAAACACGCACTGTGTTTGTGACTCGTCCCAACGGTCAGCCGGAGTGGTTCGGCTTGCCCGAATTGTATGATGGGAGTTTGTAATACTCGTTGCATCCCGTGATTGAGAGAGGTTTTGGCGAAGTAATAAACGGAACAGGTTTGTGTTTTCATGGTTTCTCACCATTCACACGCCAAGGGGGTAGGGGTACCTCCTTCCGTTTCCCTTTTTCACGAGGTGATATGATATGACAAAAGTAGTGATTGATAGAAAGGACTTACTGGACTTCCTTACCTCGTTTGGTAAGGGTGTTACGGATGTTCGTATGAGTTGTGCTGGTAACCGTTTGACGGTTGAGGTGGGCTTTGCTACCTATTACCTGCGTAAGCAACTCGTAGGCGTCACCATTGAGGATGAGGGTATCATCCACATCGCCCTGCTTGAGAAAGCAATCGCTTTTCTCAAGGCCAGCAAGCAGGACACTGTTACACTACGACAGACGGCTGAAACAAAGCCACTCCACATGGAAGCTGGGGGCAACAAGTTGCAACTACCAAGCACTGACGACATCACCTCAGCGGCCAAGACTGTGGTTGTGCGTGCGCTACTTGAGAAGGCATCGGCACAGGGATGGAGTAAGTTCGCTGATGATGAACTGTCCGTACACGCTACGCTCAAGACGAAGGACTTGATTTCACTGGCCGGTATGAAAGGATTACTCGCAAAAGATTCTATGTACAAGATGCGTATTCACTGCGGTGAGGGTGAGTTTGGCATAGTGGCTGGCAAGGCGGCTACTGGTCGCCTGTTTACCACCCTACCTGCGCTTGACACGGACGGCCCGAATGCCACTGTGCAGACGCACTTCGGTGAGTGGCTACCCACTTGCTTACAGTATCTTGACGATGGTGAGGCTCGCCTTCACATGGGTGACGATACACTGGTTATCTTTGAGCAACAGAATACTTTACTGATGATTGTAAACGAGAGTGATGTTTGATGATTATTGACTTCATCTCCGATGACCCCTATGAACCGCTCACCATCTATGAGCGTACCCGTGGGGTTGACGGGGTGTTGAAAGAACGCTACATCACACACGAAGACAGGGGTTATGTGTACCCCTTTTGTTGGCTCAAGCAGGGTGCGCCCTCATGGGTGCTCAATCGCCTACGCAATGTACACGCTCGTATCAACAAGAATGAGGTGGCGGTAGGACTTGACGGCGGTAAGTTGTGGAAAGTTGAAGTGAATCACCCAAGCCAGTTGTGGGAAATCAAAGAGATGGTGGGCAAGTGGACGCACGAAGCTGACTTGAATTACCTTGACCAAATCCTTCTCACCAACTACCCCGACAAGTTGCCGGAGTTTCACCCACGCAAGTGGTACTACGACTTGGAATGGCAGACCACGGGTGAAGGTGCCATCACGGTCATGGCGGTGGCTGATACGCACGCTGACCACAATGTGGTGTTCGCGTGGAGCCAAGAGTCGGTTCG
>Ga0255752_10006112_pt1 | contig 11409 bp, 10 predicted proteins | sample 011ome_25_FD_179952 | JGI IMG/M metagenome (GOLD analysis project Ga0255752, IMG submission 179952) | Coastal salt marsh microbial communities from the Groves Creek Marsh, Skidaway Island, Georgia - 011512CT metaG (version 2) | ecosystem: Environmental > Aquatic > Marine > Intertidal zone >...
TATGTTAGGGTATTTATATATATCCATCATTATTATATATAGTTTTATTTAAATGTAAGTAAATATAAAAATTGGTTTAATTCACCTACAATATCATCCCGTACCGTAAGCAAATCGCTATCTAATTCTAATCCTTCTAAATGTTTAATAAACGCATTTACTTTATTGGACAATTTTTTGGAATTGGAGACATAATGGACTGAAATAGTCATTTGTGCATTTAACTTTTTTTGATTTTTACCTAACCAAATTTCAACAAATTTATCCATATGTTCGTTCAACGACGCATACAAATGGTCAGTTGCTTTGTGAGAGGAATAACTATTGGTTTTCCAATGATACATCTTAATACACATAATCATTTCAAGCATTTTATGCAAGGTAGTTTCAAGTTTTACATTTTTAAGCGTTTTCATTATATATATAATAATAATATAATGAAAACTAAAACACTAAAAAACAAATGGTGACGATCTAGGTCAAATACTTAGAGATAGTGCTTTAAGTGAGTTTATTTTGTGGGCATCCAAAAAATATATGTTTACTCATAAAATGAATTAATCCAACTTAGAAAAAAGTTAGAAAAATTCAAATCAAGATTCTAATCCCGAGCAGATTATTCAAGAAGTCGAAGAAGTTCAATCAACAAAACCTGAAAACATGATGAAAAATACAAAGAAGAAAATCCCAGTAAGGCGCAACACAAAAGCAATCAAAAAACGATTAGAACTAAAACCATTTGATGACAACAAAAGTGTATCAAGGGTCAATCAATAGTCAAAAAAAGACAAAAATAAATAACAAAAGATCTAGAAGAAAAAAAACATAAATTATTCATAAACCACTTCAGGTGTCCATTCGCTATAAGGAATTGCCTTGGTAGTTGGTCTATCTAGAGACAACAACTTGTCCAATGCTTTTTGGCGTTTTTCTAAAGGTGGCAGATTTATTTTTCGGGATAATTGTTTCCATCTCCATTCAAATTGAAGAGCCGTTTGCCACAATGGAAATCCCTTCACATAACAAACACGCCTCCATAGTTTACCTTGGGCTACTTTTGTAGTTGTTGCATATGCCCCTCCTTTTATTTCACCATTATGTTGGCGCAATCTTCGGTCTAAATCGATAGTTGCGCCAACATAAGTAGATCCGTCACTACATTCTAATAAATACACAAACATATATATAAAAATTTAAATTAAAAATGTAGATAAACATACACATAAAATGACCATTTGTTTGTTAGCTCCTGACAATTATCCAAATCTGTCGTATACTTTGTCTCGAACTCAACACGATGAACTCTATGTTAAATGTCTAAAAAACACACGTAATAAAAATTACGAACGCTTGTTATAAAGCATCATTTTTATTTCATCTTTGATGTTATTCATAATCTCATCATTTTCTTTATTGTATAAATATTTGTTGTACTTTTGTCTCAATTCTGGAGTTCCGTATTGGTCTAACCAGTCTTCCAATAAAATTTCTTTACTTTCATATAAATTATCTATTTCAGAGAGTTTATGTTTGATATTCCAGTTGCCTTCTTCATATACCATCAAATATTTATCCTTCATATTAGAAATATAAATGTTCATATTTTCAGGTTTCAATGGATTAAAATGGATTTTTTCAATCATTTCCTTTACACAATAGGTAACCTTCTTAATTGCCCCTATGTAATCTTTGTTAGTCAAGTGAGACAAATCGGTGTCTCTATATGAAAGAATATTTATATTGGTTGTATTATTGGTTACGTGATTTACTTGTAATTTATCCATCAACTTATCAATATGTTTTTGGTATTTTTCATTTTGTTGTTTTTGGTATTCTATTTCGCGGTCTTTCATCAACATTTGATTTCGCTGTTGTTCTAATTGTAGGTTCATCAGTCGCACCAGTTCTTTCAAATCTTCGTCCTTGTTTTTTTTACATGTATATTTAATGTGTCGATACATAGACTGCGTATGTTTGAATGTTTTTTTACAATAAGTGCACATTGCCTCTTGGGCATCGATTTTGTTATGTTTCAAGGAACCTATATGTCTTTTATAATTTTCTGGACGATTGGTTTGATAGTTGCATTTTTCACATGAATATATTATTGATAGTATTTATGAATTATCTTTAATAAGATTACTCACTCAAAATTACAAACATTTTTTGTTTGTAAAATTGAGTAACTCACTAAAAAATGTTGGTTTTTGGTTGTTTCCATAATTATTTATAGTTGTAATAATGTATTACCTTTTATGGTTTTATTTTATTTAATTATAAAAAATAAATAAAATAAAAAAACGAGTGATAAAAAACGATTACTGATTGATTACTTATTAAGGGTTGGTTATTGGAATTACTCTATAAATATGACATCATAAAAAAAAGTGAGGTTCAGGAAATGAGGTTAAAAAAGTGAGGAGAGAGATGACCTATAAATTCTTGGCATTTCAAAATGCCGATTCAACCAGAATGAATATTTTATAAAAAAATCATTTCATAATTAAAGAACACATTTGAACTATGTTTCAGATGCAATTTTTGGAGAGATACAAAAAAACTCAAAATTACAAACATTTTTTGTTTGTAAAAATGAGTAACTCACTAAAAAATGTTGGTTTTCAGTTGTTTCCATAATTATTTATAGTTGTAATAATGTATTACCTTTTATGGTTTTATTTTATTTAATTATAAAAAATAAATAAAATAAAAAAACGAGTGATAAAAAACGATTACTGATTGATTACTTATTAAGGGTTGGTTATTGGAATTACTCTATAAATATGACATCATAAAAAAAAGTGAGGTTCAGGAAATGAGGTTAAAAAAGTGAGGAGAGAGATGACCTATAAAATTATTTTGTAAAATATTTTTTTGGAAAAGAAAAGGTTTTTAATTCTAATAATAAAAAAGCATATTATGAATCCATAATTTCCTTCTTTTTCTTACATCCGCGTTCATGTGCTGATAATCCAGCCTTCTTTTCACTAGTAAATTCGCAATAAGGACATACGAACTTTCCGCTTGAAAACGAGTAATACATTGACAAATAATTTTCCAAGTCTGGCATTTTTAATTCATCGACTTGCTTCAACAACTTGCTATGTGTATCTTTGATCATTTTTTGTAAAGTATCTTTTTGAATACGATAATGGGTATATTCTTTATGAATATTATCAAGTACATCTTTCTTGATTGTATTTACATCTACTTTATCATTTATTTTATCCAAATTCATTTTGAAATGATCGATAATATCAATAGCTACTTTGATAATGTCTTTGTCATAATTTGCGCTGTGAATATATAACAAAATATGTCCGTCGTGAATATTTATTTCAAAGTTATCTTTGTTGCAAATTCCACCATTTTGTGACAAAAATAAACCAGAACAATTTTGAGTTTCACAATCACGAATAAACTTTTGAACTTCTATTTGTGGGACATTGACATTGTAATTTTTATTTTCAATCATAATTGTAGTTTTGTCTCGACGATTCAGCATAACATCACCAGTTTCTTTTTGATTTCCAACACTTTCTATTGATGCGCTTGGATAAAGAGATTGTAAAATATGAAACAAAATATTTTCTGATAGTTTGCCTTTGGACGATGAATTTTCTAGTTTATTTAAGATAAGAGACATATTTTGTTGGTTGGTGGACGTTATATCACACATTTCTTTGAAACCACTTTCAAGTTTGTGTTCGTTACGAAGTAATTTTTCATTTGTTTCAATAATCGATTGATTGAATTTTGTCTCCAACTTTTCAATGAAATATGTAATTTCTTGTGGATTATATTTTTCTTTCATAATCGATTCCTCAAAACGTTGTAGAGCATCTTTCAGTTGTTCCTGATTTTTTGGCATCATATCATTCCATAAAAGACGGGTCTTGTCTATGAACATAGTCGTATGTTCCTTTAAAATCGGTTGAATTTTTTCGGATACATTGTTTGTCAGTGCGTACTTCAATTGATCTATATAAATATCCTTCATTTCCATCATTTTTATTATCACCTGATTTTGCGATTCTTGTTGTATTTTAGACATATCATTGGTAATTGTTTCCATTTTAGTTTGGAGACAAAGTAAATTCTTATTCATCTCATTCATAAGATTCGGTGACGAAGAGTCGTTTTGCATCATTTTTTGTAGCATATCCACCATAAATATATTGACCTCTTCAAATGAAATATGCTTATTATGTTTGTAAAAATCAATAACTTGTTTGTTGTGAATTTGTAAAGTCATACTAATATAAATAAAATTATATATTTAAATGTATTTCATTATAGATTTTCCCTAACACTTTATAAAAAATGAAATTTAAAATAATAAAATTAAGAGAAATATGCTTTATTATTATTCTAACTTCGAATGACCTAACCGAAATGAATCAATTGAAATTATTAACACAAAAATCAATAAAAATAAAAAACCACAATGGTTGAAAAAATATGTATCTATTTATGTAGACAAAGAGATTAACAATATGGAGGATTATGTTCTCAATCAGGTTGGTTAGTAATGACTAACCCAAGCATTTTGAATAAATTATTACACAAAGAGAATATTTACAATAAATGGCTTCGTGTTTTGCGTATAATGTATTTATGAAAATATACATACATTATAAACCCGACATTATTGTATAAGATTAGTATCACTATACACTAAGGTATTCCTATTATAATGAATTTACATATGATTAGTTCTATGATGTTGTGTTGGTAAAATTGTTCTATGTTCAAATTATCATTTTATTATCATTAGTTATTATAATGAATTGTATTTTTGTCTGTGTATTTAACCAAGAAAAATATGTTGATATGTTTTTCCTTTTGTTAGAAAGTATACTTATCTATGGCAATTTAGATGACAATACTAATATATTAGTATATACATCCACGCAATTTATGAATGTGATAAAGCGAAGTCATTTATTTTGTGATAAAATAAAATTTGAAATAAATGATACATATCATAATATAGATAAAGCATGTAAGGCAAGATTAGATTTATTTAATTTACCTTCTTTAGTAAATTACAATAAAATACTTTATTTAGATACAGATATTTTAGTTAAAGATAATATCAATAAAGTATTTAATGTTTGTGAAGAAGATATTTTATATGTATTAGAAGAAGGAGAAATAAATAACAAAGGTGATTATTGGGGGAAATCATTATTTGGAAATGAAATTACAAATTATAAAGATAAATCAGCATTTACAAGTGGAATATTATTATTTAATAATTGTGAAAAAATAAAAGATTTATTTCAAAAAATTAATGAAGATATTATTAAAAGACCTTATAATTTTTCATGTTTTGACCAACCTTATATAATATATAACGCTTTTAAATATAATTTATATAATAATAAGATTTTAAAATCACTTGTTGTGAATAGGAATAATAATATTCATAGTGATAAAGTTATACATCATTTCCCAGGAGGACCAGGAGTATATCAACATAAAATAGATGCTATGACTATTTTTTTGAATAAAATAAAAGATTTTACTATAAATAATAAATGAAACAAAAAGATATATTGATACAAATTTATTACCAATTATTCATAATTGTGGAGAATTATTAGAAGGAAATATATTTATGCTACATCATACAAGTAATTATACAGATGTATTTTTAAATAAATCAAAAAATATAAGTAATTTGGTATTAAATAAAAATATAAAAAATGTAATGGAAATTGGGTTTAATTCTGGTTTCTCTACATTGTTAATGCTTATAAGTAATCCAAATATTCATATATCTTGCTTTGATTTAGGAGAGCATAAATATACAATTCCTTGTTATGAAAAGTTGAAAGAAACATTTGGTGATAGAATTAATATAAAAATTGGTGATAGCACAAAAACATTACAAAATATTAATGATAATTATGATTTAATACATATAGATGGAGGACACAGCACAGAAGTTGCTGATAGCGATATTATAAATTCATATAGATTATCTAAACAAGGAACAATATTAATTATGGATGACTATAACTTTCCGAATTTACATAATATATGGGATAGTTATATTGTTAAATATAATTTGAAAAAATTAGATATAAATGTTTATAATTCTCCACATCACGATATTAAATATGTGTAAATTATACTTTATATATTTTGATTTTTCTCCGTCTTGTTGATGATTTCCTTTTTAATTCATACCCTTCTTTGAAATTATAAGAATATTCAAAATAATTTTTATAATTTTCTGGTTTTACTTTGTTATGGAGCAACAAATATTTACAAAATTGCTTATAATGCGATAAATAATAAAGAAAGACCAAATTATTTATCAACTGGTTTAGACGAACCAGTAAAACCAAAATTTACACGCTATGCGAAGAGCAAACCTTTTTGATTTTTTATTTCACCGAAATGTGCTGTTTTAAATCTTCAAGGGTGTAAACATAAGTCTCTTTCATCAAAATAAATAATTTGAACGTTTTCTTTTTGTTGAAAATTGTGAAGAGGATAGACAAGACAATGTCCTAATATTTCAGCAATATGGTTCTGGTCATTAAGTTCTATCGCTACAATCCATCCAAGAGTCACCAATAACGACCGCGTCTAATTTGTCTCCCATTATTACTTTATGAAATATAATATTATACGATTAATATTTGTAAATTATCTGCTAAACAACATTCTAATTCCAAATGTTCTACACTCATTTTTTTATCCACATATTTTTTGACATAATTAGCAAACTCAACTTCTGCTGATTTTTCATAGGAATAATTAAATTGTTTTAAATATTTGCACTTTATAGCAAATAATCCTAACACACAATCATCCATATTACTATGTTTTTTTTTTGTATATACATTAAAAAATTTCACAAATGCGTCGTAATTATTTTGTGAAACCAAATGTATAAAGTCTAAGTTCATTAATTTATATCTACCTGTTAATTTTATAATAGTATCATTGTCGTCAATATTATATTTATGTATGACTTCTTTTATATCTAATAATTCATTACCACCTTTATGTTTGCATTGAATACTGTTATTATCTGTATAAAGAACATCACAATTTAAACTATCCAAAAAAGTTGTTCGTTGTCCATTGTTTTCCACTATAATAGGGTGTATATTAGGATTATTCTTTATTAAATGTAGTAAGTGTTGTATGGAATCTATATATCTATTTTTTCTATGTTTGTTATTAAATGGCGGTATTTTGTTATGTATGCTTGTAGTAATAATGACATATATCATTTATATAACTTCTAATAAATAAATAAACTATATTCAACGAAACCTTTTTCTGGGTTTCTTTGTTGTTTTCTTAAAAAAACATTTTCGCGTAACTTGTTATATAATCCATGGTATATTTATCAATAACATAAATACAAAAGCATTAAAATAATATAAATATAGTATATGGTGACAACAAGAGCATCGGGAGAAAGAGATGATAAATTTAAAAAAATAGGTTCTATGGAACTAACTATGATCAATGATAATATTTATAAGATTAACATAACATTACAACAAATTTTAACAATTTTAAATTTGAAATTTAACCCAATAAACCCATTATTTATAAATGAATATGAAAATGATATAATTAATTCACATGACGAAATTCCAAATAAGTATATGGTATTTCATTCAGTTAAATATGAAAGTTCATTACCAATAATCAATACAGATGATATAACTTTGTTAGTATATAAAGAAATTATTTCCAGTACGATTAATAAAAATCCTGAAAGATGGAGTGATTTATGGAATATACATAAGATTTTTAAAAAAATAAATGGAAAAATTTATTTTGTTTGTCTCAACTATTTAGATTTATCTTCCAAAGAAAATTATTTAATATTTATTCCAGATGAAAAATTTTCTTCGGGATATAGTCAAAGTTTTAAATTAACAAAATGCTTTAATGAACAACGTGATCAACATAAAATTAGTATTACAACTAAAAAAACATTTAATATAATCGAAAAACCCCAATTGTACTCTATTTTTATAAGAATGTTAATGTGTTGTGATAGAGTTCATGATTTGAAAGGAAGATCAACTCCAAAAGAAAAGAATGTTATAATGGGTGAATTAAATAAACTAATAATTAGTTTATATAATCAAGCGAAAAATAATAATGATGATTCTGACCCATTCTATAAAATGATTATTGATATTTATTATTTGTGGTATACAGGAAATGTGTGGAGTTCTGTGGAGGAATCAATGATTATTTTATTCCTGAAAAATTTTAGCGGTGAATTAATTTTAAAGGATGATATTTATACGTATGGAAATGATGATATTGAAATCGAATTCATCAAATTAGTAAATGATATAACAAATATTACCGATATACCAGCTGTTATTAATATTTCCAATATAACAGATGTTATTGATAACGCCATGGGTAGAGAACATATTACATATAAAGTAATTGGAAATAAAAACCCCGTTATTTACCCATCTACATTTATTGATGGTGGAACATCATTGTGTAGAAATAATAAGTCTAATGAGATTAAACCGGCTATTCCCTATGAAATTAATTTTCAAGATAATTGGTCAATAAAAAGAGATTTTGTAGTATTGGATTCCAGTTTTGTCGAAAAAGTAAAAGATGATATTATAGTGAATTCTAAAATGGTTCAAGATCAGTCGCCAAAATTGCGTAAAACCGATATATATTGTTTATTAAACGAAAAATATACTGCAAAAAAAGTTTCAAATGATGAATATAAATTAATAAATAATAAAAATAATAAAAATGATGATTTCAAAGTAAATGTAGACTGGAAAAATATTACACAATGTAATGAAGGTAAATCTTATAAAATAATGGATACCGCTATAAAAACAACATTTTATGATCATAATAATAGTGTCAAATATGCCGATTCTTTGTGGACAAAAACATTAGGAGATTTAGGACAAAATTTAGAAACTATTTCAATTGACTCAGTTTTGGCAAATAACACATTAACTTGTCATAATGATAGATGTGCCGCTATAATGCAAATATGTTTTCAAATGGTATTAAATAAAGGATGTACTAGTACTAATGAAAAACAAGATATCCCTAATATTACAAGTGCTGTATTTTTAAATTCTCCTTCAAAAAAAATATATAGTAAGTATCAAGGTAAAAAATTTATCATACATGCAGTAAATTGTATTAATAATAATTTATTATTAAAAATGAAAATAAATTTTAAACGTAAGAGAGAAAATTCACCTAGTAATAATTCAAATAATTCAACAAGAAAAAAAGCAAAAACAGGAGGTTCTAACACAAACGTAAAACACAATAAACTCGATGATTTAGAAATCTATGAAATTTATAGAAATGGACTATTTTCAGAAAATGTTTATGAAAGTCAAAATTTTAATTTCAAACTAACAGGAAAATTTCTAGACACATTGGAAGTTATGGAACAACCTTTGGAAAAACGGTCTTTAATACATTTTATGCTAAGAACAGATGAAAAAACCTTTAGAAAACTTTATAACAAATTAACAAAAGAAGATCAAAAAGAATTTAAATCATTTATCGAATATAATACAACTTTAATGCACGATTTTTGTAAAAAAACTGGACATAATTTAGAATATCCATACGTTGATGACAATGGCGTTCTCCTAGAAGAACGAGTACAATTAAAAACAATTAATTTAAATGAATTGATAGGTAAAATCAATGACTATATAGATAACAAAAATACAACACAAGGTACGCGCCAAGGCGAACCCTTTGTGAAGAATAATGGGAAGCCCGGCCAGGAGGTGATAAAGAGTAATAGAGAGAATTCCCAATCAAACATGAATACGAGGAAGAGTTCGAACAAGTCAAGCAACAAGGCGACGATAAAGAGTAATAGAGAGAATTCCCAATCAAACATGAAGACGAGGAAGAGTTCGAACAAGTCAAGCAACAAGGCGACGATAAAGAGGAAGAGAGAGAATTCCCAATCAAACGTGAATACGAGGAATAGTTCGAACAATGGGAAGCCCGGCCAGAGGGTGATAAAGGGGAGTAGGAATGAGCCATTAAATCTTCAAGATTAATGAATGATTAAAATCATCTATAGTTTGAGTGTCTTTATTACATGCAAATCATTTTTGAGGTCATTTTTATGGTCTCATTCAATTTGTATAGTAGTTTTTTGCAATGGGCGCAAGGTTGTTTACATATAGAATAACGAATATCTGTTCGTATACCTTCGTCTACAATTGGTTATGTTTTACCAAAGAATTGAATATAATATAATGTATTTCCTCGTTTTCCTTTAAAATCGATTTGCTTATGTATGTCTCTAATCATTACTTTATCTTCTTCCATAAGTTTCCAACAAAATGATTTTTTGCTTAAATCAAGGGTGGGTGAAAATCTAAAAAACTTGTATCCTTTTTTCGCCATAGATGAATCTCTTCGAAAAATACCGTCGCCAGAAGTATATGATAATCCTTTTGGTAAATTATATCTATCAATCAATAAAGAATAACCTTTTTCATCTAAAAAATTGCGTATGAATTGTGTTACCTTAGACATTGTTATGATGACATTAATTCTTTTATTATTTCAATTTTATTACAGAGACAATAATATAGAAATACAATGAGAATGCTGTATTTACAAGTTGGTATATCTTATAAAATTGAAATATAGATTTGATTTATAAATATTCAAGATGATTTGTTATGGAAATTTGAAAACCGGTCCTGCCGACGAAGAACAACATGAAATTTGGAAGAAAAATAAAGTTGGTTCATTCAATGAAGAAGAAATAGTGAACAATTTTATAAAAATGGGTATTGAACCTGAATTGGCATTAATAGAATTAATTGCCAATTCTGTTGATGCCAATGCAACCGAATTTGAGGTAAAAAAAGAACCTACAAAAACATTTTTAAAAGATAATGGATGCGGTATGACTATTGAAAATATACAAAATATGTTTGATGCATTTCGTGAAAATCATTTGCAAGAAAAGGAGTTAGGTGTATCAGGTATTGGCGGAAAATTAGCAAGTTTAAATCTATGCGTCGATAGTGACGGAACGTTTACACCTGTAAATATATATACAAATGGAAAAGATGGATATTTTAAAATTACCATTCCATGGGATAAAATTATGAAAGAGAAAATCTATACAAATCAAGTAGACTTTTATGAATTAAAAGAGACAGAATTAAAATGGTTCAAAGACAAATTTGGTGAAAACACTGGAACTATATATGAATTTAGAAATACAAAAAATATGAATGATGTCATTCAAGAACAAATTGAGAATACACAAAAACTTAAATTAGATAAACAAATTTGCTTTATATTTGGATGGTTTAAACATTTTAAGTTAAAATATAATGGAAAAGAAATAAATAAATTTGATTACGACTGAGA
>Ga0255752_10006113_pt1:7500-11409 | contig 11409 bp, 9 predicted proteins | sample 011ome_25_FD_179952 | JGI IMG/M metagenome (GOLD analysis project Ga0255752, IMG submission 179952) | Coastal salt marsh microbial communities from the Groves Creek Marsh, Skidaway Island, Georgia - 011512CT metaG (version 2) | ecosystem: Environmental > Aquatic > Marine > Intertidal...
ACTTTGGTGTGCAATTAAAAATTACTTCGAGTAAAGCTCGATGATGAGCTGTACGTTAATATTCTCTGGAATTTCTTCCATGGTAGGCTCGTACAAATACTTACCTGTACGCTCTTTTGGTTCTACTTCTAACCACTTGTACTTAGTACGCGGTGCATTAGCAATAGATTCGGTCACAACTTCAATGTTTTTAGATTTAGGTCGGACAGATATTACATCACCCACTTTTACGCGGTAAGATGGTATGTTTACCGTAATTCCGTTAACAACAATGTGTTTGTGGGATACTAGCTGTCTGGCTTGACGGCGGGTTTTCGCAAAACCTAAACGGAAAATAGTATTGTCTAATCGAGATTCTAGATATTGTAATAGGTTTTCACCTGTTACCCCATCTTTAGCAGACGCTTCTTCGTAAAGGTTGCGGAATTGTTTTTCCAACAACCCGTATGTGTATTTAGCTTTCTGCTTTTCTTCTAGCTGAATTGCGTATTCTGACTTTCGCTGAAATCTAGATCTACCATGCTGACCGGGGCCGTATGGTTTTCTTTCTAGTGCTTTGCTTGCGCCAAAGATTGGTTCTTTGAATCGTCGCGCTTTTTTTTGTTTCGGGCCTCTATATCTTGCCATTAGTCAATAATATTTACGTGTTTAAACTCTTCTGCGTTTTGGAGGACGGCAGCCGTTGTGTGGAATTGGTGTTTTATCGATAATAGAATTGACTTCCAATCCCATATTTGACATTGCACGCACAGCAGATTCACGTCCAGAACCAGGTCCTTTCACAAATACATCTACTTTACGCAGCCCCATTTCATGAGCCGCTTTCGCAGCTGTTTCTGCACTAAGTTGAGCAGCATATGGAGTATTTTTTCTTGAACCTTTGAATCCTTCCTTTCCAGCACTAGACCAAGACAGAACATTTCCGTTACTATCAGTGATGGTAACTATTACATTATTGAAGGTGGCTTTTACAAAAGCCATTCCATTAGGATCACTTACCTGCTTTTTCTTTTTCCGCTTGCTTGCAGCTGAAGTTACTTGTTTTTTTGCCATTTGAGTGCTTCCGTTAGCTTAATGAATTATTTCTTTTTACCCGCAACAGTGCGTTTTCTGCCTTTTCTAGTACGCGCATTAGTTTGCGTACGTTGTCCACGAACAGGCAAACCTTTTCTGTGGCGCACCCCTCGATATGAGCCTATCTCAATCAATCGGCGGATACTTCCATTAACTTCGCTACGTAATGCACCTTCAACCTTAATTTCGGTATCAAGTAAATTACGAATTGCGCTCACCTGATCGTCCGTCCAATCTTGAACTTTTGTATTTGGATCTATGTCCAACTGCTCAAGAATTTTAGCCGATGTTGTTCGACCAATTCCGAAGATGTAGGTTAAGCCAATGAGGCCTCTTTTCTGTTTGGGTAAGTCAACTCCTGCAATACGTGCCATATATACTTAGTATAGAATTATCCTTGTCGTTGTTTATGACGAGGGTTTTTCTTGTTAATTACGTACAGACGACCTTTTCGTCGTACAATTTTGTCGTCTGAACTTCTTTTTTTTACGGATGATCTGGTTTTCATGGTGAAACTCGATTATTTGTGACGATACGTTATTCTACCTTTACTTAAGTCATAAGGAGACATTTCAACTGAAACACGGTCACCAGGTAAAATTTTGATGTAATACATTCTCATTTTACCGGAAACATGCGCCAATATTTCGTGCCCATTTTCGAGTTTTACTCGGAACTGAGCATTGGGTAGTGCTTCTAAAATTTCGCCTTCTTGTTTAATTGGCTCTTGTTTAGCCATGATAAAATACGTTTTCTGGATTTTTCGATAGCTCAGCAATATAGTCAAAAGTACTTAGAATTTCAGCCTCTCCTTCTCGAACTACAATATCGTGTTCGAAATGAGCCGACAAACTTCCGTCAGCACTTACTATTGTCCAGCCATCAGATAATGTTTTTACTTTCCATGTTCCCATGTTAATCATGGGTTCAATCGCAAGCGTCATACCCGATCGTAATCGTGTACCCTTGCCTTTCCTTCCATAATTTGGGACAGACGGGTCTTCATGTAATGACTTACCTAAACCGTGTCCTACCAAATCACGAACCACCCCATAACCTTCCTGCTCACAGGTTGATTGTATGGCGTGTCCAATGTCTCCTAATTTGTTTCCATGGATTGCTTGCTCTATTCCGCAATGAAGAGAGTCTAGTGTTGTTTGTAACAACTTCTTTACCTCATCATCTACTTCGCCTACTATGAAAGTGTATGCATGATCACCAAAGTAACCATTCTTTTCCACTCCACAATCCACAGAAACAATATCACCTTCCAAAAGCTTCCTATTACTTGGAATACCGTGGACAACCTCTTCATTTACCGAAATACATAACGTAGCCGGAAATGGGTTTGATGAAGGACCATAGCCTTTGAAAGCAGGTCTTCCACCTTGATCCGCGATAAAATCCTCAGCAATCCGATCTAATGTAGCAGTAGTAACACCTGGTTCAATTTTCTGAGCAATCTTACCTAAAGTTTGAGATACAATTAGCGTACTTTCACGCATCTTCTCAATTTCAGATTCAGATTTCAGATAAATCATGCCTAGGCATTCCTTTCGAAATCACATGCACGAGCTTACGCTCTTACATACGACGACTACGACCTTTTATCTTACCCGTCTTCATGAAGCCGTCATAATGACGCATCATTAAGTGGCTTTCTATCTGTTGGAGAGTATCTAGCGCAACACCTACAATAATAAGCAAGCTAGTACCTCCGTAGAATAGAGCAAAGCCTGGAGTCACACCAAAGTTGATAACAATGGCGGGCAGGATTGCCACAAAGGATAGGAAAAGAGATCCTGGAAGTGTGATTTTAGTTAAAATATTGTCAATGAACTCTACAGTGGACTTTCCTGGACGTACTCCAGGTATAAATCCACCTTGTCTTTTCATGGTATCTGCCATTTCCTTAGGATTGATGGCAATAGCCGTATAGAAAAATGTGAAAAACACACAAATCAAAAAGAATACTATGGAGTATAATAATCCTGAGTAATCTACTGACCATGAAGTCAGTAATTGGATGGTCTCATTTTCTGGAAAAAAAGAACCAATTGTACTCGGTATAAACATAATTGACTGTGCAAATATAATGGGCATTACACCTGCTGCATTTACTCGTAATGGTAAATACTGAGTGGTCCCCCCATAAACTTTTCTGCCTACAACACGCTTAGCATATTGTACAGGGATTTTACGGGTTCCCTGAGTTAGTAGTACTACAGCGGCAATAATGAGGACTAATACCGCAATCTCAATGACTACAAGAATCGCATTTGCTTTCGTTGTTACTTCATTAATTAAGTTTGCTGGTAACACCGCAATAATACCAATCATAATTATGAGAGAGATTCCGTTACCAATTCCTCGATCAGTAATTCGCTCTCCTAGCCACATCACAAATACCGTACCTGCTGTCAAAACAATCACTGAGCTAATGGTAAAGCCTAGTTGCCCTATAACGATTGCCTGTGGAGAGGTCGCGATGAGGTTGATAGAAAAAGCTATGGCCTGTAGTGCCGTAATTGCCACTGTTCCATAACGAGTAAGCCTGGTGATTTTTCGGCGTCCTTCTTCACCTTCTCGTTGTAGTTTCTGGAAATAAGGCACAACTGCGCCCATTAACTGAATGATAATCGAAGCAGTGATATATGGCATAATTCCAAGAGCAAAGACACCAGCTCGTGAGAACGCTCCTCCAACAAACATATCAAATAAGCCTAGTAAGCTGTTATTTGCTCCAGCTGTGGAAGCCAATAAAGCAGATGCATCTACCCCAGGTAGGGTAATGTAGCTACCCATTCGATATACCATTAATATTCCGATTGTGTA
>Ga0255752_10006124_pt1 | contig 11396 bp, 8 predicted proteins | sample 011ome_25_FD_179952 | JGI IMG/M metagenome (GOLD analysis project Ga0255752, IMG submission 179952) | Coastal salt marsh microbial communities from the Groves Creek Marsh, Skidaway Island, Georgia - 011512CT metaG (version 2) | ecosystem: Environmental > Aquatic > Marine > Intertidal zone > Salt...
GCCATTAGCGACAGCAGGGTGGTCTCTGTAGCAACCATTTCCGTCAATGGCACCACATTGGCAACGATTGCTCCAAGCAATCCTGCAAGCAGCATGAGGGGGATTGTTCGAGCCCCTATGTAAATCAGACTCCGGACAAGATTTACGATGACAGATTGGAGCGCGGCGAACCAAGATTCATCAGTAGGTCCTTGAGAGGCTGATGGAATAGGACACTGAGAATCATGGTAGGTCGCCAGGCGCTCACGTGAGAACACCCAGCGACACAGCAGTGGCAGTAAAAAGACGATGAAACCGATAGTGAAAGTGAGCTTTATGACGATGATATAGAGGGGAAAAATAGAAAACAGCATGCTAATAATGACAATGTTTAATGTGGGTGAGCTAAACATGGTGGCCAGCGTGGTTTCCAGGCGCGCCCCCGCATCATGCATGCCTTTTGCAACTGGTGCGGCACAGTTAACACACACGCCGAGTGGTGCTCCAATACCCACGCCTAACAGGGTATTCAAAAAGCCGTTTGAGTGACCGCGCACGGGTAGGGAGGTGATAATGGTGAGTAAGCAAGCGCCTACAACAAGACCAAAGGCCATGCCCTCTAAATTGGTTTCAATCCAGTTAACTGTTGAATAAAAGATCCGTGTTCCTACGCTGTCGCTAGGCTGCGCTTGAAGCGTTGCTTCAAAGGTGATGGGGTCCTCGAGAGCCGCCTGTCCTCCCATAATTGCCTTTTCATCCAGCGAAGGGTACCGCGAACCACTCCAGAAGAGCATTGCGGTGACGCCTAAAAAAATGACCAGAATGGTCAAACGCTTGTGGGTTGGCATTATTTCGCGCATGGCTCAGTAAGCTTATATCTATGTGGTTAAAGCAGCATCGTTAGACAGTTAATTTTTTATGACGTCCTACCCTTTTTTAGTGACCTACTAGGGTTACGTTGAGCTTATCCGACTGACACCTATCTGTCAGCGTGATGTGAATACCACGTGGCTTGTTGCCAGTATTTCGCTGAACTGCCTGTAAGCAGGAATGACGACTTTGGCCAGCGGGCATCTTCTATCGGCTGTTTTTTGTTTGGGAAAAGGGCTGGAACACAGCACCAGCGATAAGCTTCTGGGTGCTGGTCCTCACTCCTTTTCTCGGGCACTATTAGGCGCACAAAATTCAGAAAAGCACTGTCCTGGAAATCTCATGAAAAAGTTTGTCCTCCTGTTTTCTCTGTTTCTCTCACCGTCACTTTTTGCGGCAGAAAAACCCAATGTGTTGGTGATTTGGGGCGACGATATCGGCTTTTGGAATTTATCGACCAACAACATGGGCATGATGGGCTACCGCACACCCAATATTGATCGTATCGCCAATGAGGGCGCCAAGTTCACCGATTACTACGGTCAGCAAAGTTGCACGGCGGGTCGCTCGGCGTTTATCACCGGCCAATCGCCGATCCGCACAGGACTCACCAAGGTGGGCATTCCCGGCGCCGATCTCGGCATTCGATCTGAAGATGTGACCTTGGCGTCGTTGCTAAAAGAGCAGGGTTACGTCACCGGCCAATACGGCAAGAACCATCTTGGCGACCGTGACGAATTTCTCCCCACTCAGCATGGTTTCGACGAGTTCTTTGGCAACTTGTATCACCTAAACGCCGAGGAAGAGCCCGAGCACCCCGACTACCCAACTGATCCGGCTTTTCGTGAACGCTTTGGTCCTCGCGGTGTGATCCGCTCCTATGCTGACGGACGTGTTGAGGACACCGGCGCCCTCACCAAAAAGCGAATGGAGACCGTCGATCGCGAATTTCTGGCAGGTGCGCAGGATTTTATTGCCAAGGCGGTGGCAGAGGACAAGCCGTTCTTTGTCTGGTTTAACTCTACCCGGATGCACTATTACACCCACACCGCCGATGACGAGCTGGGTCTCTCCGGTCAGGGTTTCTACAACGACGCGATGGTTGGCCACGATATGCTGGTGGGGGAGCTGCTCGATCAGCTCGACGAGCTTGGCGTTACGGATAACACGATCGTGTTCTACTCCACCGACAATGGGCCTCACTACAATATGTGGCCCGATGCAGGCATAACTCCGTTTCGCAGTGAGAAGAACACCAACTGGGAAGGGGGCTTTAGGGTGCCTGCGATGGTGCGCTGGCCTGGGCAGATTCCCGAAGGTCAGGTGCTCAATGGCATGATGTCCCATGAAGACTGGGTACCAACGATAATGGCCGCGGCGGGTCGCCCGGCGATAGCAGGTGAGCTTAAAGAAGGCGTTCGCATTAACGGACGGGACTACAAAAATCATCTCGATGGCTTTAACGCACTCCCTTATTTGATGGGCGAGACGACCGAGTCGCCACGGACCAGCTTTTTTTACTGGAGCGACGATGGGCTTTTGACCGGCATTCGGGTTGGTGACTGGAAGGTGGTATTTGCGGAGCAGCGTGCACAGGGTTTCGATGTTTGGCGCGAACAGTTCGACACCCTGCGCATTCCCAAGGTCTTTCATCTGCGCCGTGATCCTTTCGAGCGAGCCGACGAAAATGCCAACGTCTATGACGATTGGTGGAACCGCGTCGCTTTGGCGCGCATTGGTCTGGCGCGGGTTGAGTTGGAAAAATTCCTGTACAGCCTGCGTCTGTACCCCCCGAGACAGCGACCCGCCACCTTCACCATCGATCAGATGATGGAGCCTTTTTTCCAAAACTAATGGCGACCCCGTCGACACCGCAGCTGCCTAACGCCGGTGACATCGCGCTGGCAGCAGAGCGATTGGCAGGTCATGCGCTAGCCACCCCCGTTCTGACGAATCGCGTTCTCGATGAAAGAAGTCAGCGCGAGGTTTGGTGCAAGGCTGAAAACCTGCAGCATACCGGGAGCTTTAAATTCCGGGGCGCTTACCATCGGTTGTCATGTTTGACTCCCGAGGAACAGTCCCGTGGCGTGGTCGCCTGGTCTTCGGGGAACCATGCACAAGGTGTTGCCCTCGCCGCAAGCAAGCTTGGCATACGGGCAAGCATTGTTATGCCCTCAGATGCCCCGGCAATCAAAACCGCTAATACCTTAGCCTTGGGTGCCCAGGTAATTCCCTACGATCGGTTTAGCGAAGATCGCGAGGCGATTGCCTACGATCTCGCGCGGCGTGAGGGATATATCATCGTGCCCTCCTATGATGACCCCCATATCATTGCGGGACAGGGCACTGCTGGGTTCGAACTCATGCAAGCGGTGCCAGACCTTGATGCACTGCTGGTCTGTTGTAGCGGCGGTGGTTTGGTCGCGGGCTGCGCATTGGCCGCGGAATACCTCAAGCGTGGCTTGGCAATTTACACCGTTGAGCCCGAGGGGTTCGATGATCATCGCCGTTCTTTCCTGAGCGGTTCCCGCGAGTGCAATACCGGTGACGCCCGATCTTTTTGTGACGCCTTGTTGGCACCGACTCCCGGGGAGCTGACCTTTGCTATCAATCAGCCCCGATTGGCTGGGGGACTGGTGGTGACCGATGATGACGTGGTAGAAGCTATCCGGTTTGGTTTTGAACATCTCAAGGTTGTTCTCGAGCCAGGCGGCGCAGTCGCCTTAGCGGCGGTGCTGTCGGGCAAGGTGCCAGAAGATAAACGGCGAGTTGGTGTCATGCTATCGGGTGGGAATATCGATTCGGCGCTGTTTGCGGAACTTATCGCCACGGTATCTTCCTAGACTATGCCCTCAAGAGAGAAGGAGGTTCGATGATGGAACCGGTATTGGACTGGGAGCAGCGTTACCAAGACGCCGCAACAGCCTGGGAGCGAGGAGCATTAAACCCCGCCTTTGAGGTCTGGCGTGATCAGCTTGGTATCGATTCGGGAATAGTGATCGTGCCCGGTTGCGGCCGGGCACCGGAGGTTGTCGAGTTTGCGGCACGCGGATGGGATGTTATCGGCGTAGACCTCGCCGAAACCCCCGTGATTTTTCAGCGCGAGGCGCTGGCGAATGCCGGTTTAACCGGGTCGGTTGAACAGGCAAATTTATTTGAATGGAACCCCCCGGTGCCGGCGGATCTTGTCTACGAGCAAACCTGCCTATGTGCACTGCATCCTAACCAGTGGCGAGCGTATGAAAGCGCGTTGCATCGATGGCTAAAGCCAGGCGGTCACCTGGCTGCGATGTTTATGCAGAAAGAGGGGGAGGGCGGCCCGCCCTTTCACTGTGGTATCGACGCGATGCGCAATCTCTTCCACGAGGAAACATGGCAGTGGAGTGAGCAACTCTATCGGTCAGAGCACCAGATCGGGGTTTGCGAACTCGCGTTTCTGCTGACGCGACGATAAGGGCGCTGATCAGGGGCGGTAGCCATCGCAACTATTGCGCGAGGGCAGTGGACAGAGCGGTTAAACAACGCTGGATGTTCACCGGGTTGCTCGCATAGCCCATCAGGCCAATGCGCCACTGCTTGCCCGCCAATTCGCCAAGACCGGCACCGATTTCCAAATTAAAGTCCTTCAGGAGTTTGGCTCGCACTGCGGCATCGTCTATCCCCTCGGGAATGCAGACGGAATTGAGCTGTGGTAATCGCCATTTCTGACTCACCGCCATTGCCAGTCCCAACGACTCCAGCCCAGCGACTAGCGCCTCGTGATTTTGTTGGTGGCGAGCAAAGCTTGCGTCGAGACCCTCCTCTTCGAGCATCAGCAGGGCTTCATGTAATGCGTACATCGCGTTGACCGGCGCGGTGTGATGGTATGCCCGCTTCGATTCGCCGCCCCAGTAGCCCATCACCAGCTGCATGTCCAAAAACCAGCTCTGCACTTTGGTGGGACGTTGCTGAATGCGCTCCACGGCCGCGGGACTAAAGGTAATGGGGGCGATACCCGGTACGCAGGACAGGCACTTTTGGGAGCCCGAGTAGACCGCATCAGCACCCCACTCATCCACCCGTAGATCGATGCCCCCGAGGGTGGTGACGGTATCCATAACGACCAATACGTCGTGCGCCTTGGCCAGCCGACATAGGGTCTCGGCATCACTGCGTACCCCGGTTGATGTCTCGCTGTGCACAAAGGCCAGCAGGTTTGCTTCGGGGTGTTTCTTGAGCGCGGCCTCCACTTTTTCCGGGTCGACGGGGTCACCCCATCTATCATGCACCATGACCGCGGTGGCACCGCAGCGTTCGACGTTCTCCTTCATGCGGCCCCCGAAGACACCGTTTTGGCACACGATGACGGTATCCCCCGGGCTCACCAGATTGACGAAGGCGGCTTCCATACCCGCTGACCCCGGAGCAGAGAGGGGGATTGTTAACGAGTTGGTAGTTTTGAAAGCAAACTGCAGCAGCCGCTTTACGTCATCCATGAGGTCGATGAACAGTGGATCGAGATGCCCGATCGTGGGTCGGCTCAGTGCGCCGAGCACCCGGGGGGACACGTCCGACGGTCCCGGCCCCATCAATGTTCTCACGGGAGGATGAAAGCTCTGGCTCATGGCGAATAGCTCGTGGTTAGGCGTTGGAGGGGCGGCATGATGCCTCAAACTATGTCTTATTGCGAACCGCTTGCGACCTCAAGGGCTTCTGATGCCGCAAGCCATTGCTGCTCGAGCGAATCAATCGTCTGCTTCGCCTCACCCTCGCGTCGCACGAGCTCCGCCAAATCGTCCCTGCGCGCATCATCATAGATATCCGGATCGGCGAGTTCCGCCTGCAGCGCCGCCAATATCTCCTGTGCGCTTTCCAGCGCTCTTTCAGTTTTATCGACTTGCTGCTGCAGGGGTCGCAGGCGAGATCGACGCTCCGCGCTTTCTTGACGCTGATTTTTGCGCGAAGTCGCTGTTGCTGATTGGTCGGCTGGTTGGATTGCCGTCGGCTCATTATCACGCGCCGCTGCAGAGCTCACCGTATTGGAGAGAATCCAGCGCTCGTAGGTCGCAATATCCTCAGGGTATTCGTTCACCCTCGCGCTATCCACCAGCAGCAGTTCCTCGGTCACGTTGCGGAGTAAATGACGATCGTGACTGACCAGTAACAAAGCCCCTGAATAGCCCTGAAGAGCAACCTCCAGCGCATGACGCATATCCAGGTCCAGATGGTTGGTGGGTTCATCAAGGATCAGCAAGTTGGGATCTTGCCAAACCACCATCGCTAGCGCGAGGCGAGCTTTCTCGCCGCCGGAAAAAGGTCTGATCGATGTGACTGCTTGATCGCCCTTAAAATTAAATCCCCCAAGAAAATCCAGTACCTGCTGCTCTCGGGCGGTGGGCGATAAGCGCTGCAAATGCAACAACGGACTGGCCTCAAGATCCAACACGTCGAGCTGCTGCTGATCAAAATATCCCATCCGCAGATAGGCACCACTGATTCGATCGCCCTCGAGAAGAGGCAGTGCACCGGTAATGCTCTTGAGTAAAGTCGACTTGCCTGCGCCGTTCTTGCCGAGCAAGCCAATGCGATCTCCCGGTCGCAAAGTAAGCGCTACATCCGTCAAAACGGTGTGCTCTGCATATCCGATTTTAGCGTGGTCGAGGGTCAATAACGGGTCGCTGGCGCGCCCTGGCTCGGGAAACGTGAAGCAAAATGGCGAATCGACGTGGGCCGGCGCCACCCGTTGCATGCGCTCGAGTTCTTTGAGTCGTGACTGTGCTTGTTTCGCTTTTGTTGCCTTGGCGCGAAATCGGCGCACAAAATCTTCGATTTCCGCGACCCGGCGCTGTTGTTTTTCAAATGTCGCCTGTTGCTGTGCCAGCTGCTCGGTGCGCTGCTGTTCATAGTCAGAATAGCCGCCTCGATAGGCGGTGAGCTGCTGATGCTCTATTTTAAGTACACGCTGACAGGTGGCGTCGATAAAATCCCGGTCGTGGGAGATCATGAACAAGGTGCCATCGTAGTTTTGAAGCCAAGCTTGCAGCCACAGCGTCGCATCGAGATCGAGGTGGTTGGTTGGCTCATCGAGTAACAGCACATCGGAGGGGGTCATCAAGGCGCGTGCGAGATTGAGCCGAATCCGCCAGCCCCCAGAAAATTGCTGTACCGGGTGCTCAAGTTTTTCGAGAGCAAAGCCAAGCCCCAACAACAATTGTTGCGCCCGGCGCGGTGCACTGTAGCCATCGAGGGTTTCCAGCTGTTGGTGCTGGATCGCTGCACTCTCAAAATCCTCGCGTTGCTCGCTTTCGGCGATAGCATTAAGTGTCGACCAAACCGCTGCATCACCGGCGATCACATAGTCGGTGGCGGACAGCGAAGAGCGCTCACTTTCCTGCGCCATGTGAGCGAGTCGCAGCCCATCAAGCCCTCGAATATTGCCTTGGTCGGCCTGCAGCTCGCCCAGGAGCATGGAGAAGAGACTGGATTTGCCGGCACCATTGGCGCCGATAAGCGCTATGTTCTGTCCGGGCTGCAGGGTGATCGAAGCACCGCTGAACAGCACCTGTGGTCCCCTGCGTAAGCTAATACCCTCAAAGATAATCACAGGCTAGGCTCGCTCGCGCAGTTGCGCTTGCCAGAGGGCTGCGTAGTGGCCATCGGCGCTTAGCAGTTGCTCATGTGACCCTGACTCTACGACCTTTCCGTGGTAGAGCACGACAATTTTGTCGGCATCGACAATGGTTGATAAACGATGGGCAATGACCAGCGCGGTGTGACGTCCTGCGAGCTCTCGAAACGCACTGAGCACCGCCTGCTCAGCGTGACTGTCGAGACTCGAAGTGGCCTCGTCAAAAACGAGTATCGGCGCGTTTTTAAGGACTGCGCGGGCAATGGCGACACGCTGGCGCTCACCCCCCGACAATTTGAGTCCGCGCTCGCCGACGGTGGTGTCCAGACCGTGGTGTAGCTGACTGACGAACTGGTCGAGATGGGCGGCGTTTACCGCTAGCTCTACTTCTGCATCAGTCGCTGAAGGTCTGCCGTAGCGGATATTCTCGCGCAGACTGTCGTTAAACAGCACGCAGTCTTGAGGCACGATCGCAATCGATTGGCGCAGCGAGGCGAGGGTGACTCTTTCGATGGACTGGCTATCAATTTGAATGGTCCCCGAGGTCGGGTCATAAAAGCGAAATAGCAGCTTGACCAGCGTCGATTTGCCGGCGCCGCTGGCCCCAACCAAGGCCACGGTCTGCCCTCCCTCAACCGTAAACGAAATATCCCGCAGGACCGGCTGGTCATCGCGGTAGGAAAACGACACGCGATCAAACGAGATTGCCCCTGGCGTCACCCGAATCACCGGACTGTCGGCGCGGTCTGCAACGGTTGCAGGGGTTTCCAAGATCCCGAACAGGCGTTCGATATTGGCGAGAGAGGCCTTAATCTCCCGATAGACAAAGCCCAGGAAACTGAGAGGTATAAACAACTGCAGCATAAACTGATTAATTAATACGAAATCCCCCAGGGACATCTCATCTGCACGAACCGCTGTTGCTGCCATGGCCAGCATAAGCGTTTGGCTAAGCGCGATAATGCTAGCCTGACCTGCGTTAAGGGCGAACAGCGACAGGCGGTTTTTTCGCCGCGCCTGCTCCCAGGTCGCCAGTGCTTCGTCGTAGCGCTCCGCTTCAAAGGACTCATTGTTGAAGTACTTGACGGTTTCGTAGTTGAGGAGGCTATCGATGGCTCGGGTATTGCTGTCGGAGTCAGCCGTGTTCACATCCCGCACAAACTGGGTGCGCCAGGTGGTCGCGCGAAAGGAAAAGCCGCCGTAGACCACCACAGATAAGATCACCACCGCTGCGTATTGAATGCCGTAATTCATTAAAAGAATGCCAGCGACGATACTGATCTCCAAAAGCGTGGGGGCGATATTGAAAATGAAAAAACGCATCAGAAAGCTGATCCCGCTAACACCACGCTCTATATCTCTAGCGAGACCACCGGTTTGCCGATTGAGGTGATAGTCGAGGTCTAAGTTGTGGACGTGGCGGAAGACCTGCAAATTAATGACGCGCATAGCGCGTTCGGTGACCCGGCCAAACAGCGTGTCGCGCAACTCTGCAAATAGGGTATTCGCAAATCGGGCTCCGCCGTAGGCTAAAACCAGCGCCAGTAACCAATGAAGCCCGATGAGACTCGATTGGGAGCCCAACCCGTCAACCAGGGCTTTCAACAAAAACGGGATCGCCAATAACCCCACCTTCGCAGCCAACAGGCAACCGAGCGCCAATCCGACCCGGTGTCGGTTGTCGAAAAGTATCGGCGCAATGCGTACCCACAGCTTTTTGAGCAAGACGCGACTGTCGGTGGAAAACGAAATGTCGCTGCTTTTAGCGTGCATGAAAACCCTGTTTTGCAATATCGAGGTGGCAGATAGATGGGATCGACCCGCCGGGTGCGATACTCTACCCCAGCTAGCAGTGTTACCAAATGCTGCGCCACTGCTTTTGACAAAAAAAGGACCATCCCATGGGACACATCAGTGACAATGTGACACTGGATAATCCAGCTTTTATTCATGAAAGTGCTTGGCTTTATGGCAAGGTTACCATCGGTCCGGGGGTTTCAATCTGGCCCAATGTAGTGACCCGAGCGGAGTTTTTGGAAATCCGAATCGGTGCGCGCACCAACATTCAGGACTTTGTCATGATTCACGTGGGAGCGACCACGCCAACCATCGTCGGTGAGGATTGTTCAATCACCCACCATGCCATCCTGCATGGATGTGAAATTGGTGATCGCTGTTTGATCGGCATAAACGCCACCATCATGGACGGTGCAAAAATCGGCGCCAATTCGATTGTCGCCGGTAATACTATTGTTACCGAGAACAGCGTGTTCCCCGAGAATTCGATTATCGCGGGTGTGCCCGGTAAGGTCGTGGCGACACGGGATTGCGGCAGTGCCAACGCGCTCAATGCCGAAATGTACGGCCGGTTTGCTGCGGCCTACGCTAAGGGCAACGATAGATTGGACGAAGCCGAAATTGCGGAGATTATGGCGCTCTATGGCGGAAAGTCGGCTGATAAGAAGTAGCGTGGTCACCCGTCGACCACGGACGGCCGGGGTCAGGGCGCAAAAACAACAACGCCAGTGATATTGTCGCTTGCCCCTACCATCGGTAAAGCCGTGAATCGCCGGCCCACAAGGCGTACCCTTTGTCAGACAGAATGACGCAAAGCGCCAATCGGCGTTGGCCGTTAGTGCCGAGCTCCCTTCGCTTCCCTAAAAGCAAGTACGCAGATGATTGCTGACAATACCATCAACAACGCGATGACACCCGGCCAGCTTCCATGGTCATAAGCCCAAGTGCCGGCGAGGCTGCCCAGACCTCCGCCCAGAAACATCAGCCCCACATACAGTGCCATCAGTCGCGTTCTGACAGCGGGGTCTTCGCGCAGACCTGTCATGCGACCCGTGATGTCGATCACAGGTCCGACAATACTGAGTAGAGCAATGGGGGGTAATAGCCACAGCCAGTGCTCACCGCCAAAAAAGAGCAGAACCAAGCCAACAGGTTGAATCAGTGCCAGGACCAGGCGCGCATGCTCGGGGCCACGGCGGTCAGCCCACCGTCCTAAGCTGGAGGCGGTCGTCAAACCAATCGCTGAGAATGCGGTGAGGTAGCCAACCAGGTCATAGCCGTAGCCGATGGCATCGCTGGTTAAGTGCAGGCTGATCGCCAGCCAGAGCGCAATAAACATCGCAAAATTCAGCCCCTGAATAGTTGCTGAAATCATGACTCGAGGGTGTTGGGCGACTAGATGCAGTAGTGATCGCAGTAACGCCGGATAATTGATATCTGCCTTGGACGTATTTTCATCGGACATGATTTTGGGCAGCACAACGCTCGCCGCTGCCATGAGCATCGCTGCCATCGCGTACACCCAACGCCAATCAGTGAACTCGCCGATCACGCCTGATAGGAGTCGAGAAAGTTGTACCCCGGCGATCACTCCAGCGGTCAGCATGGCGGTGGCATAACCCAGCTTGGCAACTTCGATGCGACGGGACACGTAAGCCGGTAACAAGTAGGGCGTTACGGTGGTGAATCCCAGCGTCGTTGACGCTGCCGTGAACAACCAGAAACTGGGTGATGTAGCCATTACCAGGAGCGCCAATACCTGTACCATTAAGCACACCCGGACCAGCATGCGATTATTGACCCGGTCGCCCAACGGCAGCAGCAGGATGACACCCAAGGCGAGGGCGATCTGGTTGAGCGCCGGCACCCAGCCCACCTGACTTTCACTCACCGCGAAGGATTCGGCGACCGCTCGGATAATGGGGTGAATATAGTAGGCATTGGCGGTGACCACCGCCGAGCAAATCGCAAGCAACCAAATTTCGCGCTTGACCGTCATGAAAGCTCAGACGTTGCTGTAGCGTTGTAGGAGCCGGTCCAGTTGATCTGCAAATTGTTTGCGATCAGCCTGATTCATTGGTGCCGGGCCGCCGGTGTGCTCGCCAGATGAGCGCATGGTCTCCATAAAATCCCGCAGCTGAAG
>Ga0255752_10006125_pt1 | contig 11396 bp, 5 predicted proteins | sample 011ome_25_FD_179952 | JGI IMG/M metagenome (GOLD analysis project Ga0255752, IMG submission 179952) | Coastal salt marsh microbial communities from the Groves Creek Marsh, Skidaway Island, Georgia - 011512CT metaG (version 2) | ecosystem: Environmental > Aquatic > Marine > Intertidal zone > Salt...
GCGAGTACGAGGTCGTGATTGGTCGTTGCGTACACACTCCATGCGGGCAAGATGTGTGATTGACGATTGTTTACATTGGGGATCAATCAATACTGCTTACGCATACCATGAAACACCCATGTAAACAATCGTTGCAATACAATCTTCCCATGTGGCGAGTGTGTCCATCGACCAATCGTGACCGGAGAGGACGCGTTCCGCACGACGTTCGCGGCGTCGCGCGTCGACCGCGCGCGACCGTCGCGCGCGGACGTCATTATTCAACTAATCCATACATAACAATGTCTGGTCGTGGTAAAGGTGGTAAAGGTCTTGGGAAGGGCGGCGCTAAGCGTCACCGCAAGGTCCTCCGTGATAACATCCAAGGGATCACGAAGCCGGCGATCCGCCGTCTCGCACGCCGTGGTGGTGTCAAGCGCATCTCTGGTCTCATCTACGAAGAGACCCGCGGTGTGCTCAAGGTGTTCCTCGAAAACGTCATCCGCGATGCGGTGACCTACACTGAGCACGCCCGCAGAAAGACCGTCACCGCCATGGATGTCGTCTACGCGCTCAAGCGCCAAGGCCGCACCTTGTACGGTTTCGGCGGTTAAATGCTTTGCGTTTAATCACTGTCTGTGCTTTCAAAAAAACAAAAATTTCAAAAATCTGAACGCTTCCAATGAACGTTCTCACAACCATATGGTGTTCATTTAACACCACCACACGTAAAAGATTCTTCAAAGTAACTCACTGCGCGCGCTGCGCACTAATATAATAAACTGCTCTTCGCGCGTGTTTGTAAAATCTCAGCTCTTCCTCTCTATCGATGTCATTTCAAGTGCGTGGTGCTGAAGTGAATAATATCAAAAGCGTGTATACATGTCTACTAGTCGTACCTATGTGCGTCATTATCGCGTCGGTGTTGGAACTTTCTTCGCATCGAACGCAGCCTGCATCTCACGCCATCTCGACGCCATTTGGTGCACGTGCGGCCCGTTGAAGATGCACATCACTGTGCAGTCTTCGCTGTACGTCAACTGCGTGAGCAATTTGGGTGTGACAACGAAGCATTGCGGCGTGCCCGGCACGCTCGCTGCCTCGACCATGCGTTTGAACACCTTACGTTCGTTTCTTGCATCCATACCTTGATTGATTTCATCGACGACACGGAACGGAGCAGAGGTGAAACCTTGGAGAGCAATCATGTACAACATCGTACTCACCGAGCGTTCGCCACCCGACTGTCGATGCGAGTCGAGCAAGTGCATTTCTTCATTAGCACGAAACTTGACACGGATCTCCAAAGAATAATCCTTGAATTCATCACCAAATCCACCGTGCTCGCGGGAACCATCACCAGCGAGAGTGATTTGACCCGCGCACGCGATGTGGGCAAAGTTGTCCGCAAAGCGTTCGCTAATCTTCGCGATTATGCGCTGCAACTTTGGTAACCAACGATCTTTCACAACTTGAATCTCACTTTGCTTTCCAGCTAATAATGAGCTTTCGGTTTCAAGCGCCTTCGTAAGATCCGACATTTCCTTGGTTCTATTCTTGTATTCTTCGAGCGCGCTTGGATTTTGACATAAAATTGCATCCGCTTGCTCCCTTTTGGTTTTAATTTCATTGTCCAACTCCTCGATGGTTTTCGGCCAACGCGCGAATTGCTCTTGAATTTCGGGCGTGAGCGGGGCGATGTCCATTGCCTCTTGCTTTTTGGCCGCCAATTGATCGCGAGCGGTCTTGAGCCTTTCCTTGAAATCGTCCCGCTTTTCACGCTCTGCGGTGAAGCGCAGTTCAATCGCACTGATGATTTCAGTCTGCCTTTGAGTTCGCACCAATCGCTCAACGCCAATCAGGCACTCCACATTTGCTTCACTGCAAATCTTATGCGACAAAAGCACTTGATCAATGAGATCTATGGCTGCTTCGACCCGATTTCCTGTGAGTTTCTTGCTTTGCTCTTCATATCGCTTCTCAATGTCTTCCACGCTCGCAGCCTTTTCATCCTCCTTGAGTAACTGCTTGTTGTGCGAGATTTTGGTGAGAAGCTTCTTACGTTTGGCCTCTGGTTCCTGCGCTTTCATATTCAAAAGTTTGCGGTCGCTCGTGATTTGCTGAAGCTCTTGTCGAATCCCCACAGATTGCTGCGTGAGAGCCTTGATTTCATCATCGACTTCGCGATACTTTTTCTCCGCTTGCGCGAGCTTGTTAACAATATCTTGCCGAGAAGTAGAAGATTCAGAAACGAACAATCGAGACGGACGAAGTTCGGACTGACTCATCGTCGACGCACTACGATCGTAACGAGATCTACGATGCATGTACACGCCCTTTGCACAGTAAATGTTGTCGCTCAATCCAGCTTGGAAAATGTCGTTCACCGATGACGAGGTCAGAGAATTGTCACCAACGTGCACTCGGCAAATACGATGCGTGTCATTCAACGACTGCTTGACAATGGGATCAGCTTTAAAAACGTTATCCATCGTGCAAAGTACGCCGGCGTTGCGAAGCTCTGAGCTGATGACACCAGGGACAAAATTGTTGATTTGTCGCGGCATCCAAACGTTGATGTTATACTTTTTCATTTGCTCGCTCACCATTCTTTCATCGCGCGGATCAGTGACAATGAACGTCCCCAAAACGTGCGGACCAAGATGTTGCTCGATCATGTTTTGATGCACCGGATCGGAGACTTCGATCTCTGCAATCAATGGACCAAATACCCTACCGTGAAACGCTTGCTTTTTGCTTTGCACCCAGTCATCGGCTTCTTTGAGTCTGGCAAAGTGACGATGCTTCGATAACTGCTCAACCTTCTTGTCTCGCACGGAGTCGATGCGGCGTAATTGGTCCTTGAGGCCTTCGAAGGCTTGCTGGTGCGGACGCACCTGGGCACGCAGGTCTTGAATTTTCATCTCGACGGAGCGCATCTCATCATTCTTCGCATTGCTTCTATCCTTGACGTCTTTCAAGCGATCGGCCAAGTCTGTGGGAACCTCGGGCACATTTTTCAACTCCTCCTCGTTTTCTCTGATCATTCGTAAACGTCGTTGAATCTTTTCCTTGAGTTCACTCGCATCCTTGCGTTCGCCGGCCAACTTTCTATCCAACGCATCTTGTTCGCCGGAGAGCTTGGTAAACTTACCATCACATCGCTTGATCTTATCTTTCGTCGCATTGTGTGATGCGATTATAGCGCTAACCCGAGCCACGGATTCTTTGCTCATCGCGTCAATTTCAGCATGCTTGGGTTGATGCTTTGCGTGCTCAGCTCTGATGTCCAGGACTTTCTGTTTTTGCGCCTCGTGTGCATTCTTAATCAACATGAACTGTTCCTTCTGCGACTCAAATTGTAACCACGGTATCTTCGAAGACATCGCATCGGCTTCTTTAATCAAATCATCGCGCTCTTGCAAACGATCAACGTCACGTTGAAGCGCTTCGTTGTCGCGTGTTAATTTCTCCATGCGATTCTTCTTTTGTTCCACCGAGCGCTCTAAATCTCGAATAGCCTCCTTCATTGCCTTCAGCTGCTCGTGCTCATTGAACATTTCTGCGTTTCCGATGGCCTTCTCTGTCTCAATCAACAATTCCTGCGGATTGAGCGTAGAAAACGCCACGACGCGGTCTTGCGGCAAAAACGAGCACAAGTTGTTCAACTGCATATTTAATCCAGCCATCTCGCTCATCACGCGTTCGTACTTCACCACGACACCATTCAAGCGCCATACAGAGCTCCCACCATCACGATTCTTAAACTCTCGTCGAACCACGATCGGCTGACCAACCTTGCGTCCGCGCAACGCAATCTCAGTGTACGCCGAATCCTCCCCGCGCTTCACGAACTCCCCCAACTGACCCGCGCGTCCAAGTAACTTTGGATGCCCACCGAGCCCAATACACACCGCACACACGAACGCGCTCTTCCCCGTCCCATTCGGGCCTAAAATCACATTCAACCGCGGACCGGGCTCGAAAACCACGTCCCGATGCGTCATAAAGTTGTGCATCTCCACGCGCATGATCGCACCCGGCACGTACGCCTCCTCATCGTGTCTGGGCGAATGCTTTGACCGCTTCGCCGCGGGCGCGGTGACGTCGTCATCCACGACGTCCATCACCGTCGTCATCCGCGCGTCACCCGCGCGTCACCCGCGTGCGGGGGATACTGTCGCTCGCGACAGACGGGCGGTTTTGAAATGTTCGTTTCAAAAAAAAAAAATCAAAATCGCGCCGCTCCAGGTCCAGGTGCAATACAGGACGACCGCACGTGTGGTTTCGGCGCCATAGCCATTGTATGCGTCCATTACGACACAACCGCCTCCGTGTGTCAAACACATAAACCGTCATTCGTGTTTACTGGAGGGTATAGAGTGACAGTACACAATGCCTCGTCCCAACACCATGTTTACTCGAGGGTATAGAGTCACAGTACACAATGCCTCGTCCCAACACCATGCCGGCCGCGGCGTCGCCCATCACACGCGCGCGCGGCGATGTCGTCGTCGGCTGGCGACGACGACGCCATCGACGACGATGCGAAACGCCGCAGTAGTGGACGCGATGACGCGAGTGTCGCCGTCGTCGATGACGTGTACAGCGTCGGCGGTGACGGCGCGGTGATGCCGCGCTGGGACAAGGCGTCGCTCGAAGGCTCGCGCGACTCGGTCGCCGCGCGCGTGGCTTCGCGCGTGCACCAAGCGTCGGCGCTGGCGGAATTGAAGCGCAAAGAGAAGCTCGATGCGGTGCGGGTGTCTATTGTGCAGGCACATAAAGCCACGGCGGTGTTGGTGGAGAATAAGGTGGATAATTATGCGTTGGAAGAGACGCAGATTATGAGCGATGGGACGTCGGGGACGTGCGCGTGGCTGTTGGCGTGCGCGATGATTGAAGGCGCGAGTGCGAGTGAGGTGAAGCCCATGTTTTATGATTTAGTGAAGATGGAGTGTGATTTAAATGCCAGAGGGAATAGGATTCAGCATGGGAAAGGGATCACGCCTTTGACGTTGTTGTGTTCGATGCTCGAGAAGCGACGGGTGTCGCCAGAGGAGCAGCGCTTGCGCGACCAGTTGGACATGGAGATCGAACAGCAGCATGAAGATGCGATAAGGGAGATGGAGGTGCAAGGTGCGTTGTATGTAGAAGCGATCGAAGCTATTCGATCGCAGATGAAGGATCGCGAGGAACACTTTACACAAACTTCAACTGCAATTGTGGATTTCGCGACTGCGTTGTTAGCCGCCGGCGCGAGCCCAGACGGGACGTCTCGTATGCATCCAGAGACGAATGCAATTGCGGACAGCCGTATCGCACCGTATATGGGAATTTCAGGTACAGAAGGGTCTCCACTATTTTATTGCGCACTGGCGGTGATTTCTGGAGCCGGTGATGAAGTGCTCGAGCTTGCGTCTCGGTTGATTGTGGCTGGAGCGAGTGCAAATACGAGCTGTTCGCGCCCAGGTCCACACACGTGCTGTGGCACCTACCTCACTCCACTCAACGTGTTATGCGCTGCTTTAGAGTCAAGCCAAGCGTACGACATGTCTTTCACGCACAAGGCTAGGATTGCCAAGCTCGGTGCCATGATTGTCAAAGGGTGTGGCGACATAAATTTCACGCTTGAATCGTCGTTTTCGCATCGACCGTCAGTAGCAGAACTTGAGTCGCGCAGAATAGCACCGGTTGAAGTGCACACCGACTTTAAAGGCCCAGCCATATTCATACTAGCATGCGCCATTGCAGAAGGCGCTGGACCACCAGCGGTGGCACTCATGGATATCATTATCACCCGCATGAAGAAAATTCCTGATATTAGCGGCAGCCGTCCGCATCATGGACGAAAACTTCCGTTGCTCACGATGGTTATCGATGCTATCGATGCGTCAACGGCGTTTACGTCCACAGGATTTTTAGAAACTGCATCCTGGTGGCCCGATGCGACGAAAAAAATGGGCGTGTCTGATACAGGGAGCATGCTTGGATCAGATTTGGTGAGTGGCGGCGGTAAGCGTCGACTGGCGAGCGTCGAAGAGGACGACGTGCGCAGTATTTCGAGCTTTTTACCTGACATCAATGATGCAGCATTTGACGGTCAAGGGGCAATCGCTCGTCAAGAGCAAGCTGAAAGAGATAGATTGCAAAATCTTCAGAAAACGCAAAGTGAAATTGCCGCAGAAGAAGCACGCGATTTGAAGGCTCAGGAGATTGCCTTTCGTATCGCTCAGGCAGAAAAACAAGCGAATCAACGAGCGGATAATGATGACGAAAGTGAAGAAGATCATGAAACCTCGGACGACGATGGCGATACGGAATCAACTCTTGCGAAGAAAGGTGCGACAACGTATACGGATGAAGATGGTCAAACGTATGTCGTCGGTTTCACAGAGGAGATGCTGAAATCCTCGTCGGGGGTGTTTGGAAAATATACCAGTACGGAAGAGTACGAACGGAAGCGTGTTGAGGCCGAAATCGAGCGCATTGAAAAGTGGGAACAAATGATGGAATCTGCAAAGCGCGCTACTTTTGCCTACATTGACCATTCCGCAAAGGAGTTGGCTGAAATTCAGGATGAGATGGGCCTCGCGGACACGGAAGGAGACCACGCGATGACATTCGCTAGACCCAGGCAAGCGAAACTAGATTGCATTGATCTCGCAACACAGCTCCTGAATCACGATGCGAGCCCAAATATGAAAATGCAGCTTGCACGAGAGTGCAGTCACCAATGTGCTGATATTTTCACCACGCCGTTGAATATGGTCGCTGGGTATATCTCGAGAGGCATGATTGAAGTATACAATCTTTTCAACTTGCTCCTTGAAAAGAACGCCGACGTCAACACTCGAGGTCTCGGACCTTATCCGATATCTTGTACACCGCTTTTTGCGGTCGCACTGGCAATTTTCAACGGAGTGGAGGGCGCAGATGATATTTTTGAGGACCTTTTGAGGAGAAACGTGATCGTCGATAGAAAAGCTTTGTTTCCCGGCGATAGCTCGAGCACCGCACTGATTCAGCTCATACACGCTTTGCGTGCGGGACGAATGAATCGTAAACGTATTCTGCAGCTGCTTAAAATGTTACTCAAGGAAAAGGGTGCCGATCCCAACCTTTGCTGCAGAGAAATGTATCATGAAGAAATCCCCGCCCCATACTTGGAAGCGCTCAAGCTCACAAACACAAACGTTACACCTGTGACATACATCATGACGCAGGAACCAAGTTTGCAGCAGCATCGCGCGGTGGAAAATGCAGAACTCGCGTCAGTTGTGCATCGCACTCGTGATCAATACGCCGACCTTGTGCCTAGCGCCCCTGGTGAACACGAGGATCTGACGGATGGCGAACTTGGCAAGTTGGAGTTTGCTAAACTTTTCGATGAAATCAGCAAGTTGAAGGAAATTCAAGAAACAGGCATTGACGACGTAGAGTCAGTTAAGTCATCTATGTTTGGAACTGTGGCGAACTTTGATTTTGGAGCACCTTTTCCGTCACTTCCGCCTCGCTCTGGGGCGTGCGAATATCCACCTCTTTTTTGGGCTATTGAGGCAGCGGCCAAAGAAGGACACAAAGAAGCGCTCGAGTTAGTCGAACTTCTTTTAGACTTTGGAGCGGCGGTGAATACGTCAATCGATAGAAATAATCACTCTTGGATTGAGGGCTCTCTTGTCGCCATGGCTGTAACGGCGGCAATTGAAGCCGCGGCTCCGCTTCCTCCACCCGACGAAGGCATTGACTATGAGCAGCTGAATGTAGGTGAAGTTCTTCTCAGATTAAATCAAGCAGCGAAGCAAGCAGATACAGAAGAAATAGTTAAACTGGATATGCAGTTACCAGAATCCATGCATCACAAAGCTGCAGATGAACAAGGTGCTCTCGGAAACGTGAAGGTGAAGCATAATTTGGGTGGCGAGCTCACGTGGGACGAAGGCACGCGTGTAGAAGTTACTGGCGGCGAGCACGGTAATATGGAACGTGGCACTGTCCTTGACAGACTACGTCCACCTCGAGCTGAGAATCAACGATACTTTGTCGATGAAGGAAACGACGTTTCATCTAGCACGGTTGAAAAACTCGAACTCGAGATGAATACTCGGGATAGGGTGATTCGTCCTGAAGGGTCTCGGTTTGGTCATTCCCACGTCGCCGCTCGTCGTGATATTCCGGGACTCGTGCGTACAACTGCAGTCGTGCACACATCCATGGAAAATAGAGCGTTGGAAATCGCGCGAAGAGAAAATAAACGTAGAGAGGATGAGATTAGGCAGAAGGCATTGAATGTCGGGAACAATATAGTGGTAGATTCAGTCTTGAGCGCCGACGGAAGGCCGAGTGATGATGACACAGATGCGGAAAACGGTGCCGTTGAATATCAAGCTGTGGATACTAAAGCCCTCGACTGGGACATCGCGGAGAAGGAAGAGAAGCTGCAAGCCGTAGCGGGGAAGATTTCCATAGTTCCCAAAGCACTCGAAGTGGTAACTGCTGGAGCCATGATTCCAATGGTGTCCGAGCATGGTGATTCTAAAAACAGCGACGACGCAAACGCATCAGAGCTCATGTACGAAGACTCTAAGAGCGCTGAAGACAATACAAAGATGGACCAGTTGTACGAAGACGTTGACGAGTTGGGTGCGCCGAGCGAAGTTGGCGATGACAACGTAAAAGTTGATCGAGCAAAAGTACCAGAGTATGTGTCGAACGAACAAGTTACACGCGAAGAACTAGAGCTTCGATACGCTTCTAGAGTCAAAACAACGATGGCTGTCGCTGCAGAAATTATCGAACGCTGTAGCGAGCAGGATATTAATCAGTTTGCGAGAAATCCACTTCTCGCAGAGTATGGTGTTGGTCTCGTTCCTTACGAATACACGCCGCTTTTTGCCGCCTTGTATGGTGCGGCGACGGCAAAGTCTCAAGAACAACTCGCTACGGGCATTGTTCTTGCCAAAATGTGCATCAACAAAGGCGCGCGCATAGACAGAGTAGGCTTACATTCTATGCTCGCTCCAGACGTCAACTTGAATATGCGTCAGCAGTTGAGAGCACATCGCGTCGCGAGATATAGAGAGTTGCGAACACGATATGTCGACGAGGGTGACAATTCGGCTTTACATGAAAACTTAGATGATAATTTCGTGCCAAAGGCTGAAAAATCAGTCAAGCTCCGAAGTTATCCGCTCATGTGGGCTGTGACGGCAGCCTTACGTGCCGACTCTAGAAAACTTGGCTGTGAGCAGCTTGTTCGTCACATGCTCATGGAAGGTGCGGATCCGACTTCAATCTCACTGCAGCCTGTGCATGGTCCGCAAGGCGTAGACATGCGCGCGCTTCACGGGCAAGTACTTTATTTATGGGGTACAGCTGAGGACCTCTTTCGCGTCTCGCAAGCGCGCTATCAAATGGTGATGAGCGTGCGCTTGAACATAGGACGAATGCTCTCAGAATGCGGCGCACGTTCGACGTATCGGTCACAAACTAACGTACCATATGTCACGAGTCGTGGTGAATCAGCTGGTAAGTGGCTCATTCAAGGGTCGTCTGGATTTGGCATCGTTGCTCCGCCAGACGCGACGCCAAACGCGATGCCAAACACCGAGCGACGCATTGACAAGTCTTTCGACGAAAGAATCACTCGTGCGCTTCACGCAACTGGTTCACGAAAGCAACATACAACAATTGAATCAGTCGCCGATCGCCGTGCACATGCGGTTGTACATGATCAGGGTGCGGACAAAGCGATAGCGACGTGGATGTGGCCCACTCCCGACGAAGCCAAGAGTGCTGCTCCGCCCGAGGATGATTCGAGAGTTATAGGTATCCGTCCCGTCCCAGATTACTATCCGAATAAGAAACTCGGCGAAATCGAGCTTATCGCTGCAGACCACACTGTCCTTGATGGCGGTAAAGATTTTATACCGCCTACAAAGCATTCGTACAGCACCGCTGAGGCGATCGACATTGCTGGAAAATCCGATGGTGCAAAGGAAGCTTACATCACTCGTTCCCTTCGACAGATGCAACTCGAAGCGATTCGACACGCATTGAAAGGCGACGAGTCAGACGTTCCCCAGAGTATCATCGAAGACACGCTGCTACCTACAAAATTTGTCCGGTAAAACAAGGTGTTACTTGTGTATGAGTTAAAAAAAATGTACATATCAAAGTTGTTTCTAAGATCTCATCTTGTCCTATACAATCAACGTAAACTATTGATGAGAATGACGATAACGAAAGTTATCCTCGCTTTGGATCCTTGAAAACATCGTTGACTTGGCCGGCTGTGCTGCTCCGTCGCCGCGCTCGTTCATTTTATCACGCGGCGTCTTGTTCTGACGCTTCCCAAAAAATTTCCGCAAAGTCTGAGGAAATCTAGCAAAAAATCTAGATCGCTGTCTTGTTCTGGCATCACTCAAGTCAATGACATCAGAATTTCCTCCTCGTCTGTACTTGCTCTTGAGCGTGTTCCCCTTCCTACCACGTTTCCGTCCCTCTTTCGCGTCGTTGGCTTCCTCGACGGTGTCTAAAGACCCATACAATTCATCAAGTTCCCAAGTCCCTGTTTCAAGCATGATGTCCGCCATGTCGTTCTCACTATGTGCTCTATTCCTATCGTAACCAGCGCAAGGCTGGACAAATGGTGCAAAATCCTCGTGCAAATGGCGCACCAACGTGGTGTGAAAGAGCTCTTTTGAGCAAATTTTTGGTATCCGGTCGTCGATGACACCCTCTATAAGCGCAGGCAAAACAACTTGCAGCTCGGTAGTATACATGACGATCGGAACACGCCGACACTTCACCTTTGTCTTTCCTTCGATGCTCAAAGTAGACTCTGCGCTTTGCGATGAAGCATTCGAACCTTCGCCGGCGCTTTCGCGCTTGAATTCTTCGCCCAAATTCATCTCCTCCAGCGCGCGTATATACCTCGCCGCCGTTACACCATCGACGTTTGGCATGTTAAAATCCATCACAATCATCGCAAGCTTCTCATCCGGCTCTTTCGCTCGCAACTCCTTATACTTTTGCACGCCTTCTCGCCCATCATTCGCCGTCACCACGCGCGCCGACGTAAACAACGCGCGCACCACGCGCGAGACAATTTTCAAATTAAAATCCGAATCATCCACAATCAACACCGTCGGTGGCACGCTCCTGCGCGATGCCGTGCTCGTCCCATCGACCTCGGCGAAATCCGGCATCGACGCCGCGCGCCGCATCGCGCTCATCCAACGTCGCCCCGCCCCTCGGCGCGACGATATCCGCGCGCTGGATCTGGGCAATCTTCGCCCCCGACCCCCTACGCGCACGAGTCAGTGACCAGGGAAAATCACCCAAACGACACACGACTGGGCGGTGTGTGTCGCGCGTCGCGCCCAGCGCGCGCGCCACCACCACCACCACCCCCCCCA
>Ga0255752_10006139_pt1 | contig 11380 bp, 25 predicted proteins | sample 011ome_25_FD_179952 | JGI IMG/M metagenome (GOLD analysis project Ga0255752, IMG submission 179952) | Coastal salt marsh microbial communities from the Groves Creek Marsh, Skidaway Island, Georgia - 011512CT metaG (version 2) | ecosystem: Environmental > Aquatic > Marine > Intertidal zone >...
CATACTTGCGGATATCCTCTATGACTTGATCGACTTGGTGTTTGTTCTTAGCAATATACACCGCGCAATCTAAATCATTGTCAACCAGATGCTTTAGGAATAGCTTCCACCTCATCGGGAAGTCGTGATGCGAAGGAAGGTATCCTTTCGTTTCAATAATCCAGCTGCCATCCTTAGCCACAAAGTCAGGCGTGTATCTGATCGGCAACTGCGTAGAGTTAGACCTGTTACTCAAGTCTTTCTTTTTGGCAGTCATCTTCAAGTACCTATTGGGATACCTAAACGATGGCATCAACTCGTACTCCTTCTCTTCATACAAGAAATCTAATCCAGCTGCTTTCAGCTGATCGTTGCAGTACTTCTCGATTCCGCTTTTAAACTTACCGAGATTACGCTTTCTACTAGGTCGCGTCCCCGCCTTGCGCTTCTTCATCTTTCGAGAAGGTACGCACAAAGTTTTCGTTTGGACCAATTGAGAAGCTTAATCTGTCTACAGGTAACGCAATCTGTTCCCCCTCCTGTACTTTGTATGGTGTTAAGAGTGTGCCCCTGGTGCCCCACTCGACAAACCCAGTGTGGCTACTGTTCATCACTAACTTGAACGGATCGTCCAATGGCGTTGGCCTGCCTCCAGTCTCTGTCTCCCTGACCTTACGCACATGAATCTCACTCATCATGCGGGTGTGAGGATCAGGAGCCTGCACCTTTCTGTGTATGGTGATGAAGCAGTCTGCTCGGTTGACAAACTTTCCACCACCTTCTGTGTCTTCCGCATACGGTGCAGTAGGTAGCCCGTCAGTTCCCTTACGCCGCTGTGCCTCCGTCATGGCGTGCATGTTTAACCAGACAGCCACATCATTATTGTTGCTGAACGTAAGGAAGGCAGTCGCCGCCTCATAGTGGTAGTCATGCGGGTTCTTCATCTCCGAACTCCGCAGGTCCAACCTCAAGGAATTGTAAGGGTCCACAAACACAGCGTCAATATTGTAATGATGGTTGACCTTATCCATAAACAGGAGGATATCCAAGTAACTGTACACCTTATTATTATTGACCACGCTAAAGTGTTTCTGTACCCACTCGAATGAGAGCTTGCGTTCAGAGTACGTCATGCTGCTCACCTTCTTGTCCAAGTAGAACTGCATCAACTGCATCTTCACGCTACTCGACTTGTTCTCCGCGCTGTATACCAACCACCTCCAACCGTGTCGTGTCGAGGCGTTGGCCATCAAGTACAGAGCAACCGTCGTCTTACCTACGTTGCTGTGTCCATTAAATATGACTAACTCCTTCTTGTAACGAAAGTATTTGTCCAGCGTCTCGCTACCCGTGTCCAGTCCGTGAGGTATACGCCCCTCACTGTATGCCTCGATCCAAGAGAAGTCACTGTCGTCTTCACTGAGGAAGGAGAAGTCCCCATCCTCCAGCTGCATACGCCGCACTGCTTCCTCCTCCTGTTGAACTGCGTCCTTGATAGGGCGTGTTCTGCCGTGCTGAATACCCTGTCTTATGTCGAGGATGGCAGCGTCGAGACTATCTATATCGCGGCGCTGAATCTCACGGGTTAGAACACGGACAACCTCGTCCTCTTCCATACGACCCGCTTCAATGTAACCGCCACACAACGTGGCTGCCTTGATCAAAGTGTTGTGCTTCTCCCCATCAGGTGCATTGCGCACCATGCGGGCAGCTATGTTGAGCTTGTCGTAGTCCGTGAACAGCGAGGATGGACCTTCGGGTTCAGCATTAGCGCCCTCCTCGCTCAGCAGCATAGAGAATTTCTCGCTGCCTGTCTTGATTACTATCTCTGGGTCGTACGATTCAAAGCAAGCGCGGCTTTCATTGATGCCGCTCTCATCAAGATCCAACCCGTACCTTTCATCAAAGTACCTGACCAACGCACGGAAGTGATCGCGATGGCGTTCAGGGCTACCTACCTTGACCAGTGCCTTGACACCCGTGCCTGAAGGAGACACCCAGCAACTGTAGACATAGTCATCTGTTGCCAGTGCCCGCTTTGTACTCTCGACTTCAACATGATCGAAGTCAAGAACTATGAACCCACTGTGTTCGTGGATGTCATCATCATGACGAGACGAAAACTCCCCACTGAATAACACAGCAGGGAGTCGTAGCTTCTCCTCTTTGTTTCCCTGTCGAACGGACTCAACTGTCGTACGTGATGCCCCATCGCGTATCCGATGCAGCGCTTTTATTATCGTGACTGGATGAGGCTCGTTCTTCGCGAATATGGTTTTGAATATTGTGGCTCTCATCTCGAGCAATGATAAGAAGGATAAGATACCCGACCAGGTCGAGCAGGGTATCCTCCGTTGCATCAGACAAGCCTACGTTTTGAATACGCTTCAGCTTATCATCAATACGGTTTCGTATCCCATACTCGGCACTGGCCTGAGAAAAGATGTTCAGTGGAGACAGAGCACTGTCCCCGTACGCATCATTCTTCTCAAGAAGTAGCTGCTTTACCTTGCCGCAAGCAGCCACTATCTGGTCTCTTCTATCCATCTCCGTTGTTTTCCCTACCCATCACGACCGTGTCAAGGATCTCGACCACCTCAAGAGGTTGATGCTTTGCCTTGCTCTTCTTGTACAGCTTCTTGTGCAAGCGGGACCGTGTGTGTTCACTCTCCTCCAAGATTTTCTCGGGTTTGTGTGTGCCACAAACAGCCCACTCTTCGCTGTACGCAACTCGACCATGACGTCTGTACTTGACCCTGATCGTGTGGTAGTAGACTTTTTTAGAACGGGAGGTCATCGGCAACGCTTGTCGCCTCTTTCTTAGTGCTTCGGGCCTGCTTCGCGCCCTCGCTGTTGGGATCGTACACTCTGCAGCACGCACGCCCATTCTTGCTCATAAACAAAGTAAGGTACACGTTGCCTCCACCCTTCTCAGTCTTGGAGGTAAGATATTTGTTGAGCATGTCCTGCAGCTCGTGATCCTTGAGCTTAACTCTCCAGTTCATCAGTTCGCCCTGGTCGTTAAAATTCGGTTCGTCTACCCATCCAACAAGGATGCTGTCGTATTTCTGTTCACTCATAATGAAGTAAGAATATTGATGATGATAAATATATACAAGGTAATTGCGTAAAGCAAGTCGAAGTCAAAATCAAACCTCGAATTTGGCGATGCCATTGAGTTCAGATTCGTCTGTGTTCAACCATTCGCGGATGTTCTCGACCGCCTCGTTGAATTTCATCTCCCCTGAGAACAATGTCTTGTCACTGCACTTGACCAGACCAGGGTAGTAGGGTTCCTTCTTCTCCTGAACCAGCCAGTAAAAATCTTTCTTGCCAGTGACAAGTGTGTAGATGTACGCCTGAATGTCGTAGCAGAAACTGTTGACGTCATAGCGGAACTTGTCCATGCCTCGCGTCGATTTGCTGTCGAGCACAAAGTCGGGGTGCAAGTAGTCGATGAACCCCTTCAATGGGATACCATCGATGTCCTCGTTGAACTCAACCTGAGCTTGTCCGCCCGACAACACGTCGTCCAGCACACCTTCGTCACTCAGTCGGTCGATCATGTCACGAGCTCTCTGCCATTCCTCATCGGTCACGATGGTCTTGCCATCAGAAGCCACGGACTCTGTCCACTCCTTGACGCGGCGCTTGTACTCGTTCGTAGCCTTGACGTTCTTGGATTCAATCCCCTTCATCAGCTCATCATCAGGAAGGATGACAAACTGATTGGGTGCTTCGCTTGGGGTCAACAGCAAGCAGTCGTAGAGACTGCCGAAGGTCAATGCATCCGTGGTGTATTTGATCTCACCACGCATGTACATGTCGAAGTGCCGCATATCCCCAAGCGCATTCTTTAGGGAGGAGTAAGAGAGGTGCGGCTTCCCGTACCTCTCCGTCAGTTGGTCTCTCATATTCATCGCACAAACTTGAATAGCCCTGCCTGCTGTGCCTCGGTCAGCTGCTCCCCGTATTTAGCCACGATGGCATCGAACGCCTTGCGCTTGTCAGTTGCGCCCTTGACGTAGTTCACCGCCTTGTCCATGATGTCATCGACAGGTTGATCGGGAGCCACCTCAATCTTCGGCTCAGTCTTGGCTGGCGCTTTCTTGGCTGGCGCCTTCTTGGTGGTCCGCTTCTTGGGGGCAGGCTTCTCCTCCTGCTGCTCGATAGCAGTGGTGACCTCGTTAGCAGAGGCGATGCTGCTGTCGATGCCAATGCCAAGCATAGCCAGAGCACGACCCACGGCTGACGTCTCGCAGTTCTCGACGTAGCTGGTCTTGTTGATGTTGCTTGCCGCCTTCAGCTCATGAGCATGGCCGACAGCGACGACCATGCCGTCACGATCCGTGATGGTGCATCGGCACAGAGCTTCGTCTGTAGTGAGCATAGGGAACTCGGTATTGATAGCCCAGTTCTTGTACTGCTCCTCCTGTCGGAAGAACTTGATGCGTTCGTTGACTTCAACGTACTGCTTGCCACGGATGTTCGTGGTCTTGAAATTGTAATTACTCATTGATGAGGGACATGAAAGTGTGAAAATCTACTTTGCCGTACAGCTTGCTCAGCGGTACGCTAACGATGACGGGTTCTTTAGATGTGTAGTCGAAGATTTCGCTACGGTTTTTATCTGCGGTTAGTTTCTTAGCCATTTGCTTTCGAGTGATGATAGAACCTTCTTTCATCAGCGTGATGCGAACCTTATTGTGAACCGCCATTGGGGTTCTGTTTTCACACAAAAGCTGAAGCTGTATTAACGAGGGGCTTTTCTTGGATACTCCGTTGCCTCCACTCTCTTCGAGTATCCTGTCTTTGTATGCGTGGACCAAGCGTATTTCCTGCTCAGTCCATGGGTCTTTGTTCTTGTTCATTAGAATCCGTGTTTCATTGCTTTTTTCGTGATGCTCTCCATCGATCTGACTAACTCGTGTGTACTCATATCTCCATCTTCTTTGCGTAGTTGGTACGCAGTCATAGCCAGCATGAAGTCATGCACTACCTGAAGAGCATGGACAGACTTCCTTATTTCATTGTCGCCAATATTTTTTGCGTCCTCATCCAGCTTTTTCTGGACAAGGCTCTGCATGTACTTGCTGTTGCTTTCAGCTATGCCCTCCAGGCAGAGGTTGAATGCTGCCGCAAAGTAGTAGTCAGTAAGTCGGAGGTCATCACACTTCTTGATGCTGTTGATCACCGTGCTGTGATCCCGATCGAGATAAGTTCCAACCTGCTTTAAGGTGATCATTGGGTCCAGCTTTACGCACAGATAGCAGAACGCATGTCTGGCGTGAGCTATGCTCTTGACCCTACTGGTTCCTTTTACTTGTTCTTCAGTAACGGAGAAGGACTTGCAAATCAAACCCATCACCTCATTTATGATGGTCTCAGAAGTTTCACCCCTAACTCTCATGGTTGCGGACATGCCACGTAACTTCTTGCGCTCCATCTCCATGCGCTCAGCCGCCAGTTGAAACCTCTGAGCGGGTGTGTATTGTTCATTCGTCATGACGGAATCACAATTAGTTTGCCGTAAGTAGCAAGCCTACGGTGTTTGGTGTTGTCTAAATCCTCCCTCGCTGTGTTGTGCCAGTATGGTCTACGCTTGGGGTTGTAGTGTGCGAAGTCACGCACAGCAGGAACAGCTTGAGGATCGGCGGGTAGCACGACTAAGTCGTCACACTCTACCCATGCGCACACTGTCTTGTTCTCTCCTGCACAGATACGCTCTGCCGTCTTGCGTTTGTTGCAGAGCTTGGCGTTGTGCATTTCAATCATGACATCTTCAGGGTCGTAGTAGTCTACGGATTCTCCGTGCTTGACTTGCCAACGCTGATAGTTGGGGCCACGCCCCAGGTGGAATCTTACTTTAGCTTTCATACGTCTCTTTGATTTCGCAAATAGATGCCTTCCAAAAACCATGGTTCACGCCGAGTTGACTGACGAAGTTTGATGCGTCGATCATGTCCTCGAATGGAACCCAGTCCTCCGTGACGCCTTCGTTCTCTCGGCCTCCTATGTAGGCGACTATGTATCTGGCGTCCCTCATTGGTCTCCATTATTCTCCCATTCTTTCCACTCCACCCGTTCGGGGAAGAGGCGATCGAGGATGAGTTGATACCTACGTTCGTATCTGTCTTGCTTGTGATCGTCATGCACTTCTTGGATGAGGTCATGGACGAGGTCCAGCATTTTGTTCAGTGCTTCTGCCTGCTGAACGGTCAGGCGTTGTGTGTCTGGCATGTTTTTTAATTTGATGTTGGTACGCTTTGCTACAAACTCCATCTGTCCGCTTACTGCGTTCATCAGGTTCTGGAATAAGGGGTCTACGTGGTCGTGACTCATATGTTGTTTATTACGATTAGGTACAGGATGCACAGGAATATTCCTGTCCACCCAAATGCGATGATGTCTTCAGTGTCCTTCATAATCGATGATTTCTCTGGCGTCACCTGCCCCCATCAGGGAGTTGGTATTCGTGCAACCCTCGTCATCAACGGGGTACACACTCCATTGCCATGAGCCATTGAGCTCATCATACCAAATGTTCAGGTCGTGCTCCTTGCCATTGTGATGTACAAGGAGCCAGTCGTCTTCACCGTACACCTTGTATGGTGCGCGACCGTCCATGAGTTCGCCGTAGCATTGTATCCAAGTAGGTTTCATCGCTGAAAGAATTTGAGGATGGTGGTTTCTTGGTCGTCGACAAACTTTCGTACCCGTTGCACCAGCTCCAGGTCTTCCATGTCGTCACGCCCTACTGCGGACTGCTCGAGTTCGAACAGGCAGGATCGGATGTCTTTCTCGCCGTCAGTAATCATGCCGCTTCGTTTGCATACCTCTTGTCACGCCACTTGCCTGGCTCGTACTCCACCATGTCCGTCTTCAACATGTAGGTCGGGCTGTTGAAGTTGTCGTTGGCCTCGTTGAATTCGTACTCGGAGTTCTGCTCCGAGTACACCATCTTACCCTTGACGCGGTCCTTCTCGGCGGCATCGGAGTCGGGGTGGAGCATGATGCTCACGTCACTCTTCCAGCCACGTTCATCAGCTTCACCACGTCCAAAGAGAGTCATCTTGATGATCTCCCCCTTGTACATGGTCACTGCCACGGGGGGCTCGACGTCAGGTGGGTAGACAGGGTCGCCGTAACCACTCACAGCCCAATGGTTGTGGCGGAAGTAGTAGATGGTTTGGTGGTCCGTCTTGCGGATGCCGTATCCGTTCTTGCGGGCCTGTTGCACAGTCTTACCTGTGCCCCAAGGGCGGCGGTATCCATTGCCAACGACAAGGATGCCGCAGTGTTCGGTGTTCTCATTCATGGGGTTAGGGTTGTTGAGAGGTTGTAAAAATAGGGTCTGTTGAGTAGTTGTCAAAGTTCTTTGCCCACATTGTGCAGATCGAACTCATGTAAGCGGCGGTACAAGGTGCGTTCGGTGATGCCCAATTCAGATGCGGCGGCTCTTCGATTACCCTTGTTCCTAAGCAGAGCAAGTTCTATGACGTTACGTTCGTTGGTCCTAAGTGATAGGGGAGGTTGGCGGTATGCTTTTGATAGGTTGATTTCCATGATCCATTCTATTAAGACTCTCTATGTATATACTATTCACTATGTTCATAGTATATACTTAGAGTGTCTAACCAAGATGTTGTTTGAGGTGTTTGCTGTTGGACTCTAATCTCAACCTTCGCAGAGCCTTGTCTTTGATCTGACGAGCGCGTTCTCGTGTGACCTTCAAGATCTCCGCAATCTCTTCGAGAGTGTGTACGTGGTTGGCCCCCAATCCATACAGCATGTTTAGCACTTTTCTTTCTCGGGGAGTAAGCACGGTCAACGCTTGGTTGATGTCTTGCCTGAGTGAAGCGAGGTTTGAACTGTCATCAGGTCGCTCCATGCTTTGATCCTCAATCAAGTCCATACGAGTTGCGGAGTCTGGAGAGTCACCTACAGGTGCATCCAGTGAAGAGGTGCGCTTCTGATTTGCAAGCGCCACATTGACCTCATCAAGAGTGGTGTCCAGGTAATCAGAAAGCTCATAGGCTGTAGGCTCTCGCTCCATGTCTTGCTCAAGGGCTGAAGTTGCTTTCCTTACTACACGCCCCTGTTGAGACAACCCTTGCATGATGTGCTGTCGTATCCACCACACGGCATAGGAGATGAACTTGAAGCCCCGTGTCTCATCAAACCTGCCTGCCGCTTTCGCAAGCCCAAGGTTACCCTCGCTGATAAGGTCAGGTAGTGATAGCCCTTGTCCTTGATATTGCTTGGCAACAGAGACTACAAAGCGCAGGTTGGCACGCACAAGTTCGCTGTGTGCTTCCTTGTCTTGGTTGTTTCTAATGCGATACGCAAGTTCGGCTTCACGCTCTGCTGTAATTAGGGGGATGGGAGAGATGTCGGCGAGATATTTCTCCACCGAAATCTCGTCACGCTTTGTGACCTTCTGTGTGATTTTTAGTTGGCGCATGGTTGATGCAGGAGTTTGACTTTCGCATTGTAGTTGTCGATGCATGCAGACAACAGCATGGCTGTGGCTCTGCACTCAGGATCATCGAGAAGCCTGTCGTACAGCTCGTCAATGCGAGCCTGTAGTTCGTCGAGGTATGCCTGTGTCATTCGTATGTGTTGTCTTTGAGGATTTCGTACACCATACGTGGTACGTAGTCACGGAACGCAGTGTCCTGCTCGAGAAGCCATCCTCCGATGACCTCTGTGGCTTCGTGTCGTGAGAACTTCGAAGCCAGCTCCCGCATGGGTGGCCCGTCGATGTCTTTGTACTTCTCTCCGTGTCGCTTGCTGTCGCGCTTGACTTCATCGGAGATGGCCTTGGCACGGATGCGCAGTCGGGTGGCAACGTGCCTGTCCAGGTGCTTGGTGCGGGTAAGGAAACTCATGCGTTCAGGTATCGTTGCTTTAGTTCTTTCATCGGGTCGTTGTAGTGTTCGTCCTGCAACTGCATCTCGTTGAACATGTCTCCATCGCGCAGGTGGTTGGCGAGTTCGTCCAGCCAGTCGCACTCGTACTGCTTCTGTCTGTTGTAGAATCGCTCTTGGAGGATAATCATTGCAATCTCTTGCAGGCTCTTGCGCTCGATCTCGCGGACTACGCCGTCGATGCGCTCTTGTTTAAATGTGCTCATGCTTCCTCTTCTTCGATTTGTAATCTGTACAGGGCGTCAAGGACCTGTTGTAGTTCGTACTTGATGTCTGCTACTTTGTTGCAGAGTTCGTCGATGCGTTTTTGTTTAAATGTGCTCATTTGTGTTTACTTGTTCTTGAGGTTATGACGCTCTATTCTTGCCTCGATACCCATCATCTTCGCGCCCATGACCCACCCAAAGCAGAAATCTGCAAGGTCACTCTTGAAGTTCTCCATCTCAGTGCCGTCATCGTCGAGGGTGTCGGTGACCTTGTGGTCAAGGCAGTCCCATAGGCGGTCCACGAAGTCGCTGTCGTGGCAGACATCGACGATGTCATTAAACTGCTTCCTTTGCTCAGGAGTGAGCAGGTCTGTTGTGGTTGTTACGTAGTAGTTCATGTCAGTGCGTGTAAGCAGTTAGGGCAGAACTCATAGATTTCTGTGAATTCGACTTCCATGTGGCAGTCAGGGCAGGTCACTTCGTGGACCTCCACCGTTCGGGGTTTCGGGTTGTTCATGTGGGCGTGTTAGATGTTGTCGATACCTCCCATCTTTTCGATATACTCCTCCATGACATCTCTGTCGTCGATGTCTCGCCAGTGGACCTTGCGGTCGTCATCCATCGGGTGGACGTGACCCTCTAACCAACGCCTCATCGTCCACTCCACGAACGAGGGGTAGGTGCGCGTGACGAACTGCCATTGGTCTTCACCTGCGAGGCCCGTGCCGTGGTTGTCGGTGACAGCCCACCATCCAATCAGTCCGTGCATACTGCCGACCCGCTCGATGGCCTCGATGTCTTTCTGTACTGTCTCCAGTACGTGCTTGTCAAAATGCTTCATGTGTCTGTGGTTCGGGCGTCGTGGTCGTACACGCCGATGTGTACAGCCTGAATGATTTCGTCGTTCCATCCGTCCGTGATGATGTCCACGCCGATGTGTTCCCACACGTTGTGGTCCCACTGTGTCCACACCTGAATGACGGTGTCGTCGGGGATGCCTTCGAGTTCTTGGATTAGTTCTGCTTTTGTCATAGCCTACGTGTGCTTACCGCCAAATAAGTTGTTGTTCTGTCAATCGAATCATGTGTGTCTGTGTGTTTGTACCCACGGCAGGAATCGAACCTGCGACCGACTGCTTAGAAGGCAGTTGCTCTATCCACTGAGCTACGTGGGCGGGGTAGGGGCCTCTCACCCCCTCGGCGCACGATGTATCAAAAAGAGAATGGGTGGTGCGCTCTCACCCTCTACACCCCGTGGTCCCCACCACGTTCACTTCCTCTGGATCTCCTTGAACTTGGCGCGGTTCGCGTCAAGATCGAGCTTGAGGGAGTGGATGTATTGTCGGGCGTCATGGAGAGTGTGGAAGCTCTTGCCGTCCACCCAGTACATGAACACCTCGTATTCGTTGGACTGTCCGTCATCAGCGTACACCTCTGACACGTCGATGCCGAACTCATTGGTCAAGATGTCCATCACTACAGTAGGTAGTGAGCCGACACCATCGTAGTCGACAAGCTTGTTGTCCTCGACTTCGAGTTCTCCCTCTGCGTAGTACGCCTCCCCCCCTGTCTTGGTGTCGTAGAACTCAAACCACCACCTTCCGTGGGCGCGGTGTCCAACATGAATGATGACCTCGACGTTCTCGTCTCGGCGGATATCCTGTCCCGTACTGAGTACGGTGTAACCAAGGGTAGGATAGATGACCTTGGCGTTTACTTGTCTGTCTGTCATGGTTTCAGAGGTCGATGGTGGCTTGCTTGTCGTGTTCGAGGTAGAGTGCGATGATGGATTCCAACGCCTCTTGGATGTTCCCCATCAACCATGACGGGGTGGTAAAGTCGTCGGTCACCATGTCCCCTTGATACCACGAGATGTTTGCGAGTGGGGCGTCAGGCAGGAACTCGAAGAAAAACGTCGAGGAACTTTGACGGCGGTCAGGATTTTCTGCATACGGGTTCAGGTCAGGTTGGTACTCGGCACAGTAGTTTAGGATGCGTTCGAGCATGATGGTGTCTTCGTAGGCATCCTTCAGATGGTCGGTGATACCCTTCTTGGGGTCGACGTTAATGAATTTGCTGAGTTTTTTCATGGGGTTAGGGGTTTAAGATTCTCTATGTATATACTATTCACTATGTTCATAGTATATACTTAGAGTATCTAATGGTTCAGTTTTCGTAGGTGTCGTCAGGGCCGCAGAAAATATCGAGGTACAGCATCTCAGGGTGAGTGTTGTCCATCCTGTCGAGCCGCTCCTGCAGAGCGTTG
>Ga0255752_10006150_pt1 | contig 11360 bp, 10 predicted proteins | sample 011ome_25_FD_179952 | JGI IMG/M metagenome (GOLD analysis project Ga0255752, IMG submission 179952) | Coastal salt marsh microbial communities from the Groves Creek Marsh, Skidaway Island, Georgia - 011512CT metaG (version 2) | ecosystem: Environmental > Aquatic > Marine > Intertidal zone >...
CGACCCGGAGTACAACGAGCAAAAGCGTGAGGAAAAAAAGCGCATGGCTGAGGAGAAGAAAGCCAAGCGTGCAAAAGTCAAGCACATCAAAATTCGTGCCACGCAAGGATTAAGCGGAGAAGAGTCCCCATCCCCATTGGATGATGGCAACAAGCGTGATGCTGAGCGTGAAATTGGTTTGGCTGGTGGCCCTGCTGGAAGTCGGGGTACACTTCTTGACCTCGCTACTGGGGCAAAGAGTGGAACAGGCTCAGCCATGAGTCCCGGCCTTCCAATTGCCATGAGCGAGCCAATGAAGGATGCTTGGAGTACATTGTTGAAGGCTTCACTTGAGGATTTAGTCCAAGAGCGAGACAGACTTCTACAATCGGGACTAAAACAAGAAGCAAAGCAGTTTGACCATGTTATTCAACAAATGATGCGTCCCGACCGCCAAGAACAACAGATGTTGCAAAACATTGGTGTTCCTACGGCAAGACTCATTATGCCCGAACTTGAGGGTGAAGAATTAGAAGACATCGGACGAGAAATCATGTACGACGGTAGGCAAAACCCCGACTACATTGAGATGCAACGCCGAATGGGTGGCTACGACCCACAAACAAGGCAGGAGTTCATGCGAAATGTAAGCCGCATGAGTCGCCGTATGCCAAAAATTGATGAGGCTCGTGAGCAGGCACAACAAAGTTTGCAAAATTTACAAGCTACAGACCCAAGCCGTTATTTTGCTGACCAAGAAGTGATGACTGGTGAGCCGATGGAGGACGCTTGGAGTGATTTGCTCAAGCGAGAAACACCACGCACCATCGCAGGGCGACGACGGCGTGAGGCACGCCAACAGTTTCGCCCATCCACGGGTCAATTCAAATCACCACCGGGAGGTATGAGCGGCGGAGCTGGTGCGACGATGCGCCGCTTCAAGGCGCAGATGCGTGGTATCAAGAGCGGTAAAAGAACAGGTTTGATGAAACCGCACTTGTCGGTTGAAATGAGTCACCGTGGTATTCAAACCAAACAACCACTGTCCAAAGACCCACAAAAATACACGCAATACCGAGGGCAATCCGAGGCTCGCAAAATTTTGGGCAATGTTCGCACACCGTTTTCACCACATGCAAGGTATGGTGCCCGCTCCAACTACGCTGGCCCAACGGGTGCTGGGCGAATTAGCGGATTGATGCCCGGTCAGCGTGGACAGATGGCTCGTCCTGCTCTTCGCCGTATGCGTGTGCGCCGTCCTCGTATGCCACGAATGAGCGCACCACGACCACCTACACCTCCTATGATGCCACAAATGCAATCCAGCGTGCCTGCTATGCCAGCGGCACCCATTATGATGAGCGAAGAACAATACCGTAGTGAACTTCTCAAAGGTCGTCGTGATTTGAACCGTCTTGAATTGTTGAATCTTATGCGACGGTTGATTCAAGCCAAGGAGCGGGAAGCACGACTCAAGAAATCCGAGGGTATCAAGCCTAACAGTGGCCATCTCCCTGCTCACCCTGCTGGTGTTGAACCAAGCGATGATGAAGACCCCGATGGCCCAACTGAAAATCTTGAAACAGATGCCAAAACTTTCGGGCTTGACCCTGTAGGTATTCTCAATAGCCGAAGGGGGCATATGTGATGATGATTCGTGTGGGTCGCCCTCTCAAGAAGGCATGGAGTCTTGTTGGGCATGGGCCAGCGGGAGCGCAAATTTTCCGCAACCCACCACCACAGGCTTTCCGCCCGGAAGGAGAGGATGACCTTCCCGCACACGCACACGATGGTGTAGGTAACCTTCTTCCCGGCCAGTGGACGATTGGCGAGCATGGTCAAAAGTCGTATCAAACTGATATTGGTGCTTTTCATCACCCCATTGATGCGGTAGCGCACCGACTTGGAGATTTTCTTCGTGCGAGAGGATTCCGTGGCTCACCAGCAGATGTCATTAACGCCGCAATAGACCAATTCAACGATACGCACTCTCATGGTGATGCACATGAATTGGCAGACTTTCACTCTCCCGAATGGCGTAAAATCCGTGCCGCTGATGTTCCCCCCGGTGATTCTTCACGACAAATGAGCAATCGCCCTACACGCACGCAAGGTGGTACAAAAATCACAATGCTCACCAACAAGAATCATCAACAAACTCCCGTGGGGAAGTTCGTTGAAGGTGGCTACATTCCGTTTCATCGTCAATTGATTCACCAATTGGAGGACATGGGTATATCCACTCAAGAAATTAAGCAAGGACTTGGTTTCCTCAAATATCCGTGGATGCAACCACATTTGCTTGCACCTCAAGGTTATCTTGTGTCAAATCAAAAACAACACGGTGCTGATGTGGATGAGGGTATGATGAGCCGTGGCCCCGAAGGTTACTTTGGTGAAACAGAAGGTGTACACACATGGGAAGTTTTGCATCACCTCCCCGATGCTTTCTTTTACCCCAATGTTAAAGAAAACTTGCAAAAGAAAGGTAAGCAACCTACGGGGTTGTACAAGGCCGCTCACGCTATGATTGACAAAGCCTTACAACAAGGCGTGGAGCACATTCCCAATGTCAATGTCACCATCAACACCGGCACACTTGGTAGTCCACAAATGATTAACCGACCGCTCCACGAAATACTTCAAACGCCCGATTTGCGAGAGGCATTGGTCAAAGACATGGCACATGTGCCTGCTATGATGTTCCTGTTTGGTCGTAGTGGACAAGGTGACTTCAAGCGATTGTACGACCACATGATGGAAAAGTATGGTGCATCTAAAGACATGCTTTCAGCGAGTGAGCAAGCCAAGTACCTTTCAGCGGGTGCAAAAGGTGGCAAGGGTATGCACGAATCCGCTAAGCGTATGTTCGCTCTTGCTCGTGCTTCGGGTGAAGGAAGTGAAGAAGGTCGTAGCCGATTTGGTGAGCATCCTATTTCTGCTGACGAATTACAAGCAATGGGTATGTATCACAGTGACAATCTCATGAACCAAGTTGACCGTTTCCGCACCGTCCTTGAGGCACTGGCTGACCATCAAGCCAGCGCACAAGGCCACGAGGTTAAGCGAGGTATTGGTGACATCCCTACCACCGCTCGTCCCGGTATGACCATTGGCGGCTATCCCGAATTGGACGCTGAGACTGGGGAATACTCCATGCCTCCTCTTGACCCTCACATGGATGCGTACTTCCACGAAGTCCATGATTTTGCACCAACGGAGGCGTTTGACCCTTCCCTTACACAGTCGCCCGAACCGCAGGTCTTTTCTTCACCTGTTCAACCCACTCCATCTCCTGTGGGCACTTCTCCGGCTTCTACTCCGGTTCGGGCGGCACCATCCTCTTTCCCATATACACCACGGCAACAATTCCAACAGTTACGCCCACAAGTTGGACAACTTGACCCTATGCAGTTCCGACAACTGCTTGAGCAATCGGGCCGACGCAGACCTATGCCAATGAGTGACGCTCCACTTTCTCCATACGAAGCAAGAATGCAAAGCGCACTCGCTGACCCTCAGCAACAATTCTTGAGTGATTATTTCAAATCAAACGATTCCGTAATGGATGAAGTTATGCGTATTGTCAAGGAGGGTCGCCGTTGAACGACAAAGTATTGATTCGCAAGCAAGCCAGCACTGGTGTTCAACAATTTCAAACAATTGGTGGTCAAGCACCTTCATTTATGGATTTATATCGTCGTGTTCGTGACCCAAATGTTGGGACGCCGCAACGAATCGGTGCGGGTCTTGGTTTAGCTGGTAAAGTTGGAGCGGGTCTCGGTACAATGTTTACGACTGCTCATCAGCTTCAAGGTGGTAATGTTATGGCTCCGCTTGGTATGGGCTATACCTATCAAGGACTTGACCCCACGGCTGGCATGCGAAATGCAGTAAGTGAGGAGCAACAGATTGCTGATAAAGTGCAACAAATGAGAATCCAACAACAAGCAAAAGAGCGATTTCAAGAAATGTCACCATCACAGGGACCAGTTTCAAGAGCAGGTTACCCAAATAGAGGCCAACGACTTGGCGCACCATATGGTTTGCAAGACCCGTTAGCAGAATCGCCGCAGGTAGAACCCAGTGTGGTTGACCAAGCACCAGCGACAGAAGTTGACCCAGTGCCTCCAATTGCTCAAATAATGGCGCAAATGCCGGGTATGGAAACGCAATCAACTGGGTCAGCAGAACCAGTGAAACCACTTCCAAACCCCGGAAATTACCCATTAGATGGGACAATGAATCAAAGCACACTCCCTCAAGGACAACCGCCTCAACCCGAACAAGTTGTTCCTCAAGGTCAACCCTATGCGGGCTATCCAGTGAATATGATGAATCCTACCACAAATAGACCCCTTGACCAACGGCAATATGCAGAATGGTTGCGACAACAAGACCCTGCTACTTTGAGGCGTTCTTTCGCTACACAAGTGCTTGACGAGTTTGGCGACATGCTTCACAAAGCCGACCCACATGTGGCTGGCCTCCTTGCTTTCAAAGTGTACATGGATAAAGTGATGAGGTGATACCATGAGCGACATGGAGGAGTTTATTCACGACATGGACAGAAAAATGTCCGCCAAGTCGTTTGAGTATTTCTTCAAGGAGATTTTGGGCTTTGACTACTCTCGCCACCACAAATCGTGGGACGAGGGGCTGGCTGGCAACCGCTACTACTGCGTGAAGGCATCTCGTGACCACGGTAAGTCCGTGTTTTTTATGTCCTACGCTTTGTGGATTGCCGCTTTCCAGCCCGGTAAGCACATCATGATTTTCTCGCACTCGTTGGAACAGACGCTTGAACACATGCGTTTCATCCGTCAAAACATTGAGAACACGCCCTCCATTCGCTACCTCATCCCCGAAGGCCGACCATGGCGCAAGACCTACTTTGAGTTCAGCAACGGTAGTCGTATCATGGCCAAGTCGGTCGGCGGTGGTACTCGTGGTTTCCACCCGGATGTTGTGTTGTGTGACGATATTCTGTGGGGTACGACAGGTACCGAACTTCAGCGTGCCGCAGATTGGTTTTACGGTGTTCTGCTCCCTGTTCTTCACCACACGGGTCGCCTCATGATGGTGGGTACCCCGTTTTCATACAACGACCTGTACTCTCAGTTGGAGCAAACCGAGACATTCCAAGTGGAAACATACCCTGCCATCAACAAAGAAGGTGAAGCCCTGTGGCCGGAGCGGTGGGATTTGGAGTCGCTTGATGAGCGGCGACTCACCATGCCCGCCATTCAGTTTTCCCGTGAGTACCTGTGTGAGCCTATCCACGATGTTGCCAGTATGTTTCCCAATGACATTTTGGAAAACGCACGCAACAAAGACCTCGTGTTGCTTGACAGGGCTGAGATGGAATACGATGAGGAGGGTGAAGCAGTTGGTGTGTTTGGTCAGCATTTCATTGGGTGGGATACCGCTATCGCATCGGACAAGAACGCTGACTTCACTGCCATGACAGTCATGCGTATGCTTCCGGGCGAGGATGTGAAGCAAATCGTCGGCATCGTCCACGAGCGTGGTATGTCGGGATTAGCGCAGAAAAATCAAATCATGATGCTCAACAACCGCTTCCAGCCCGACCTCATTGAGTTGGAAGGTAACAACTTCCAGCGTATGTTCCAAGCCGAACTGCTTGAGATGCGCCAAGACATTCCAATCAAGACTTTCATGACGACACGCACACGCAAGGAAAGCTTGTTCATGTCCCTCTTGATGGCCTTTGAGCAAGGCCGCATTCAAACTCCATACGGCGACAAGCGAAGCCGTGAGTTTACCCACAAGTTGGAGACTGAACTCAACCGCTTCGGTATGCAAAAGAACGGTCGCTTGGAAAGTGTGGGTACGCACGACGACTTGGCCATGTCTCTTGCGTTGGCAAACTGGGCTACCAAGGAGTTCAAAGGCTCCGTTGTTCTGCTTGACGATGTGCTACCGGGCTTTGATGAGTGGATTCGTGGTAAACCACACCGTTCACAGAACGACAATCCTGCCGATGGGTGGATGATTCCTTGATGTATCCTTTTGATGAATGGGGGTTTTGAAAAATGAATAACTGTGAATGTGGACATTGCATTGGTATGGGGACTGCTTGGGATTCTCTTGAAAAGAAATTGTGTCCCGAAGGTAAAGCGGCGGCAAAGCGTAAATTCAAGGTGTATCCGTCAGCCTATGCAAATGGTTGGGCAGTACAATACTGCCGAGGCAAATTCCGTAAGAAAAAGGGGAAGAAGAAATGATGGATTTTGATTATGTTATGGCTTTTCTCAAAGCAAAGCGTGATGCCCCTAATTATCGTGAGGCCACGGATAAAGAGATGAAGGCAAAGAAAAACTGTGGCACATGTAAGGCGTGGGATTCCAAAACAGGTTATTGCAAGTGGTATGATTTTACCTGTAAGGCAGACCACATTTGTGATGCGTGGGTGAGGAAAGAATGAGCGACCGATGCACCTGTCACGATGTTCTTATCGTGAAAAACTTGAACCGCTGGTTTAAGGAAAAGTGGGTGGATGTGTCTCGCAAGGACAAGGACGGCAAGCACCCGCCTTGCGGTCGCTCAAAAGCCAAGACTTCCAGCAAGGGCTACCCCAAGTGTCGCCCGTCTGTCAAGGTATCCAGTAAGACACCAAAGACCAGCGGCTCAATGAGTGAAGGTCAAAAGCGTGCGGCGACCAAGCGTAAGCGAGCCAAGAAGCAGGGCGTTGGTGGCAAACCAACCATTGTCAAGATGCCCATTGTGGATACTGATGTGCCCGGACTTCGTATGGCTTACAATTTTGACCCCAGCGAACCTGTCATTGGTAATCAGCCGTATGCTTGGGGTAAGGGTGATAAAATTACTCAAATGACTCCCAACGAGTATTTTGATATTGTTGGACAAGGTGCAGAGGAACATAATGAACCACCAGTAGCAGGAAGAGATGCTGATTTCCGGTGGGACAACAGGCAGTTTACACCGCAGGGTGGGAGTCGTGAAAACATCGCTCGCATTATTGAAGGGATTAAAGGAGGAATGCCCATAGGTATGCCCGAACTTGGTTTTAGAAACGATAAGTTCAGTGGTTTTCAAGAAGGTGGGCACCGAATGGAAGCCCTACGACAAATGGGGCACGGAGATACACCTGTTCCCGTGTTTAGACATAACAGAATGGTGAAAGCAATGAAAGATAAAAAGAAAGACATGAAAGGCAAAAAAGGTATGGTCATGGTGATTGCGGTCACGGCCAAACCGAAAAAAGTCGGTGTCAAAAAGAAGAAGGATTAAATGAATGGTCAATCCAGTGGTCATTATGTGGGGGAGTCTATTTATCGGTGACGAGTACGATGTGCCGTTGCAGGTTGCAGATGATTTTTCCAACACTGTGTTGAAAAGTATCGCTCAACATCCTCATTTTCAGCCACAAAGTGTGCCTCTTAAGAGTTTAAACACAGTCATCAAAGAAGACGACACAGTATCACGGTTTGCGAAAAACGGTGATGGATGGTTTGAAAGCAAATACGGCACCGATGCCAACACAATCATTCGCATGTGTCGTAAAATGCGCCGACACGACAAAGCGTTTCGGGAAGAGTATGACGGTATCATCAAAGACATACGCCGTGTCAAAGCTATGGAGGTTGATTTGACCATCAAATCTCTTTCATGGGCTGATGGCATAGAGCATGTCATACGCAACATCGGACTTGATGACCGCTCGCTTAAGGCACTGCGAAAGTTTGGTGAATCTCGTGGTATTAGTCTGCAAAAAGCGTGTCAACAATACCTCAAGGCGGTCACTGTCCTTCAACATCTTAACGATAAGTTGGATTGGGACACTGACGACCAACAAAACTGGGTTGATGCAAACGACATGAAGAAAGAAGCCCAAAAAATGTGGAAAAACACACTTCATCAAATTGATGGGTTGAAAAAAACAGATATGGCCGCTCTTTATTTTGCCTCCGATTTACTTCAAAAAGAAGGTGCTCTTGGTAGCCGAGAAATTGTACGGAGGGGATATGGCACACTTAACAAATCTATGACGGCTGGAAAAATGAGTTCGTTACTCAAAATGTACGGTGAAGAAGTGGATGTTTACAAGGGAAGTGAACGACATACCTTTGTCAAACAAGGCACAGATGGCTTCATCATCAAAGATATGTGGGCGTACACCGCAGGTTTTGTTGATGCTGATGGGAGCATTTTCATTTCCGAGCGTGGTGACCCTCGTGTAACGATTGTTGCCAGTGGGGACAATGGGCTTACCCATTGTGAAGAATTGCAAAAAATGATTGGTTGTGGTCGTCTTGTGTCCGACCAAAAACTGGCAAAGAACACCATTAAACCCGTCCACCGACTTATTTTCTCATCAAAAAATGATATTCGTGAAATTCTCAAAGGGGTACTTCCTCATCTTAAACTGAAATCATTACAAGCTAAGGCAGTATTGAATTACATTGAAGAGAAGGACTCCATGCGAAAGAATGAGTTGTATCAATTGGTGACCTATAACAATTGGAAAGAACATAAAAACAAAGCCGCATCTCTTCTTGATAAGTGGGGCTTAGATGCTGATACAATAGGTGGATATGCAGAGGGATTGTGATGGTAGAAGAACAAGGCAGAATATCACGCTTTCTTTCAGCGTTAGGGACACCGTTCCGACGCAAGGAATCACCCACACCAACCATGCCGTTGTGGACAAGCGGCATTCAAGAACCTGTGATGGCTCAAGGCATTACCATTCCCGCATTGTATGCCGTAAGCAATGAATCGTTGATTCTTCGCACTGTACTTGCAAAACTACGCCAAGAAATGTTTCGCCGTGGTTATTATTGGGAAAAACGATTTGCACGCAAATGCACGGTGTGCGATGAGGAATATCAAAGCGAAGTGGAAGTTTGCAAAGAATGTGGTGGCTCGGTACGAATGCCGGACATTGACGAGTTGACCTACCCTAAGTGGCTTCTCAAGCAAGAAAACAGTATGGAGCAATCGTTCATCAATGTACTCAATGAAATAGAAGCTGACCTCAATGTTGTAGATGATGCATTTTTGATTTTGGTTAAGGAGTATTTTATTGACCCTAAGACCAAAGAAGTAGCGTTTTATCGTGTTAAAGAAATAATGCGTGGTGACCCTATTTTCATGCGTATTGTTGCTGACAAGCGTGGTGTGCGTGGTGGCCGTTACAAAACTTGTCTTATTCACCGTGACCAAATCAAAACACACGCTGAGGATGACACCTGTGAAGTCTGTGGTGCTGACCTTCATGATGTACACTATGTGAATATGGCTGGTAGCGGAAAAACGCAATACTTCGTTGAAGGTGAAATTCTACATGTGAGTAAATACAAGCCGTCTAAATTGTATGGTCGTTCACCTGTCAATACAATGTGGCGACAAGCCATGACGCTCACTGCTATGGATAATTACATCTACACTGCTTATCAAAAGCGAAGAATGCCAAAAGGTATTGTGTCAGTTACAACTGACAATTTGGAATCCATGAAGTCGTTTTGGAAGGCCGTGGACGAAAAGATGGAGCGTGACCCTCATTATGTCCCCAAAGTTGGTATTGAATCGGCTACAGGACGAGGTGGTGTGAATTGGATTAAGTTCATGGATACACTGGAAGAAATGCAATACATAGCCGTGCGTGATGAAATCCGTAACCGCATCGCCGCTTTTTACGGTGTATCTTCTGTTTTCATGGTTGATAGTGGTAAATCGGGGGGTCTTAACAACGAAGGTATGCAAATTCTTGTGACCAACCGAGCCGTTGAATTTGGACAAAAAGTGTACACTGAGGTTCTTTTCCCTCGTTTGCTTAAGCAAATGAACATCAGTGATTGGAAACTCACACTCTATCCCAACGAAGAAGAGGATGAAATCACTCGCCTACGCCGTGATGAGCAGGAACTCAATGTGGCTCAGCGCATGGCTCAACTGGGCTTCGCACCCGAACTCATTGAGGACACGGCTAACAGAGACATTCGTTTCACTTACAAGCGTCCCGAACCTCAAGCACAACAGGCCGCACCTCCGGGTGGCGCACCACCAATGGGAGGAGGTATGCCGCCGGGTATGCCTATGGGTGGAATGCCGCCAATGCAAGGGGTGGGACCACAGATGCCTCCACAACTCGCTCAACAAATCATGCCGCCACCACAACCGGGCGGTCAAGGCGTAGGTTTGCGAAATCGTGGGCCAGCGGCACCACAACGGCGAGGTAGTATGGGAAGCGGTGCCCCATTTAGCAATGTTCAACAACGGGGACCACCGCCTTCTATGCAACAAAACTTGAGTAATGCATTGTTGGACGCTCGCCGCCCGCGAGGACAGTAACTCTCTTAAACACGAAAGACATGAGGCGAACATAGCAGGGATTAACATGGACTTGTTGAAAATGCACCCAATGGCACGAAAAATGGAACAAGCACAAAAGTCGTTTATCACGGCTCTTGAGAATGGCGATGGTCAAATGGCCAAGCAACACCTCAGTGAAGTGCAAAAACTCAGCGACTTTTTGGCTGATGATTTGCACAATGAAATCGCAAAGTCGGATGTTGTGACCCCTCAAGGCCCACGAGACATTTTTGCTGGCGGCGTTCCTGTGTTAAAGATGCAACCACAAGAAGCATCAAAACCTGCTATTGATGGACAACGACTCGGCTTTATGTCCTCTTCTCGTCACAACCCACAGTACAAGCGAAGTGCAGGTTCCTACGGTCGTCGTCTTTGAGGTGATTCAATGAGTGAATCAACCAACGCCGAGCAATTGATTGGTGTTCTCATCAACAAAATGGAGTCCATGGACTCCAACCTCATGCTTCTCAAGGCTGAAAATGATGCACTCAAGCGACTTATCAACAACCCCGACCGCCTTCTTCGTAAAATGGGGCTTGTGAATGTTTCAACTCCCTTTACTGACGATTTGCAGATTGACCCCTTCCGAGGTGACATGACGCTTGACAGTGGTACTTTGCTCAAGAGTACACCGGAAATTGGTACGATGAGCAATGAAGATATTCACGCCATGTCGTGGGAAGACATACACGAAATGGCATTGGGTGCAAAGGAGGCAACACAATGAAACCACGACCAGTTGAGAATGAATACTTAGCAAAAGCCATTGAACTTGAACGACGCCTTGACTCTATAGAAAAGGCCAAGAAAAATTGCCCCGAATGTGAAGGTAAAGGCGATGATTGCAAGTGTGATGAAAAATGTCCCACTTGTGGTGATAAAATGGATAAGGGCGGTTGTATGAAAATGGGTTGCGGCGGCAAAATGGAAAAAGCTGAACCCGGCTTCAAGGCTGAGAAAATCACGGACATCAACCCTTCTTTCCACGCTGAGTCGGGTGGACAGACTAAGAGCGGCTACTT
>Ga0255752_10006158_pt1 | contig 11349 bp, 19 predicted proteins | sample 011ome_25_FD_179952 | JGI IMG/M metagenome (GOLD analysis project Ga0255752, IMG submission 179952) | Coastal salt marsh microbial communities from the Groves Creek Marsh, Skidaway Island, Georgia - 011512CT metaG (version 2) | ecosystem: Environmental > Aquatic > Marine > Intertidal zone >...
CAATTATGTGCGAATGATTTGTCCTTTTTTAATGTAGTCTTAGTAGACGATTTTGAATCATTTGCTCATACATTAAGAGGTGAACAAGGATTTGGTTCAACAGGGATTTAAAGACTCTTTATATATATATATAGATTCATTCATAAAATTCCGATAAGTATCTTAAATTTATGGTCAAATAAGGTATTATTAACATTTGAGCGAGAATTATATACAAACATACGTTTCTTATATGGTAATGGGAATAAAATAGACGACACTTTATAAATAAAACATATTTTAGAAACACCACATTCCCATAATTTTTTGATGCTTAAAAAAGATTTGGAATACTTAAAAATAATTTATAATTTATAGATGTACCGAACATTTATAAATTTAATGATTGGTGCAATTGTAGGTGGATTATCAGGGTATATCGTAGAAAATAACGATGAACAAGTCTGGAAACTATTTGCTTTTTTGTGGACGGCACCTATATTGTTATTTATTCCTATTTATGTATCTTATTATAAATCCGAAAACTATATTAGAAATTTTTTGTGTCACGCATTATTGGGAACATCGTTAACGGTTTTATTAGTGATTTTGACATTATATTTGTTAAAAACTAATATAATCTTTGCTCTAATGGTAAATTTTATTTTATCGGTTGGGTTCGTTCATTTGTATTTTAAATACATTGCTTAATTCATTTTGCCTTGTTTCTTTTCTTTTGCTGCGATTTTCAAACAATCTTTGAATGATTTACCATTTTTCTTTTCACGTGCATATATTTTTTTAACAAAGGCATTCCATGGACTCATTTTCTTTTTTCCCGTTTTGCGAGCTTTGGTCTTGCGTGAAAAGTTTTTTCGTGTTTTTGCCATATATATATACTAAATATTTTATTTACAATAATTAAAATTGATTTTAACTAAAATATTATAAACATTATATGAAGATTATTTCAATTGAAGGAAACATTGGTTCAGGAAAATCAACGTTTATTGAAGCACTAAAGCAACATTTTCATTCATAAAGTATTTTTTTTTTTAGACGAACCAGTTGAACTATTGAACACTATTGTAGATGAACAATGTAAAACGATGCTAGAAAATTATTATAAAGATTCGAAAAAATATGCGTTTTCATTTCAAATTATGGCGTACATTATCCGTTTGTCTATATTTAAAAAAGCAATCAATAGCAAAAAATACGACATTATAATTACAGAACGAAGTTTGTATACCGACAAACACGCATTTTGTCAGATGTTATACGATGTTCATTATATAGAAGAAATAGACTATAAAAAATACAATAAATGGTTTGACGAATTTAATATGAATGTTCCAATACATTACGTATATTTGAAAACTTACCCACAAGTATCTTATGAACGAGTGATTCAACGAAACCGAACGTTCTAAATTATTCCATTATCTTATTTAGAACGTTGTAGTCTTTATCACGACATCTGGTTATATAATAAAGACATTATTACTATAGATGCCAATGTAGATACTTCACATACAAAAGAATGGTACAAATTATAGAACAAATTATTTCATTATAATTTTGAACACTATAAAAAAACTGTAGACATTTTTCGAAAAAATATCTAAAATATTATACATTGTATTTTTTTTACTATAAGACAACATAAACGCAATACCATACAAAAACCAAATAAACGTTATGGCAAAAAATAACCATAAGGTTTGTTGACTAACATACTTGTCGTATATTAAATAAAAAGTTATTATAAAAAAAATAAATCCTGATACAAGAGACAAATATTTATTCATTTTTTTTATTTCACCCAAATATCCAAACAAAAGCATAAAAAAATTACTTATTACAATCCACGACAAATAGGAAAAATCCTTTATGGTAATTTCTACAATACTGGTTTCCGCCTTGTTTATGTATTCAAAATAATAGACAGTAGACAATAACATTACTGGAGTAGTCCAAAACCAGTCGAAATAACGGACATATGTTACATCATATTTTATTTTATGAAGCGAAATTACCAACCATATATAAAATATGAATTCAATACATTGAACAATAGTTTCCAATATAAGAATGTCTCTTAAAATCAAATCTTTGAATCTCAAAGGAATAAATATCCCATATATAGAAATTATTCCTGTTAATAATTGTATACATAAGGATATATAAGCACTGAATAATATATTGTTCATTATATATTTCGAATAGAATATAAATAATTAGTAGACTTAATTTTCGATTCATCATAATAATTAGATGAATTGTAACGTTCTATACTTAAATTATTGATTGCCTTTGATTTGGCTTCTGTTTTTTTTTCTTTTAACATTTCGGCGACTTGTGTATTATGTGAAGTAATATTATTCTTATGAGTCGATTCGTTTATTCCACATGTCAAGTAAGTGCACGAAGGTAATCCACCGCTTAAATCGCAATAATTATATGTTTTAAAAAAGGGAAATACATTATTATTTGTTTCTTTTGTTATATCAACTTGTACGTTGAATGATGTATCGTCATAATAAGAATCATTGTATTTTGAATTTATATTGGTATTGGTATATCTGTCAAAAGGAGAATCAAAATCAACATTATATACTTTAGATATTTGTGGAGGTATTTGTGTATATATGCAAGGAGTTTCTCCATCTAAATTATGTTCAAATTGATCTTGAATCTCTTTATATTTCAAATACGTGGTTAGACCTTCTTTTCTGAAAAAAATATACAATAAAACCACAATTAAGACATAGACTAACATATATATTACAAAGTAATTTTTTGTTTACTTATAAGAATACCTAATCGTTCTTCTCGTTCTCTTTCTTTCTGAGCCCGTTTTGGTTGTCTTATTATTTCCATACGTTTTCGAAATGGATTATTTTCTGGTAAACGTTCAGCAAAGCTCTGAGAAGGTCGGCGGAAGCTTTCTCTTTCTTTCTGAGCCCGTTTTTGTTGTCTTATTATTTCCATACGTTTTCGAAATGGATTATTTTCTGGTAAACGTTCAGCAAAGCTCTGAGAAGGTCGGCGGAAGCGTTCTCTTTTTTTCTGATCCCGTTTTTGTTGTATTATTATTTCCATACGTTTTCGAAATGGATTATTTTCTGGTAAACGTTTAGCAAAGCTCTGAGAAGGTCGTCGGAAGCCTTCTCTGTTTCTAGTAAAGTATATAAGTATAACCATACATAATAAAATTTCTAAATACATTATATATAAAAATGATATAAAGAATTAGTATATATAATTGTAATAATGTATCAAGTAAAATGGTTTAACAAAAGAAAGGGTTTCGGATTTGTAGTAGATGAAACTGGAAGCGAATATTTCTGTCACCATAGTGATATTTCAATCACTGGATATAAATATCTAAGGGCAGGAGAATACGTAAGTGGTAAAGTCGTAAATATGGATGGAAACAAGAAAAAACTCTCTAATATTCTCCCACCAGTTCCATGGGGGTCTTTAATGTGCCAAGTAGATGTTCGGTCAAAACCTCAATAATAAACTAATAATGAATAGTATAATAAAATATATAATGAATAATTTTTATATATAATTGTATATAAAAATTAAAATACTTAATATAGAATAAGAGATAAAGTAATCAACCCTTGTATAGAAACTAATATTTTAGATAAATTAGTAATAGGATATATGTCTCCGTATCCCAACAAACACGAAGTAATAATCGAAAAATATAAACTATCTAAATATCTTTGAAAATAATTAGGTTTGTATATTTTGGCCTCTTCTGTTCTTACAATATTTTTTACATCTTGCTTTACCTTTTCCTTGTTGTATGGTGTATAAAAAGATTCTTTGGCTTGGTCATCGATTAAGTCGTCCTTTATAGAGTCTTGAATTTTATTCAACCCATAAAAATTAACTGGATTCAATAACGAATAAATAAATGAAAAAAATATGGCGGAGACAAATAAATAAAATAATTTATTATGATACTTCATATATAGTTATATATAAAATAATATCGGACTTTGTATAGTCGTCATTCTTATTTTATTATATTGATACATGAGATTTTTATTCATTATCATTTTTTACCACCTTTTATAGTTTTATTACGTTTTTTTAGGTAGTGTTTTTTTATTCTTACGAGTGAAATATTTTCTGATTCGTCTTAGTGTTTTTTGTAAAAAGTTCATATATATAATATAAATTATATGTTTATGAATGATAATTTGAATTTATAATTGGAGGCATATTATAGAAGATTATCATTATAAAGAACTTCTGTAGAAAGTTATTATATTATTATCGAAATAGTAATTACATATCCAAATACAAAACATTTTGCCAACAATACTGGGAAACTGAACTCGAAGAATTATATATCTTTTCGATTTTTCTAAATATAATATATAATGAAATACTTATTTATAGATATCCGTAAAAGCGACGAAGTGTATTCGAAACGTTTCGATCAATCAAACCATTATGGGTTTTACAATATTCCGATGAATATGATACGATTTAACCAACAAAACATTATTGATCATTTAGAGTATGTAAATGAAATTTATATTGTATGTCAAACCGCAAAAAGGTCGCAATTCATAAAAAATAAATATTTTAAAGAATATGACAATATAAAGGTAAATAAACAACTCCAGTTTTCAAATTTGAAGAACGGTATGAATAACATATTGGATATACCAATACATATTATTGGGTCAAATTCGTTTAATTATTATAGCGTAATGCGTATTATACAAACAATGATGGGTATACTCATTTTAACCATAGGTACGTATACTTATTTACAATTAAAACAAAAAAATATAATAAAAAAAATAAATGTTATACCCCTAATAATATTGATATTATTTGGAGCAATGGCTCTATACAATGGAATAACTTCGACATGTTCTATATCTATTATTTTAGAAAATGAATTAAATTGATGCATTACACTATATTCAAAACATCAACCTTTATTTTTTTGTAAGATGAATGTAGTTCTTCGTGAATACCTACTAAATATAATTCGGATACTTTAAATCCATAGTTTTGTTCCAATATAGTTTTGTACATGTTTAATTGTAATGCATAGTGCCAATAATTTGTATCAGGTATATAATCATATTGACTATCTATTGAAAATTTATTAAAATGACTGGTTTTATCAATAGATTTACACCTTTTCCAATCATAAATACTTAGTGTATTATCTTCGTTAATAAACACCATATCAATTGATCCAGCGATTTTCCTATGTTCATCATATATCATCCATTCTGACCTATATGGGGTTAAATGACTATGGTCTTTTACAAAATCCAAAAAATATTTATATTCTATCGTATCACTGTTATAATAGTGCATAGGTTCATTATTATAATAATCTTCAAACATTTTGTGCATATGAGTGCCTTTTTCCGCAGCGGTTGCACCATTTTTATTCCATAATTGCTTAATTTCTTGTTTCGTCATACCAAAATATTTATTTTGTTCCCATTTAGATGAGTTCATCATAGTATCAATAATTTTGTTTGCGTTGAATTTTTCAAATTTTTTTTTTACCCACTTAGTAACAGATGTGAAATTTGTCATTCCTTTTACATTGTAAATATGACCATCTTCATAAAAGGTAATATTTTTGTCTCGTTCGTGTTCATTTACTTCAGCCAACATAATCTATTTTATTGGTAATATTTAATTCAATTTTTAAAATAAAATTTAATTGTTAAACGAACTTATTATTTTATCTATATATAAAATTCAATTAGGTAGTCACTTAAACACTTAGTCTTTTATTTACCGATTTATATGTTTTATTCTGAATAGAATATAAATCTTTGACATAATAAAATAATTTATTAATATATGAACTATACATTGACATTTATTGTTATAATATTATTGTCTTTAGTGTACTATATAAATAAAATAAACATAACGGAAAGTATAAAAGATACTATCAATCTTTACATATTTAATAGTGTGTCTATTCTTTTTATTTTGATTGGTATTTATTATTGTATTTTTTTCGGTTTGGAACGTGGACTATTTACAACCATTATTATTTGGTGTTTGTTTGTAGTAGCGACACCTATACCTGAGGCAGGTTTGCTAGTTTCTATACCATTAAAAAACTTATTGAAAATAGATTTAGACATTACTCAATTTTTTGTCTCTTTATTTGCGTTGAGTTTTATTTTTTATTCGTATTACTTTTTTAGACAATCTTTGAAACATTCCAAAAGCGGAAAAATTCTTTTGAAAATTATTGATTTTGGATCATTCCAAATTTTTATTACGTCAATAGTGGCATCTATCAGTATGTCGTATTTAATCAATGAAGTTATTGATAATATTTTGCATAATAAGTCAATATATAATATTAAAAATCTAATATTTTTTGCGATATTCATTGTATTATTTATTATTTATTTTATTTTATTAAAAAGATTTATATAATACATATCATATGATTTGTAACACGTGTATGTTTGATTGTATTCAATCGTGTAAATATTTTTATAATGAGGAAATAACCGATTTGTTATGTATATTTGTCTCTTTACCAAATGATATATTAAGAGACATATATCATTACATATATCATTATGAAGGGCATTGTGTAACCTATAGAACCAAAATGAACGATATATGTAGTCCATGTTTTCAAATGGGTTATTACAAAACGTTATATAATAAACAATTAAATTTGTTTGATATGTGTATAAACGACAATTATACAAAAAAAGTAAAAGAATATTTCAATAAAAAATATATCCCCAAGACTTACAATATTTGTATCTGACCTGACGAATCAATATAATATATTTTTTTTACAATATAATTCTTTTTCTTGGACAATATAGATATACTCGTTTCACAGTTCTTACAACATTTACCCTCCCCTAATATATTCCCTTTTTTATTTGTTTTGAACACACACAAGAATATTTTTGTTAGTTTATTTTGTCTTGGTAACTTCATTAGGGCATCGACTTCGGCGTGTATGGTTCCGTGATGTAGATTAGTTTCATATTTGTTATAACCCACCCCGTAAAAGATAATATTTTTCATTCAATACCAAGCACGACATAAATGTTCGTCCATTGTTGGCATTTGGAATAGATGCCCGCTTAGGAGCATAAGAATACATTTGTTCTAAAACAATAGTCTTTTTACTTGACATAGTATATTATTAACAAAGTTAACTTTATCAATTTTTATAAAAATATAAATATAAATACCATATTCCTTTATGGATAATATATTATTATTTTTATGTATCACCATAAACAATATTCAAACCACATTTAATATTTTACAACCTTTTTTATTAATGTTTCTAAAAATATTTGATGTACATCTTTATACTATACAAAACAAAGACAAGATAAATCATATACGTAATATAGTAAAATATTCAATGTGTATGAGATATAATGACGAGTCAAACCCATTAGGTCTTGTGATTCATCCAAAAATGATTGCCTATTTTCCAACAGATTACTTTGGAAGAAAAGTGCATATTTTATTAAGAAAAAAGGATAGGTTTAATATTTTAGAAAAAACTAATAAACCTGTCATAGAAAAAATTATACCAATTAAATACAAAGATACACAAGAGTCAAAAATAGATTATTGTTATAGGAGTGGTGATTTTAGTTTTTTTGAATACAAGAAATCTAAAATGTACATTAATACAAGTATGTTTACAGAAGAACAGAGACAAATATACAATAATATTATGGATATTTATAACAAAAAAAATAATGTAAAATGTTATTTATATGGAAACGTAAATAGTGGAAAAACCTTTTTAGCTTATTTAATGGCACGCGAATTAAACTGCTATTTGTGTGACACATTTAATCCAACCGAACCATCTGATAATTTTTCAAATATATACACCTCTATACACCCTAGTCCCAAAAAACCACTCATTATTTTATTGGATGAAGTAGATATAATGATTCATAAAATACACAACCAAACCATATTGCCTCATAAACACAATACGATTCAAGTGTATAATAAACTCACTTGGAATAATATGCTTGATAAATTAGACTATGGTTTATATCCTAATGTAATATTATTGTTATGCTCGAATGTAACTACAAAAGATATAAATAAGTTAGATCCTTCTTATTTGAGACAAGGACGAATTGATTTGATACAACATTTAATAAAATGATAGTATATAATGAATTAAATAATGAATTAAATAATGACTTTATAATTAAAAAACAAAAGACGAAGGAAATTGTGCCATTCATAGTATTTTACGCGGATTACAGATGTTTTATAGCAACGATTAAATCATACAAATCATAAATCAATATTTAGATGACTTTGAGCAAATAAGTGAAATATGTTTAGTGAGAAATAAACCTAAATTATAATTTAGTATCGAGACTACAAATGCTATTCGAAATATGTTATTTAATTATTATACATATAATCAAAAACAAATAAGTGAAGATATGTTTTTACCATACAGAAAAATGAAAATGATACTCAACAATGGAATAAGGCATTCTTAACTACAAATGATTTACATTATATTAGTAAATATTTGACAATTGTATAAAACTAATAACTAAACAAGGTAATCAAAATGTATGGATGTTTGTTATTCCGATATTGCTGGAATATCAGACAATAATTGTATGAATAAAAAAATATTTATATGCATCATATAAATAATAATCATTTTGATTTATTAATACCAAAAGCTGAGCAGTCAAAATATGATTTACTTGAAACCATATCATATATAAATAATCCTAATAATAATAGATAAACAAGAAAAAAATCATCTAAAATATATCATTCAGATGGAATATATCTTCAAAACAAAATAATACACTTAAGATAAAAAATCGTTCCAAAAAAAAAACAAAATCTGACTATATATTTGGTGGTTTGGTATAGTTGCTGGATTATTATTCGTTTCAACCATTATTTAAATAGGTATCAATATATTATGTTGATACCTACTATTGCCCACGGAATTACAGACTTAGCAGTTTGTCCAATAAAAACACTAACCTCTTACGCCATCATAAACCCGATCGTATTGAATATGAATATAGAATATCAAACTATATTATTATTAGTTAGTTCGGTATATCATATGCGTAATGATGTTCCAGGTGGATTACTAGGTTCTTCTATAATGCATAATATATGGGTATATGAACCACAAATTGCCCATTTTTTTTTAGGTTACATACATACTCCACGACATTATTATAAAAGTTTAAAAACAAAACGCTTACCTAAATTATGCCTCATTTTTGGTATGTCTATGTTGGCTCTAATCGGTCTAACCTATAATTGGAATGAATATTTTATATGTAAGTTTGGTTCATTGTGGTGGTCCGCGCCAGTGATATCACATATTTTTGTTCACGAATTATTTGTCGACAAATAAAGTTTTTCTAACTCTTCTAGTCTTTTTTCTAATGAATCGTTCTTTTTTTTTTAATTCTTCGTCTAAATCTTTTATACTTTGAATCGCAAGTGTAAACAAAGAGTTCTAATTCAGTTCATAATATTCTCTTTATTTTGAAACAACAAAAGATATATCTAAAATATCATTCACTATAAATCCAATTTCCTTTTTGTTATATTTTATATATTGTTTTGGTTGTAACTTTCGAATATTATCAATATATGAAATGTCTCTTATATTTGTTTTTAATCGTCGGTCAGATGACATTACTATATTTTCAGAGCGTATTGTTCCTTCTACAAACAAGTATTTATAAATGGTGTCTTCACCGCTTGAATCTATTAATAAAGCATCACCTTCACTACCTGCGTTAAATAATACAACCGAATTATTGTCACCATTACCAAATTGAGAGACCTTTAATGCTGGACCAGTTCCTTGATTAGATATGTCCAATTGCGTATATACAAAAATTTCATTATTTAAAGTCGTGTTATTGAATATAACATCATTGAGATTAAAGGAACCATCTAAACTTATTACCTTTAACATGTAAATTATTATCTAGAGTCAAGTTATTTATACTCACATTCTATATTATTATTTAGAATTTTTTGTTTTGTATCTAATAAAGTTATAATATTATCACTCTTTAATTCATATGCTCTTACATTATTATAATAACCTATGCTAGAAACAGCTGATACAATATTTCTTTTATTGTTTATAAATATGTAAACAAATAGTGAGCCAAAAGGATAATAAATAGACCTTGTATTATTATATAGATGAATATATTTGAATTGAATTCTCTTACAGAAACAAATATTTTATTGTATCAAGAAGAAAATCCTTTATTTGTAATGGAATATTTATTATGTGACGGACATTGGAAAGATGCCATTGTGTTGTATAACATATATAAATGGAAAAGATTACAATGTACATGTATCCCTTTTTTACAATGGATTCAAAACAATCATATACAGATCGAATTAACAAAATATTCTATTTTACAACTCATTAAAAATGGAGATAAAGAGGTTTTATATTATATAGACCCACAATGTTATATCGAAGTTATTTTATTTAGTACATGTTCTTTTATACAATATGTATTCGAACATTATGATATAGTACTAGAAGAGTATCATTTACTTAATTATTGTAAATTATACCACAAAGAAAATAATATATTATTTCTTATGAAACATTGTCCTATAAACAAGAGTCTAGTTATGGATTGTATGTATTATTTATGTCATTATGATACTTTACCTATTGTAAAAGAGTTATTATTATGCTATCCACATATAGAATTAAAACCCTTTTTTATAAAGGCAATTACATACAATCAGTATGATTTATCTTATTATTTTCTATCTTTGGACTCATCCTTAATAAAAGATATAAATATAACAGAATGTTTTATACAACATTCTTATAAAACATTACAATTGTTGTATACGTTGGATAAATCATTATTTTCGAATATCAATCATAATTATATATTTTCTATTATAAGTCACGATGTGGTTGATAATGAAAGTCCTTTTATGAGTTGGTATTTGACAAACTTTAAATACTATATAGAATACAAAGTTTATCAAGAACATATGACTATTATGAAATACAATGGATATGTACATGATGAAATAAATGATGAATATTTTATAAATGCGTGCTTAAAAAATTATATAGATGTAGTCAAAAAATATCAAAGTACGAATTATAAATTAACACACATAGGTTTTGAATTAGCTTGTTTATATGGTTATTTAAATATAGTCCAATATTTGTCTCAAAACATTGAAAAAATTCATATGTATATTATTTTACAATATTTGATAACCATAGATACTATTCATTTAGATATTGTCAAATATTTATTTTCACAGGTCCAGTGTTTT
>Ga0255752_10006160_pt1 | contig 11348 bp, 21 predicted proteins | sample 011ome_25_FD_179952 | JGI IMG/M metagenome (GOLD analysis project Ga0255752, IMG submission 179952) | Coastal salt marsh microbial communities from the Groves Creek Marsh, Skidaway Island, Georgia - 011512CT metaG (version 2) | ecosystem: Environmental > Aquatic > Marine > Intertidal zone >...
GATGCAGAGGACTCTAGCATGGTTACGGAAGATAGTGATAAAATGTTTTATCAAATGGAAGATAAAGTAAAGGATTAATTATGAGAGATACAAAAACAATTGAATCTTTTTTAAAACAAAAAGATATTAAAGAAAAAGAAAAAGTATTATTTAAAAATTTAAAAAAAGAAGTTAATGTTGGTGCTAATGGTACTCAAAAATACGTTATTAAAGAAGGTATTAACAAGGGAAAGATTGCGAGTAAATAATGTTTGATAGATTTATGTATAAATTTTTAGGTGCTATTGATGATATGTTTTTAGCAATAGATAATATTATATCTAAGATAATTAAATTTAAATACAAAAAATTTATTAAAAAATACATAAAATGGTTAACTAGGGGGTACTATGAAAAAATGTAAACAATGTGAGAAAGAATTTGAACCAAAAGACGAGTTGGATTTATTTTGTGGTCAAGATTGTAAAGAAGAGGCATTAGCAGAATTAGATTTAGATTCTGATGAGTGTTTATCATGTCAGTAAAAATTTCAGATAACACAAATATCGGTCTTCCATTACGTAATTTAATTGGATTGATTGCAGCCGTTTGTGTTGGCGCCTGGTTTGCTTTTGGTGTAATTGAAAGACTCAATCGGTTAGAAACTAAAAATCAATTATTTGAAAAAGATTTACTTGAGGCTAGCGTTCAAAAACCAATCGACCAGGAGCAGTTCATGATCCTGGAATGGCAGGCAACACAAATAGAAAAGATGCAGAAACAATTAGAAGACAATGTACACACAGGTGTGATGTTAGATAATCATGAAAGAGAAATTGAAAAACTAAAAAAAGATATTGAAAAATTAAAAGACGCAACAAGAAATATTAAATTTGCAAACGGTAATGGAGCACATTAATGACGAAGTTAGTGATAGCTCTATGCCTCTTTATAAATGGTCAATTAGTTGAGCATCGTATTCAAGAATCAATGAGTACATGTTTAAAGATGAAGCGGGAAGCTCAACGAAACATGGATATGACTAATAAACAATTAATGTGCGGGGAGGTAGAGGCACATATAACAAAAAACATTGACGGCAGTGATAGTATTGATAAGATAGTAATTGAATCAAAATAATGTTTTTAGAAAAACTGTTTCCAGTAACCATTGCTAATTTTAAAAATCCTAATCATTCAGAAATTCAACAATTTTTAATTCAAGAATGTATTAAAATAAAAAGTAAAGTTGAAAAAGGAGGAGATGATTGGGATTCTAAATTATATAATACAAATGGAACATTTGATTTAAATCAAAGTGAAAAATTTAGATTATTAAATAATTGGGTTTATGAAAGTGTCTTAGAATATTCTAAGACAATAGGTTATTCAAATACAAAAATAAAATGTGAACAATCATGGTTTAATTTTTATAATAAAAATGATTATCAAGAAAAACATGAACATTATCCTTTTGATATTTCCGCAGTGTATTACTTGTCTTGTTCTTCAGACTCTGGTAACATAAGATTTTATACTCATGAACCTCAAGGAGTAAAAGAAAACTTTATTAAGGAGAACCCGTATTCATGGAGAAGTTTTATAATAAATCCTCAACCTGGTCAGTTGTTAGTTTTCAAATCAAATTTAACTCATGGAGTATCACAAAATAAATCAAATGAACCTAGGATATCTTTAGCCTATAATTTTAAAATTTTATGAATTTATCAAGAAATTTTTCTTTACAAGAATTAATTAAATCTGATACAGCTGTTAGATTAAATATAGATAACAATCCAAACGCTAATCAAATAGAAAAATTAAAATTACTTTGTGAAAATATTCTTCAACCCGTACGTGATCACTTCGGCCCTGTAATGATTACCAGCGGATTTCGTACCCCAGACTTATGTCTTAAAATAGGAAGTTCGATTAATAGTCAGCACTGTAAAGCTGAGGCTTGTGATTTTGAATGTCCAGAAAAAGATAATGCTGAAGTTGCAGATTGGATTTATAAGAATCTAGATTTTGATCAAATGATTTTAGAATTCTATGTTCCAGGAGAACCTAATAGTGGATGGGTCCATTGCAGCTATGTTTCAGAAAAAGGAAGAAAACAATTCTTGCGAGCTTTTAAAGAAGATGGTAGAACTAAATACAAACCAATTATAGGAAAGGCAGTTGATTTAGTATAATGGCAATAGGAAGATCACAAATATCAAAACAAGTTGAAGGAAAATTAAGAGATGCCCGAGACGAGAAGCAAAAGAAACAAAGAGTAATCAAAGCTATCAAACGTAAGAAAAACCCACTAGCTAAGACGTTTACTGTATAAGCAAATAATGGTACAATGAATTACATTGTACAATTAACAAGGCTTAGACACTATGACTAAACTATGTGCTAGAGGCAAAGCGGCCGCTAAAAGAAAATTTAAAGTATACCCAAGTGCGTATGCTAATGCATATGCTTCTAAAATTTGTGCAGGTAAAATTAAAGATCCTTCAGGAATGAAAAGAAAAGACTGGGGACCTAAAAAAGCTAAAACAGGAGATTTAATGAGTAAAAAGAAAAAGAAAGATAAAAAAGAAATGCCTATAGCTAGAGATGCAGCAATGATGGACAAGAATATTGTTTATTTAGGAGACCCATTCATGGTTGATGGTAAAATGTTTGATCCTGTAAAAGCAGATCCAGAAACTTACATTAGACCTGAAGATGTTGAAAACTATAACGGTGGTGGCGAGGTTCGTGGTGCAGGAGCAGCGATTAGAGGAACTAAATTTAAAGGAGTATTTTAATGGGAAAGAAAAAAAGTGTACCAGACTATTTAAAAAACTCACTTAAAGGAACAACAATAAGTGGAAGCCTAGGGGTTGATGATACTGAATATGTTACAGTACCTAAAGGAACACTAAATATTTCAAAAGGTAAAACTACTATAGAAGGTGGAGTCGCAAAACCTATTAGTAAATTTGATAAAGAAAATATTAATAGTGAATTATCATTAGGTATTTCTCGTGAATTTGATGATGAAAGTGGTGGAGTAAGTTTAACTGGAACTAAATCTGGTAAAAACAAAAGTGCTACATTTAGTTTTTCTAAAACATTTAGTGAAGGTGGAGAAGCTAGAGGTACTGGATGCGCGATCAAAGGAAAAGGATTTAAAGGTGTCTTTTAATGAGTTTAAAAAAATGGTTCAATGAAAAATGGGTCGATATAGGATCACCTAAAAAAGGAGGGAGGTATCAAGAATGTGGAAGAAAATCTGCAAGTGGATCAAAAAGAAAATACCCCAAATGCGTGCCTGCTGCAAAAGCAGCCCAAATGACAAGCTCAGAAAAGCGTTCTGCTGTTGCAAGAAAGAGAGCAGCCGGTAATCCTGGAGGCAAACCAAATAACGTCAGCACCTTTACCAAGAAGTATTACGGTGGTATGATAGACGTATAATATTTTAGGAGAAAATTATGGCATTAAAAGGTAAACAAAAAGAATTAGATAAAAATAAAGATGGTAAAATATCTGGTGAAGATTTTAAGATGATGAAAAAACCAATGAAAGCATCTTTAGGTGCTTTAGCATTAGGCGCAGTAGGAGCAAAAGTTGCAAAAAAATTAATGCAGAAGAAAAAAGAAGCATCTGCTGTTAGTCCTGCTATGGATTATTTAGGTGACACTGCTAAAAAATCTATGGGTGGTGAAATGAAACAAGGTTATGGCGCAGCTAGAACTTCTGGTATGGGTCTACAAGATGAAGATTTAATCCCTGGTAAATCTATGGATTACTATAAAGATTTAATGTAATGAACTATGGCAACATCAGGAACTACAACATTCGATCTTCAGATCGATGATATTATTGAGGAAGCATATGAACGATGTGGAATCAGGACTAATAGTGGTTATGATCTAAGAAGTGCCAGAAGAAGTTTAAATCTTTTATTTGCTGAATGGGGAAACAGAGGTATTCACCTTTGGAAAGTTCAACTCAATGAACAAGCCTTAACTGCAGGAACTGCAACTTATAATACTCCAACAGATGTTAATGATGTATTAGAAGCTTACATTTCATCAAGCTCTACCGCAGGTAACTCTTCAAGCACTAATGATATTGCATTAACTAAAATAGATAGATCTGCTTACTCGGCTTTACCTAATAAATATGCAACTGGACAACCCTCACAATATTATGTGAATAGACAAACAACTCCACAAATTAGTTTATACTTAGCACCAGATGCATCAACTTATACTTATTTAAAATATTATACGATTAATAGAATCGAGGACGCAGGAGCTTATACCAATACTGCTGATGTTGCTTATAGATTCTTACCGTGTATGTGTGCAGGACTTGCTTATTATTTATCACAAAAGAAAGCACCAGATAGAATACAAATTTTAAAACAATTATATGAGGATGAATTATTAAGAGCATTAAATGAAGATGGCTCAAGAAGTTCAGTTTACATTTCACCTCAAACTTATTTTGGAGATGGAGTATAATGGGTTACGCATCTGGTAAAAGATCACAAGCTATATCGGATAGATCAGGCCAAGCTTTCCCATATAAAGAAATGGTTAAAGAGTGGAATGGTTCTTTAGTTCATATTTCAGAGTATGAACCAAAACATCCACAATTAGATCCACCTTATCATAAAGCTGATGCGGTTGCTTTACGAAATACAAGATCTCAAAAATTTCAACAACCTACTTTAATAGCAGGTTTATTTGCAGATTCTGGTGGAGCATCAGTGGGTGTTGCTAATTTAGCTTTACCAGGTGACTTTGCTTTTTCAAATCAAGGAACATCAGAAATGATTCCTGCAGATCCATCATTACAAAATAGAAGAAGACAGTTATCTATTCAAATTAAATCAGTAACAGTGAGTATTACATAATGTCTATAGCATATTCAGATTTTTTAACACAAATTAGAAACTACACTGAAGTAGATAGTAATGTTTTAACCGATGCAATAATTCAAGACTTTATAAGATCAGTCGAAATCGATGTTGCAGGTAAAGTGGATTATGATGATCTTAGAAAATATTCTACATCTACATTTACTTCTGGAAATAGATATGTGAGCTTACCGGCTGATTGTATGGTTATGAGATCAGTACAAGTTATTAATGGTAGTGATAGAACTTTTTTAGAAAAAAGAGATACAAGTTTTATATCTGAATATAATAATAATGCTGCTACAGGACTTCCTAGATATTGGGCAAATTGGGATGATTTTAATATTTTAGTGGCTCCTACACCAGATTCTGCATATACAGTACAGATTAATTTTATAATCGATCCTCCAAAATTTACTTCAACAAACAGTACATTTCTTTCTACATACCAAGAGTCAATGTTATTACATGGTGTTTTAGTAGAAGCTTTTTCTTACTTAAAAGGACCACAAGATATGTACAACTTATATAAAAACAAGTATAATGAAGAAGTACAGAATTTTGCTCTTCAACAAATGGGAAGAAGAAGACGTGCAGAATACGATGATGGTGTCCCTAGAATTAAAGTAGATTCACCATCACCATAAAATTAATAAAGGAGAATAATTATGGCTATTACAACTAATGCAATTTGCAATTCATTCAAAAAACAATTGATGGGTGGTGAGCACGACTTTGATAGTTCAGGTGGAGATACATTTAAATTAGCAATGTATGACTCTTCAGCTGCTATCGGTGCATCAACTACTAACTATGCTACAACATCTGAAGTATCTTCACCAGCAGGTTATACTGCCGGTGGTAAAGCTTTAGTTAACCAAGGTGTTAAAGTATCATCAGCAGTGTCTATTACTAGTTTTGCTGATTTATCTTTTACTGGGGTTACTCTAACAGCTAGAGGTGCTTTGATTTACAACACAACTACTGACGGTGGTACTGGTACTACTGAAGCAGTTTGTGTGTTAGATTTCGGTGGAGACAAGACTGCAACATCTGGAACATTTACAATCCAGTTCCCTGCATTCACAACTTCTGCTGCAATTTTAAGAATATCGTAATTAAAAAGGAGTTAAAATGGCTTTGGTAGTAAATGACAGAGTAAAACAAACATCGACTACTACTGGTACAGGTACTTTTGATCTTACAGGATCTGTATCTGGTTTTGAAAGTTTTGTAACAGGTATTGGAGATACTAACACAACTTATTACTCAATCGTAAATGAAAACGGTGAGTTCGAAGTTGGTCTTGGAACTGTAACCGATGCAGCTACAGACACTTTATCAAGAGATACAATTATCTCTTCATCTAACAGTGACTCTGCAGTAAACTTTAGTGCAGGAACAAAAAATGTTTTCTGTACTTTACCTGCTTCCAAAGCCGTTATTCTAGATTCAAGTGGAAACATTGTTGCAAACAATGGATCTAACTTAACAAATTTAAATGCAGATAATTTAGCTTCAGGCACAGTGCCCGATGCAAGGTTTCCTGCTACATTACCAGCAGCAGATGGTTCTAATTTAACAGCTCTTAATGCAACACAATTAACTTCTGGAACTGTTCCAGATGCAAGATTTCCAGCAACACTTCCAGCAGTTAGCGGAGCAAACTTAACAAACTTAGATGCAGACGATTTAGCTTCTGGAACTGTTCCAGATGCAAGATTTCCAGCAACACTTCCAGCAGTTAGCGGAGCAAACTTAACAAACTTAGATGCAGACGATTTAGCTTCAGGTACAGTACCTGACGCAAGGTTTCCTGCAACGCTTCCTGCATTAAATGGAAGTGCATTAACAGATTTAGAAGCAACAAACATAGCAACAGGTTTAGTTCCAACTGCAAGACTTGGAACAGGAACAGCCTCATCTACAACTTTTTTAGCAGGAGACCAAACATACAAAACTATCACTGCAGATATTACAGCAGTTACAGCTGGAGACGGTTTAACAGGTGGTGGATCTTCTGGAGATGTCACATTAAACGTTGGAGCTGGAAACTTAATAGATGTTCAAGCAGATCAAATAGATGTTGATCTTTCAGAATTAACTACATCTACATCAGACGCTGATGGAGATTTTTTCGTTGTAGTAGATGACGCAAACGCACAGAAAAAACTTACTAAAGGTAATATAGCGATTTCAGGTTTTAATAATGATAGTGGATTCATTGATGGATCTTCTTTAAATGCTTCAAATTTATCTTCAGGTACAGTGCCTGACGCTAGATTTCCAGCAACACTTCCAGCTATAAGCGGTGCAAACTTAACAAACTTAGATGCTTCGGATTTAGCTAGTGGTACAGTTCCAATTGCTAGAATAGATTTAGATTTATTAACAACTTCTACTTCAGATGGAGATGGAGACTTCTTTGTTGTAGTAGATTCTGGTGGAGCTGAGAAAAAATTAACAAAAGCAAATATTAATAATTCAGGATTTAATAACGATAGTAACTTTACAAATAGAGGCACAGCAACTGTACTATCAATGATTTTTGGATAAGGGAGGATCCTAGATTATGGCACTAGGGATTACCGCATATTCAGAAGCCCCTTTTGGAGCAGAAGCTTCAGATGTAATTGCATATCCTTCAGGTGTAAGTTTATCATTTCAAGTAGGAAACTCTGATATTGTTGGAACAGGTAATGTAGATGTTACAGGTTCTCAAGCAAATTTTAGTATTGAAAGTGTAACTCCTGGTTCTTCTGTACTTGTTAGTGTTACTGGTTTACAACTTTCAACAACTCCTGGAGAGGAAACAATTAATATAGGTGTTCCTGTTACAGGTTCTCAGTTATCTATTACAAATAAAACTTCTACTCAAGATACATTAACTGCTTTTGGAGAAGCTCCTTTTGCAACACTAAGTCCTAACACCTTTAATATACCAAGCGTTCAAATTGAAGCAACAACTGGAGCGGGACAACTTCCAAGCTTCTTACTTCAATCAACACTAGGAACTTTCTCAATCACGGCTGATGGTAATGTTTCAGTAGTTGTCACTGAACATACAATGAATACTTCTGTTGGAGATGTAAGTCTTATTGGTACAGCAAATGTAGAACTTACCAATTTTTCAGGACCTAAATTCTCAGCAGAAGGAAATGCTGCACTTTCTACTGATCAAGCTAAGTTTGGGGTATCCTCTTTAGAATTAGACGGAACTGATGATTATGTAGACAGCACAACGAATTTAGATCTAAGCTCAACAGACTTTACAATTGATGTTTGGATTAGACCTGACAATGTTACAGGTTACAAAGGTATCTGGCAATCAGGAACAAGCACAACAGAACAATCATATCTATTAGGTAACCAAGTTTATTGGACTGTAAACCCATCAACAATTATTACTACTTCAGTTACAGTATCTGCTGGTGTTTGGACTATGTTGTCTTATGAAAGACAAGGAAACACTCACAGAATATATAAAAACGGAACTTTAGAAGATACAGTTTCTACAGGTAATAAACCTGATAATGGCATATTCAGTATTGGAAAAAATGGTTTTGGTGACTTTAATGGTTATATTGATGAAGTAAGAGTTTCAGATATTGCAAGATATGAAGGCTCAAGTTTTACAGAACCTACAAGTGAATTTTCAGTTGACTCAGATACAATAGCTCTTCTTCATTTTGATGGAGCTGATGGATCTACGGACATGATTAATGCTGTTAATGAACAGTCTTTAGTTTTAGAAACTAATATTGGGGATGAGTCTGCATTTACAGATCATACTGTTGAAGTTACTGGTCAAGAACTAACAATGTCTATGGGAGAAGAAGTTCCCACAGCAGATGCTAATGTTTCTTTAACAGGAATAGAATTAAGTAGTTCAATAGGAGATGTTACACAACAAACTGGTTACGATGTAACAGGTTCTCAAATTAATACTTCAATAGGTAGTGTTACTGTAACAGGAAACGCAACCGTAGATGTAACTGGAATTCAATTAACCTCATCTATTGGAAGTGTAGCTATTACTGCATGGCAAGAGATAAACCCTAACGTGTCTAACGTCTGGACAGAGGTTGATTTAGCAGCTTAGTAAGGATATAATATAGTCAATTATGCCAGGATCAACTTATTCAACAGATTTAAAACTAGAACTCATGGCGACTGGCGAAAATGCCGGTACATGGGGAGATAAAACTAATTCAAATTTAGATCTTATCGAGCAAGCAATTGCAGGTTATCAAGCTGTATCCATAGCAGGTGGTGCTCAAACAACCGCCTTACTTATGACAAATGCAACTTTATCTAATGCAAGAAATGCTGTCATTCAATTTACAGGAACTATTACAGGTAATCAAATTGTAACTATTCCAGACGGTATTGAAAAAACTTACACAATTATAAATGGAACCACTGGGGCTTTTACTGTACAATTTAAAACAGCTAGTGGCTCTGGTTTTACCTTTTCAACAACTGATAAAGGAACTAGGGTTTGTTATTCAGATGGGACTAATGTAATTGATGTAAATGCTTTATTCACTACTATTAACCAATTTACGCTTCCGACAGCAGATGGTAATAATGGTGATGCTTTAATAACAGATGGTTCAGCAAATTTGAGTTTTACCAATATGTTTGGTAAGGCTCTTGCAGTTCAAATAATTTTCGGGTAAAATAACAAATATAGGAGAAAAAATTTATGGCCGCACCAAATTTAGTAAACGTTTCAACAATAACTGCGAAGTCAGTACAAGCTACGTTGAACACAACTGTAACAACTGAAATTTTAGCAAACTCTGCTGCTTCAGGCAAAGTTTTTAAAGTTGAAAGTATAATTGTAGCAAACATTGATGGCTCTAATTCTGCGGATGCAACAGTAGCTATTACAAAAAGTGGTGGATCACCAATTAAAATTGCATCTACAATAGCTGTCCCTGCTGATTCAACATTAGTAGTAGTTGATAAAAACACTGCGTTATATCTTGAAGAAGGCGACAACATTGAAGCTGGCGCAAGTGCTAATAGTGATTTAACAATTACAATCAACTACGAAGAACTATCATAATAGGAGGTAACTAGCATGGCACATTTTGCTAGAGTTAATACCTCGAACATAGTTGTAAGAGTTGACGCTGTTGATAATTCAGTAATGTTAGATGAAAACGGAGTTGAACAAGAGTCTTTAGGTATTGCTCATCAAAATTCTATTTACGGAGATATCTCTCCTGATAGATGGATTCAAACATCTTATAATACAGATGGTGGAAAATACTATAATCAAGATGGAACTGAAGGAGATCAATCTAAAGCTTTAAGAAAAAATTATGCTGCTGTTGATTCTACCTATGATGAAGCTAAAGATGCTTTTATAAAACCAAAACCTTTTGATTCATGGGTATTAAACGATGTATCTTGTTCTTGGGAGGCACCTATAACAATACCTCCTGAAAATCAATTAATTAATAAAGAACTGCATTGGGATGAAGTTAATCAAAGATGGGTTGCAAAAGATACAACAAATGATGTAAACTATAATTGGAATTCAACAACACTTTCTTGGGAGGAAGTAATATAATGCCTTTTCCGTATCAAACAAATAATAATGGTGGAGTTATTGGAGCAACAGTACCTGTCTCAAGAGCGGCAGCGGAAAGTATTTCACAATTTACAAGTCCTGGAACTTTTAGTCCAGGTGGAGCAACAACAGCTGATGTATTAATTATTGGTGGCGGTGGGGGCGCACACGCTCAACACGCAGGAGGAGGTGGTTCAGCAGGTATATTGTATATGCCTAACTACACTATTCCTGGATCACCTGTATCGGTTACTGTAGGTGGTGGAGGAAGCGGAGCTAATGGTATTGATCAAGCTGCGCAATCAGGAAGCCCATCTACCTTTGATGGTTTAACAGGATTAGGTGGAGGACGAGGCGGAACCTATACAGATATTGGAGGAAACTCTGGAGCCACTGGTGGATCTGGTGGTGGCGGAGCAGGTAGAGCTACTAACCCTGGATCTCCAGGAAGCCAACCCGCACCTCCAGGTGGAACTGGATATGCAAACGCTGGAGGACCAAATACAGGTTTAGGTACTTTTAGTGGTGGCGGAGGCGGAGGAGCTGGAGCAGCCGCTGGTACAGGAGGCCCTGGTGGTAATGGTCAGGCTTTCGATACAGCTAGTCCAACTGCATCTCCAAGCCCAACAACTTACGGTGGTGGTGGCGCTGGCCAACAAAACGGAGCACCTACTAAAACAGGAGGAACCGGTGGTGGCGGAAACGGAAACGGCCAAAGCGGTACGGCTGGCACAGGCGGTGGTGCTGGATCTAATAATGGTTTTGGTACCCCAAACGGATCAGGCGGATCTGGAAGAGTTGTAGTAAGAGAAGCTGCAGTTGCAGCAACTGCATCAGGTGTTTGGACATTACAGGCTCAATACGGATTTCAAAAAAATTCTCA
>Ga0255752_10006161_pt1 | contig 11347 bp, 18 predicted proteins | sample 011ome_25_FD_179952 | JGI IMG/M metagenome (GOLD analysis project Ga0255752, IMG submission 179952) | Coastal salt marsh microbial communities from the Groves Creek Marsh, Skidaway Island, Georgia - 011512CT metaG (version 2) | ecosystem: Environmental > Aquatic > Marine > Intertidal zone >...
GTTCCATTGCTTTCATACTCCTCACCAAAGAAAGAAGTTTCAGTATACCTTAATGGTTTACCTATGTTTTCTTTCAACTCTTTTTTACTTTCGTAATTTAGTATCATCATACTACTGCCCTCGCTTTTATTAAATTATCAACAACAAACCCTGAATAATCTTTCTTAGCAGGTCCTTTAGCAGTCAGTCCGACTACTACATTAGACTCGTCAAGGAATCTCATATCGTGTTTGTCACCATCTATTACTTTGACACCTCTGAAGGTATCAGGTAATTCTTTTCTAAATACAACAGCTTTGTTGCATTGTACATCATCAAATAACTCAGCATACTTGTCGTTAGCTTGTGAGTAACTCCAAGTCAAGTGATAGTTTTTGATATGTGAAACTTTTCGTGTAGGTATCTTGGTGTAATCATAAAACAATACATCAGGGAATATATCAAATACATTCCTACCATCAACCAACTGATGTTCCCATTGTATATCCGAAGTACCATTGAGCCTGACACATGGTATCTTATCAAGCTTGTAACACTCTCCAATAAACTTGTTGATGTCCTCAATCAGATACTGCATGAACGTATCATACTCATCTAAGAACAGTAAAGTCTTACGTATTCTAGACTGTTGTACATTAGAAAACTTACCCATACCTGCTGTATTTAAACAGGGTTCATGGCATTTAGCAACTGTAGCATATGGACATACAGTACGCTTGCCATCAGCTAAGTTGTGTGGTGCAAGATATAATATTCTACTGAAGTATTTATCTTGTATCTTATTGCTTTTATCAATCTTCATACTACCTTGTGATAGTAATTTATAATTAGGCATAACATTTCTCTCTATCTTGTAATGTAACTTTTCTATTTCTATGTTTATTAAACATGTATTTAGCTTCAGCTACATTTTTAACTTTAATCCATTCTCCTTTACGTTCAATCCCTAAGTTCTCGTTAATTTTATTAAGTAATAATAATTCTGCTACAGATTTTTTATTTGTTTCTTTTACACATTCAAGTTTAAAATTTCTTAAAGGAGTACTATAGTTAAATTGCATAAATCTATCTTTAATATTTCCAGTCTTACCAATTTTAATCCAGTTTTTAAAACTTGGTGACGTAATCATATAAACATAACCTTCGTCTTGTTTAGTATTAAGTAAAAATAGTTGTCTTTCTTTTCGATATTGTTGTGGTGTTTTTGTCATTGTTAATTCCTTAATTAAAAAAGTGTGTAGCTAGGCTCTATAGTATTATCTCTCACCGACCTAGCTACACTAAGATTGCTTTAGACTAAGCTAAAGACTTTTCTGAAGAATCTAGTAAATACATTACCATTCGCAAATGTATTGTAAGAGTCCATAACACTCAAAGTCTCTTGAGCATCAAGGTTATCTGCAACTTCAAGAACTTGCATACTCTTGTTAGCTTCATTCAACTTAACAAACCTCCTGAACCAAAGCTCTCTAGCAGGATTGTCTTTTTGACTATAGATAGAAACTTTATCTTTGTGATAGCCATCAAATGTAGCACCAGTAGATATCTCATTACGATCTTGAACAGCTCTGACTCTTAGGATATTTACTCCTAACTCAGTTCCTCTATTCCAAATCTTTTGAATTGATAATGGTGCCATTGCGATTGGTGTGGAAGTCGCACTCCCTTTTACAGTATAAGTAGTCTTACTCATATCTAGTTACCTCCTCAGGTATTATTATTATTAAAAAAGTATCTAAGAGATACCTCCATTGCCGAAGCCCTAAAAGTATAACCCGACTCGACCATCCTTGTCAAGCCTGTTATATCTATTATCTTAAACAAAGTCTCTCGCTATCCATTTAGTTCCCAGTATATTATCATACTTGGGAGTTATAACTACATAGCGATTACCCTTTCTAAACATGTACCATTTATCCTCTCGGATACTCATGGAGTTATCATATCTAAAACCTTTATTACGATAGTGATCGAAAGCTAAGTCTTGTGTTCTAAAACTCATTAATCCTCCTCGAAGTTAAGTTCATCATCACTGTTATCTTCAATATCTTTGATGAGCTGTTTAACTAGCTCCCAATCTTGAATAATCTTTTCCATTACACCTCCTCAGGCTTTTTAAATTTTAATTGATCAAAGTTCTCACCAAACAAACTTAGTTTAAGAACTTCATTACCACTATCGTCTATTACTATTATATCTTTAGTAACAAACCATCTATCACCACTCTCATAGTCATGAGTATGTTTTTGAACAATCACATCAGTTACTCGGTGTAAATTTATATCTACTGCCATATTAAACCTCCTAAGGTTATTATATTTAAACAAATGTCCGGTGGTTGCACCGAACGCTTTAAAGTTTACCCCGAACGCCACGATCTTGTCAAGTCTATTATATCTATTATGTTAATAGTCTTTAACGTATTGTAGTCTAAAAGGTACAGATATAGGTACATAGTTTTGTAAGGTACAATAGTCGAAGGTACACGTTACAACTCCCTCCACTCCTTGCCCCCTACTTAATATAATACTAAAGTTATCCACAGGATATATACAAGTTATATACAGGTTATATACATATTATATACAACTTATCTACAATATGCCCTCCACCCTACGCCGCCTATTCTAACATCCGATAACGAAGTACTTTAGATTTATATTTAATATGGTATGGTATCCTGCAAATAAAAAGTCTTGGCGAATGCCAAGCCTACTTAGTACCCCAAGAACAAAAAAAAGGAGCAGGTGATAAGACCTACTCCCTTTTAGAGCTACAAACTAGCTAGAATGAATATCAAGATAAGCAGATATCTTATCTGTATATACTTTAGGAAGCTTCTTCTTCTTGAAAAGATCAGAAGCTTTTTCAAAAGAAAGTCTTCCTTCTGCTCTTTCATTGAGCAAACAAGCTCTGATTCTAGAGTAGGATTCTCCCCATTCTTTTCCCTTCAAACCATATGAGAACTTCTTAGCAAGCCCCTCACATTGGTTATAGGTTGCCTGACCTTTAAGTGTTTCAGGCTTCACTTTTTTCATATCAAATGTAGTATCCATATTATAACTCCTTAGTTTTATTGGATATTAGTATTAAGCAATCTAAGATAATCTTCGATTGCAGTGTAATCAGATGCCTTATCACATCTGACTTTTACAACAAAGATGTCTTGAGTGGATTGGTATCCAATGAAACACTTTGCCATAAAACTGTCTTGAAACTGATGAGTTTCTTGATCTTGAAAGGTTATTAGTATCATAATATTCTCCTTGTAATAGATACATTAAACATGAAAAGCTTTTAGATTACAAGAGCAGTGTTTAGAGCCTGTTAAGCTTTAGCTGTTACAGGGTCTTGACTCTTGTGATGTAAAAGTGTTCATGTAATGTAAATAAACATACAAGGGAGAATATATATGATGCTTATGACGTTACAAGATCATAGAAACACACAGTTTCAGGGCAGGAGTATGGGATTAGTGTTTCAAGGATAGCAAGCTGCTCAAGGCTTCTGTTCGTAAAAGACAGTGGGATAAACGCAACTGATGGAACAAAATCGGGGTTATCTAGCTTGCTCTTATACTCATAGACTATATCGAACTAAGGATACTTATAATATGGATACGGAATGGTTTATGAAATACAACAAAAACTATCTAACCCTTTGAAGTTTATGAAGTTTTTAGTTTAAAACTAATAATATTAATGCTTACAAACTTTATAATCTTTGTAAACTAGATAGTTTTTGTGAAGTGAAGCCTACACTTAGTAGTCAGGCAAGCTCAATAAGCACTGTGAAGCTTGCTAAGATTATCATATGGTAGTTTAATAAAGGGGAGGAGCCAACTCAATGTACTCAGAGCTTGCTATGGTTAGGAAAGAGGGAAGACTATATAAACTTTTAAAAACTTCTGAGCTTATCAAAACTATAAAGGGTTTCCTAAAGTATCTCAGATAGAACTCTATAGTCTTGAAGTTTATTTAGTCTTGCTAGTTTGTTTAAAGAACGTCTAGTAGGTCTTATCACCCTCTCATACGTCAGGTTCTCGAAGGGGGATGCAGGAGACCATACCACCCTCCGTATATATCTATGGCGTGGTTATACATTTTATCGGGTTTGGGGTGTCAACCAGTTAGGTCGGGCTTAATAGACTATTAGTGAAGGGTGTATCCTATAGGTACTAACCTGCCTACCGGACAAACCTCATTCTACAGTCCAGAGAGCTTTTTGTCAAGTCCTTCTTGACTTTTTTTAATATGACCCTATACTGGTTTACATGAGCAGTATTATACCAACAACTCAACAAGCTAGAAAGCTTACAGATAAACAACAACTATTTCTAGATAATCTCATAGAAACTCAAGGAGATGCTAGAGCTGCAGCAGAATTAGCAGGTTATTCAGGTGGACACTACCAAGTTTTAAAAGCTTTGAAGAACGAAGTATTAGAACTAACTAAAGATGTGTTAGCCCACAATGCCCCTAAAGCAGCTTTTAAGCTCTTAGAGATCATGGATTCCGATAAACCTATACCTCAGGCTAGTAACAAACTGGTAGCTGCACAGTCTTTATTAGATCGTGTAGGAGTTTCAAAGTCTGAAAAGTTAGATATTAATATGCAAGCATCGAGTGGTATCTTTATATTACCAGACAAAGCTCCTATAGATATTGATGCAGAGGAAGTAGAGTATGAAGAAGAAGACAACTACCACGATGAAACAGAAGTTGGATGCTAACAATGTTATGTGGGAACAGTTAATGAAAGCGAGAAAGAATAATGCCAAGGAAGAAAACAACAACCAAAAAGAAATCAACAGTTAATAAAGCAGGTAACTATACCAAGCCTACAATGCGTAAACGTCTGTTTGAAAAGATCAAAGCAGGAAGTAAAGGTGGCAAACCCGGACAATGGAGTGCTAGGAAAGCTCAGATGCTTGCTAAAGAATACAAAGCTAAAGGTGGAGGTTATAAGTAATGGCACTTAAAAAGTCTCAGAAGTCTTTAAAGCGTTGGACTAAACAAAAGTGGAGAACTGCTAGTGGTAAGAAGTCTTCAGAAACTGGAGAAGTTTATGCACCTTCAAAGACTATTAAAAAGTTAAAGTCTACTGCAGCAGGTAGAAAAAAACTGGCAGCAGCTAATAAAAAGAAAAGAGAAGCTACAAAGAAAGGTAAACAACATGCTAAGCATGGACTACATAAGGGGAAGAAACGATGAGAGAAGATTATAAGAAAGGTGGGAAAGCTAAAGACTCACGTTTAAAACGAGCAGGTGTTAGTGGTTATAACAAACCTAAGAGAACACCTAACCATCCAAAGAAGTCACATATAGTTGTGGCTAAAGAAGGAGACAAGATTAAAACCATAAGGTTTGGACAGAAAGGTGCAAAGACTGCAGGTAAACCTAAAGCAGGTGAGTCTGCTAAGATGAAAGCAAAGCGTAAGTCTTTTAAAGCACGTCATGGTAAGAATATAGCAAAAGGAAAAATGTCGGCAGCATACTGGGCTGACAAGGTTAAATGGTAAGATGCCACAGTTAGGAAGTAATGAGAAACCAGTTCTTATGACTAATAAGAAGAATGGTGGTCGTATTGGTAAAGGTTCTAGACCTAGAAAGACTTCAGTATCACAACAACAATTTGATGATAATTGGGATAGGATATTCAATAAATAATTATGAAAGTATTTCTGACGGAAGTTGAAAAAGAAGGTAAACGATATGCAGGTCCTAATATACTTGCTGAAACTTGGGAGTTTGCTGAAGAAGCTGCGACACTTAACGATTTAATTTTAATTGGTGAGTTGCAAGAAATTGTTGTTGATCATACGGTAATGAACTCTTTAGAACAAAATATAGAAACTCCAACTCTACACTAATGGCATATTCACAACAAGTCATCGATAGGTTTGAAAGTGTACTCAACGAACCTGAGAAACATGCAGTAGGTAGGTTTGATCCTACAGACCCTAATGTGGCTACAGGTATGACAGGTGCACCTTCTTGTGGTGATGTTATGCGTTTACAATTAAAACTAAACGGAGATACCATAGAAGACGTTAAGTTTAAAACATATGGTTGTGGTTCTGCTATAGCATCTAGCACTATGTTTGTGGAGATGTTAAAAGGTAAGACAGTCGAAGAAGCTAAACAAATTAAAGACAAGGACATTGCAAAAGCTTTAGACCTTCCTCCTATCAAACTACATTGTAGTGTGTTAGCTGAAGAAAGTATTGCTAAAGCTCTTGAAGATTGGGAAACAAAGACTGCTCATAGAAAGCACAATCAGTTATGAAAGAAGGATATATAAAAAGAAAAACATCAACCATACCATTTGGATATGAAGTTGATGCAGAAGTAGAAGGTTACCTCAAACCTATCGACGAACAGATACAAGCTTTAGAAGTAGTATCTCGAATGGTACATGATGACGAGATCAGTTTAGCTGTTGCAGTAGATTGGTTAGAAGCAAGTACGAATCGTAAACTCTCAAGAATGGGTTTAAAGAAACACATAGATAAGAAGTATGACAGACAAAGACAAGAAGAATCCGACAGAAATAAATTCAACTCAATACTTGACAGATTCTGAAGGCAACCCTATACTTAACAAAGACGGAACACCTCGAAAAAAGGGAGGAAGACCTAAAGGGTCTAAATCTAAATATGTATACTCTGCTGCACAGAAGAAAAAAATGGCAGCAAAGAGATCATTAACTTCAAAGAGGAAAACAGTTGAAAAACTCGAAAAGAAACTACGGTCCAAAAAACAAACGCTCAGACAACAAGAAACAACAATCCGTAAGTTTGAGAACGCATCGGATGAACGGACAGTATCAAAAGAGGGGAAGGTAGTAACAGAATCAGATGTTACCACATTAGCCGATTCGGTACAAGCTCATTTAGATGAAACAAATTCGTTTGTTGCTTTTATGCCAAACGAAGGACCACAGACAGACTTCTTAGCAGCAGACGAAAAGGATGTACTTTACGGTGGTGCTGCAGGTGGTGGTAAAAGTTTTGCTATGTTAATAGACCCATTGAGGTCTTGCCACATTAAAGGACATAGAGCTTTAATACTTAGAAGGTCTATGCCAGAGTTAAGAGAACTGATAGATAAGAGTAGAGAATTATATCCCAAAGCTTTTCCCGGTGCAAAGTTTAGAGAAGTGGAAAAGATTTGGAACTTTCCAAGTGGAGCCAAGATAGAGTTTGGTTTCTTGGAAAAAGATGCAGACGTATATAGATATCAAGGTCAAGCATACAGTTGGATAGGGTTTGATGAGATAACTCACTTACCAACTGAGTTCGGATGGAACTATTTAGCTTCACGTTTAAGAACAACAGACCCAAGTATTAAAACTTATTTACGTTGTACTGCAAACCCGGGAGGTGTTGGAGCACACTGGGTAAAGAAAAGATATTTGGAATCGGATGAACCTAACAAATCTTTTGTAGGCTCTGATGGTTTAACAAGAAAGTTTATTCCGGCTAAGTTGGCAGACAACCCCTACTTAGCAAAAGATGGTGAGTATGAACGCATGCTCCTTTCACTACCTCCAATCCAAAGAAAACAATTATTAGAAGGTAACTGGGAAGTAAATGAAGGAGCAGCTTTTGTAGAGTTTGATCCATCTATTCATGTTATACCTCCTTTTGACATACCCTTACATTGGGAACGTATAAAAGGAATTGACTATGGATATGCTTCGGAAAGCTGTTGTCTCTGGGCTGCTGTTGATCCTCAAGATAAGACCCTCATTATTTATAGAGAACTTTATCAAAAAGGTCTTACAGGTGAAGCACTTGGAGCACAGATAACTGAAAGAGAACGAGAAGAGTACCGTTCTATTCCCGGAGTATTAGATACTGCAGCATGGGCTAGAACCGGATACACAGGTCCTACAATAGGTGAAGTCTTAATTAAATCAGGACATAAACTTAGAAGGGCAGATAAAAATAGAATAGCAGGTAAAGTGCAAATACACGAATATTTAAAACAAGCAAACCCAGAAACAAGACCACGTTTGCAAATATTTAACACTTGCCCTGACTTAATAAAAGAATTACAAAGTATACCTTTGTCAAAAACGAATCCTGAAGATGTAGATACACATGCACAGGATCACGCTTATGATGCACTTAGGTATTTAATAATGAGTAGACCTAGAATGTCAGACCCAATCTCAGATATGATACGTTTAAAACAACGTACATTCGAAGCTTCTGATTCTACTTTTGGATATTAATATGGAAGAAAATACATTTCTAAATGCTGATAACCTTTACGAAGACGTAGAAGGTGAAGATGGCAAAACCTTACAGCTTGAAGAAGATCAAAGTAGAAACCTTGTAGGTATAGTTAAAAGTCGTTTCGCAGATGCAGAACGAGCTAGACAAGGTGATGAAGAAAGATGGTTACAATCTTATCAAAACTTTAGAGGTTTATACGGAAAGCGTGTTAGGTTTAGAGAATCTGAAAAGTCAAGAGTATTTATTAAAGTTACTAAAACTAAAACAGTAGCTGCTTATGGACAACTTATTGACGTACTGTTTGGAACAGGTGAGTTTCCAATATCAGTAAAAGAAACAAGGCTACCTGAAGGTATAGCCAAAGAAGCTCACATAGAATTAAATCAAGCTCCAGTAAGTATTGAAGGACCACAGATAGAAAGTGGTATTGATGTTTCTCAGGTAGAAGTAGCTTCTAATCCTTTTGATGTAGGATTTGAAGGGGATGGTAATGTTTTAAAACCGGGGGCTACTCTTACCAGTGGTGAAAACTTTTTATCTTCACTAGAAGATAATTACACAGGACAAGATGGAGAAATAGTTTTAACAGAAGGACGTTCTCCTCTTCCTGCTCCTAGTATTAATCCTGCACAGATAGCTGCAAGGAATATGGAAAAACTAATCCATGATCAGCTAGAAGAATCAAATGGTGTATCTGAATTACGTAATGCGTTATTTGAATCAGCTATGCTTGGTACTGGAATATTAAAAGGACCATTTAGTTTTAATAAAACATTACATCGTTGGACAACTGGAGAGAATGGAAGAGAATACACTCCTACACATGTTAGAGTTCCTAGAGTAGAGTTTGTTAGCTGTTGGGATTTTTATCCTGACCCTAATGCTACTACAATGGAAGAGTGTGACTACATTGTTCACAGACATAAGTTTAATAGAAGTCAAGTTCGTAATCTTAGACACATGCCTTACTTTGATAAGGATGCTATTAGAAATGTTTTACAAATGGGTCCTAACTATGAAGCTCGTGACTTCGAAGATCAGATAACTGCAGACGAAGATAGAAGTGAAACAGATTACTCAGATAGATATGAAATACTAGAATACTGGGGAGTCATGGATGCAGACTATGCTCGTGAAGTTGGTATTGATTTACCAGACACAGTAGATGATTTAGATGAAGTACAGATCAATGCATGGGTATGTGGACATAATTTGTTAAGAGCTGTTGTAAATCCGTTTACACCTCCAACACTACCTTATCATGCATTCCCTTACGAAAAGAATCCATATAGTTTCTTTGGTATTGGAGTTCCTGAAAACATGTTGGACTCTCAACAAATAATGAATGGACATGCTAGGATGGCTATTGATAACTTAGCGTTATCAGGTTCATTAGTATTTGATGTAGATGAATCTGCCTTAGTAGGTGGACAGTCTATGGATATATATCCCGGAAAGATATTTAGAAGACAAGCAGGGATGCCCGGACAGTCTATACATGGAATTAAGTTTCCAAATACAGCACAAGAAAATATGATGATGTTTGACAAGTTTAGACAACTTGCAGACGAACAAACTGGAATACCTAGTTACTCTCATGGGCAGACAGGAGTACAGAGCATGACTAGGACTGCATCAGGTATGTCAATGCTACTCGGTGCATCAAGTTTAAATATTAAAACAGTTATAAAAAACATTGACGACTTTTTGCTTAAACCTTTAGGAGAAGCTTTCTTCCATTGGAATATGCAATTTATAGAAGAAGATTTAGATATCGTTGGTGATCTAGAAATACAAGCAATGGGTACAGCAAGTCTCATGCAAAAAGAAGTTAGATCACAAAGACTTACTATGTTCTTGCAAACTGCACAGAATCCTGCAGTTGCTCCATTTGTTAAGATGTCTAAGTTAATTAGTGAACTAGCTTTCAGTCTCGACCTAGACCCAGAAGAAATTCTAAACAGTCCGGAAGAAGCTGCAATAGCTGCCCAAATAATAGGAATGCAAAATGCTCAGCAAACAACAGGCGAAGAAACTGCTCCCACTGGTCAACAACCCTCAGGCATGGGAAGCCCTAGTGGACCACCTCAATCACCAGAAGAACTTGACCGTACAGGGTCTGGTGGTGGCAACATCGGAACAGGAATTGTTCCTCAACCGGGGGAAATGGGCTTTAGTGGAAACATTGAGTAAGCTTAAAGAAGAAGTAAAAGTAACATTAGATAGAGAGGAAGATTAATGGCAAACTTAAAAGGAAAACAAAAGAAACTTGATGCTAACAAAGATGGTAAGATTAGTGGTGAAGACTTTAAACTTCTTCAAGATTTAGAAAAACGTAATCCTAAATTTTTAGGTGGTCTAATTAAAAAAGTAAAAGCAGGTTTACTAAATAAATCTAGTGGAACAGGATCAGAAGATGCAATGGCATTTTTAAATCCTTTACCTAGTTATCCTAATCAAGTCAATATAGATAGACAAATGTTTATGTTAGGTGGTCTTGCTAGTAAGTTAGCAAAGCGTTTACTAAATCGTTTTGGAGATAATGAAAAAATAAAAAGTAGTCTTTCAGCCATAGAACAAAAAGAAAATCAAATAAATAAACAAGGCTATACTACGAATGCTGATGAACAAGAATTAAATAATTTAAAATATATGCTAGAAGAAGAACTAGCTGAGTTAGAAACAGATAGAATGAGTAGGGGAGGTCAAGATGTCGGAATGGATATATCAAGATCACAAGAAATGGCAGCCGAACGATTAGCTAGAAAACAATTAAGAGAAGAAGGAGAAACTGATATAAGTCCAGATATTAAAAGAAGAAGGATGAGAGAATTATTAAAGGAAGGTAAAGTAAGAGAAGGAAAAGCAGAAGGTGGAGCAATGGATGATCAGATGAATGCACTTGCAATATCTGTAGCACCTGCTAAAGTTGAAGAAAAAGAAATGCCGATGGAAGAAGAACCAATGCTTCCTGATGAAGAAATGGAAGAAGATTACGTAGACTATGTTGTAGAAGAAACATTAGCTACAGAAGATAAAATGTATTTAAACGCAGCTCTCGAGAAAGACGCAAAACTAAGTGAGATATTCGATCAAGTAGTC
>Ga0255752_10006183_pt1 | contig 11325 bp, 8 predicted proteins | sample 011ome_25_FD_179952 | JGI IMG/M metagenome (GOLD analysis project Ga0255752, IMG submission 179952) | Coastal salt marsh microbial communities from the Groves Creek Marsh, Skidaway Island, Georgia - 011512CT metaG (version 2) | ecosystem: Environmental > Aquatic > Marine > Intertidal zone > Salt...
TGAAGACGCAAGTTTTACAGAAAAAGCTTTCGACGACGATGGGGGAGAGAGATTCTTTGTGGGACGTGGTCGTGAAGTGGGACGATATTTGTTTCAAACACATTCTGCCGAGATTGAATCGAACGGATGTGAAATTCTTGTATGGAGTGAATAGTGAAACGAGAAAGTTGATTAAGAGATCCTCTCGCGCGGGAGATTTGAAATGGAGGTTTGAAGTGAGCGAGATGTCGTCGATATCGACTTTGGAAGTTGCGTTGGAGAATAGGGAGAGTGAATCCTTTTGGCCGAGTTGGTTGAGAACAAGACCCCCAAAGACACCCGAAAGATGGTTCTGCATTCAAGTTGCTCAAACGAATAAACTCGAGTTGCTCAAGTGGGCGCGAGAAGAGAAAAAGTGTGAGTGGGATAAATGGACGATTTTTGCGGCCGCAGAACAAGGTAATCTGGAAATGGTAAAGTATTGCGTGGCAAAGAAGTGTCCTATCGGTGAGTGGACGTGTGGAAATGCTGCCAAAAACGGTCATCTCGAGGTACTCAAATATTTACGCGAAGAAGCCAAAGCGCCTTGGAGTTATAATACTGCCTCAGGGGCGGCTAAAAATGGTCACCTTCACATACTCGAATATCTTTTTGAGCGTAATTATAGATATAATAACGCATATGCGTGTATGGATGCAGCCATATACGGCCACTTGGACTGTTTGAAGTACTTACACGAAACCGCCAAAGCGCCGTGGAGCTCTTGGGCGGTACGCTACGCGCACGAGAACAAACACCCCGAGTGTTTACAATACTGCCTCGACAACGACTGTCCTCTCCCAGAAGGCTGGTCTCACGAAGATGGAACGTTACGCACATCAGAAGAATAAGAAGAAGAGGAAGAGGAAGAAGAAGGAGATTTCGACGACTGGGAAGAAGGAGAATACTGGGAAGAAGAAATGCAGCAAAAGTGATGAAAAAAGACACACAAACACAAATTTTCTCTTCATAAAAAAACGCTTGATTTATTTATTTCTCAATCAAATCTTTCAGATCAAGAACACACGTTAGTGACAGTTTGTTTTCCGCGCTTCGATCGACGATTTTCCCGGTTTTATCCGTGGTGAAACGAAAACCACTCTTTCCCTTCCTTTCTATCTCTTTCGGGTCGCTCAAGAAAAACGAGGAGATATACTAACGCTTTCGTTTGAAGCACTCTTCGATGATGTTGAATGTCGGACGACGATTGGTTTTCGGTGGTGGGACAGCAGCACTCGCAGCAGCAATCGGGGTGACCGCAACGACGACGACGACAAAAACATCATCGTCGGAGTACTTTAACTACGAAAACGCGAAGCGTACGACGACGTTTTGGTACCACGCGTTGCCGGCGTATTTGAGTTACCGGTACGTGCAACGGAGGAACGAATTGTTCCATCGGTTTCATCAAAAACAAAATCGTCCCGGGGACAAAGACGACGACGTGATGTCCTCCTCTTTCCCTCTTTCGACGATGTTCTCCTCCTTCTTTCTCCTCTCGGATACCGACGCGAACGCAGAGTACGAGAAATTACATAACTATTTCAGCCCAATAATTGAGAAACAAGTCTGGGAACAGAGAGGATTTTACATCAAACACGCGCAGTTCTTAAGCACGAGAGATGACTTCGTCCCGGAGAAATATCTCGAGTGGTGCAAGAAAGTGCAAGATCAAGCGCCGACGAAGTTGGAGAAAGGTGAGGCGCTGAAAATAGCGGAAGAAAGCTTACGAGGGACGAAGTATGAAAACGCGATCGAGTATTGGGAGGAAACGCCGATTGGCGTGGCATCGATTGGAGCGGTGCATCGATGTCGCTTGCGAGGCGAATCGAAAACGTGCGTGGTCAAAGTGCAAGCGCCGGAGGTGGAGAGTCGGTTCAGGAACGACGTGGACACGATGATTTTCTTTTTGAGACTGTTTCAACCGCAACACGTGCCGCCGTTAAAGGAAGTGCAGAGGAACTTTTTGAACGAGTTTGATTATCGAATCGAGGCGGAGAATTTGCGAGAGATGAAACGGTTGATCGAGGACGGGAAGTTTTCAGATCGGGTGAAAATACCAGAACCAAAAGTGGAGATGTGTTCAAAGAACGCGTTGTTTATGGAAGAGATCGAAGGAGTGCCGTTGGTGAGAGGTGTGAAGGAGTCGTACGAGAGATTTTTGAAGGCGACTGGGAAGAGCGCGGACGCGAACGCGATGCGTCATTCGGCGAATGCGTTGTTAGCCGACGAGGCAAAAAACGAAACGAATTTTAAAGACGTGGAAGAAACCGCGCGAGCGACGAGGAAGGCGAACGCGATGATTCGAGCGAAATTTCTTCTCATCGATGAACCAATTCGGTTGGCGTATAATCTCTCACCGTTACGTCTCGTGTTTGGGAAGTCAGAAAAGAAACCGTCCGCGACGCTTGTCAATCTCGGAGACGTGTTGCGAACCATGTTGGACGTTCACGCGCACGAAATTTTTGAGTGCGGCACGTTCAACGGCGACCCGCATCCGGGAAACATTCTTTTAATGCCCGATGGAAGACTCGGTCTCATTGACTACGGTCAAACCGTGCGCATCGACGAATGCGCCCGACGCGCGTATGCCAAACTCGTCTTGGCGTTACTGCATGAAGATAAAGAAGAAGTAGCGAGGCTGGTCTGGTCCTCGCCGCCGGACGGGTTCGGAGGAAAGACGAAGAAGAGAGACGTCGATACGGCGTACAAATTAGCAACCTTTTGGAACGATCGAGACACGCCAGATATCACCGAAGGCTTAAATTTGCAAGAATTTATCGACGAGATGGAGCGAAGGGATCCAATGATTGACACGCCGAGGCAAATGGTCATGATCTCCAGAGTGTCTGTTTTATTGAGAGGTATGGGAAACGCGTTCGATATGCGATTGCGAGTTTCCGAAGCTTGGAGGAAACACGCGAGAGCGTTGTTAAAGAAGACCGATCCGGAGTATTATTTATTGAAAAAGGAAGAGGCGGAGGAAGAGAAGAAGTAGAACTGTAGTAGAATTTAGTATTTAGTTTTAGTATCATCATAACACTTTTGTCGAGCACTACACGTCTCTCAGAAGACTCGAACACGTTTTTCTTCTTTCTAATCCTCTTTTTTCGGCGAAATCGAAACAACCACCGTCTTCTCGTCCTCCTTGACTTCGAACGATACCGTCACGAGCATCTTGCCTCCACCACCATCACCACCACCTTTCTTTTTATTCTTGTTCTTCTTGCCGTTTTTTTCTTTCTTTTCTTCGTCTTTGGACTCCTCTTCGACGACGGGGTCTTCTAATCCGGCGGCGATGCGCTCTTTCTTCACCTTTCGCTTCTCCAAGAATTCTTCCTTCTTCTCGTTGAGCAATTCTACACATCTGGGCACCTCGCCAACTATTAACGGCGCGGAAATGCCAACTTTACCAAACATACCGTACGCGTCTAAAGATAGGTTCACTTTGTCGGTTTCCTTTGGCGGTTTAGGTCCCGCGTTTTTCATCGCGTTGACTTTGTTCTTCTTCGCTTTCGTGAGCGTACCAGTCATGGAGAGCAAATCGTCCATCTCTTCGTCTTTGTCTCTCTTGTTGACCATTTTCAGACCGGACAACTTCGCGGTCAAGTCCTCCGCGCTTCCGTTTTTAGACGACGAGGACGTCGGTTCCGCCGGTGCACTTTTCGGTAAGAACTTTTGCAAGAAACTCACCAACTGGTCGCACGAAGAAATTTCCGCCTCGAACGGTTCCGGAGCGTTTTCTCTTTCCCACTGCTTTTTCCTCTCTTCCGACGCTTTTTTCTCCGACGCGTACTCCGCGTCTCGCTCCGCGCGAAAGACTTTCTCTCTCTTCAACCACTCGTTGTTTTTCTTCTTAAAATCGTCTCGCAAATCGTCCATTTCTTTCCGAATCTTCAAGATTTGCTTATACGCGCCGTCTCTTTCTGATTCTAAAGCTTTCACGTTCTTGTTGAAGTTATCGCCGCCGCCGCTATTACCACTTTTACCATTTTCTTTCTTATTCTTGTTGTTGCCACCTCCCTCTACGCCGCGAATCTTATCGATTTCGTTCTTCAGTTTTTGCTGCTCCGCTTTGTTCGCGTTGATCTCCACGTCCTTCGCTTTCGCCTTTTCTTGCATAGCCTTCCTCGACCCGTCCGTCCCGGTAATCTGCGCCTGCTTCGCCGCCATCGCTCTCGCCGAATCCTTCATCTTATTCAACTGCTTAATCTTCTCCACCAAGACTTTCTCTTCCTTCAAACTCATCGTTTCGTGCGAAAGTTGGTCTTCGATTCTCGCCATCTCCGCGTCGATTTGCTCCGCGCTCTTCCCTCCTCCTCGGTTCCCGGAACCGCCGTCTCTCTCGCCTTTCCCCATGTTATCCAAAGCTTGAACTTCTTTCCTACACGCATCTCTCGTTTGCATCAAAATTTGACATTGCGCGGCTAACTCGTTTAATTTCGATCGAATCGGTGCGTATTTCGCTTGCTCTTTTTCTCGTCCGTCTCTCAAGACTTTGATTTTGCTTTTGGCCGATTCGATCGTTTTTTTCCTCTCCTCGATTTGTTCGTTCAACCTTTTCATCGCGGTTTCGTGTTTCTCTCGCGACGGTCTCGGGAGCCTTTGCACATCAGAGGTACTCTTCGTCTTGCTTTTGTTCGACGCTTTCTTCTCCTCGTCCTCGTCCTCGTCCGCAACATTTTCCGTCGTCGTCTTTAAATCTTCTTTTTCCTCTTTTTCCGCCGCGCTGACGACGACTTTCATCTCGTCCTCCTCTTTTTCCTTCTTCTCTTCTTTGGACGCTGCTTTCGAGGAGGAGGATGCGCTGGCGCTGCTCTTGGTGCCGCTCATATTGCGTCTGACGTCTCCAATTGAAGAAGCGTTTCGCGGAAGAAGAGAAACGCGCGAAGGAAAGAGTATCTAAAAAAACGGATCGTCTCCCCGATGAGTTGATTTTCTTACTCGTACGCGCTCTCTTGGATCTCCAAACAACGAGAGAAGAAGAAGAACGTGAGAGTATGTATATCTTCCGCTAAAAACGAGAAATGGATACACAACGCTCCGCACGAGTGTGAGAGAGAGAAATAGGCGTTTTCTCGGTAAGAAGTCTCGGACTTGAAGCGTGTATGCAGGGGAAAACACTGACGGATGGGTTTCTTTTGGGGGAATAATATTCCTTGTCTCCAAAAACAGAGGGAGGGAAACCACGCACCAAAAAGAGGCGAAAATGATCGAATGCTTCCCAGAAAAAGAACGAAAGCAAGAGAAAGAGAAAGAGATGCGTAAATTATTATGAATGTGAGAAAAGTGCTCTGCTGGCAAATTTTTTCATTTTGATTTTGGCTCGTGTGTTGTTCCTGCTTTGAACGCTGTATTTTGCGAGCGCGGAAGAACCCTGGCACACTATATATACGTATACATATACATTAGAGATGAGCAAACTCTCTCTTTCTCTCTCTCTCTCTTTCAAAATGAAAGCGCGCTTTTTATCATCGTTCTTCGTATTCCAACAAAATCTGGTGACAATCGACCAATACTTGCGCGTCTAAAGCGGCGTACGCGGTTTGAGATTCCGAGAGCGGCCGCGAGGACCAATCGGACATTCTGACGGATTTATCGAGCGGTTTTGAGAGAAGGACCGAGCACAGGTTGGAGAGACCGATGGGTTGGTGTCGGTTGAGTTCTTTCTCGAGGAGCCACGGTTTTCTTCTCCGATCGGTTCCTTCTCCGTTTTCTTCTTCTTCTTCTTCTTCTTCTTCTTCTCCGTTCTTCTTCATCATCTTCTTCTTCTGTCTCGCGCTTCGAGCGTCTTCCACTCTCGTTCTCCAATAGTGTTGAAGGTCCAGGACGTTTCGCGGTTGGCCGAGGTACGACGCGCATTGACTGAGCCGCTTGAAGTCTTCTTTGCCGGCAAAGACGAGCTTTAAAATCGAATCGTTTGAAAATAAAGCGCCCAAAGTGTCTCTTAAAACCGTCGATGGCGCGTCGTCGATAAGTTTTGGGAGATCTAAGAGGAAACAATCCGATTTGGAACTGATTTGGAGCAACGCGACGGTTTCGCTGAGAGCGCTGCTGCGAGCTCGTTTCGACGGCGGCGGCGCGGCTTTCGCGTCGTCTTCTTTACTCTCTTCCTCATCCTCCTCGTTCTCATTCTCACTGTCTGAACCGCCGAGCTTGGCGGCCCATTCGGTATCGATGCCAATCGCATTGGACGCGCTTAAAACTCTAAACATTTCTTTCAAGGAATTTTCATCGTCCACGAAACTCACGTTTACGTTTTCTGGCAGTTTATAATATCGCAACTCGCGGTCCATGCGCATTTGCATCATCATCTCGTCCGAACAAATTGAAGCGATATCAGCTTCGCTAAAGCCACATCGCTCGGCAAACGTTCTCGCGTACTCTAATTCTCCCGCAGTAACGAGCGCGCTCACCACTCGCTCTTGAAAACGGACGTCATCTCCGGCGTGTTTCAACGCCGCCTCGAACGCGCCTTTCGAAACCATTCGGTCGATGGAACTTTCCCAATACTGTTTCTTAATGTTCGGAAATTCTTCGTACAGATTGAACCGTTTCACGGCTCGAAACCCGGCCCTTAAAAACGCATGCGACTCCATGGCTAAACACGTCGCCACAAACTCAATCTTCTTCTCTCTCGACAGATTTTTCGTCAACTCTTCCAATAAACCAATCTCGTCTCTATTCGCCAAGAGCTCAAACGTTTCCGAGTTTGTAAACTTTTCCAACTCGAAATGCGTGATCGTCGCGCACGCGCTCCCTGGCGCTTCCTCCAATAAAAATTCAACGTACTCTTCTATGACTCGATTGGTGACGATATCGTTCGTTTCTTCCCCCCAAAAGAAATCCTCTTTGCCAACCCCGAACGACTCCGCGACGCGCGCGATAACTCTCGCCTGTTGCGCACCTCCGCCTCGCTCCTTGGCGGCAAAATACACTAAATTCGCCGCGCGGCGTCGGCTCTTTTCGCACCTCACTCTCGACCTCGTGATGTTCTTTAGTTCAAACCAGTTCCTAGTGTACGCTTCTCGAACGTTTGTCGCTCTCGTGCAACTCTCGATGATCACAAACTGAAGTAAAATCCGCTCGCTTTCAATCTCCTTCGTCGACGCTTTCGGCGCCGCTTCTTCTTCGTCGTCGTCGCAGAAGGACTCTTCCTGCCCCCAGTTTCGGTCATAAAATTCATCTTCTTCTTCTTCGTATTCTTTCATATCGTCGCTATTTTCTTCCTCTCGCACGCGTCGTTCGTCTTCCAAAATCTCCACGCAATCCAGACATATTCGCGGTGGGATCGAATACGTTCGCTCTTCTTCATCTTTTCCTCCATCTTCCATCATCTTTCGTTCGAAAAATTGAACGCACGTCTTCCTCAGTTCCGGAAACTTTTGTCGGTTCGCAATCATCTCGCGGAGAATTCGTAAGAGTTCGACGGCATCGTCATTATCATCGTCATCATTTGCTGCTGCTTTTCCTCCCGTCGATGATTTTTGAAAAGCGGATGGTGATGTCGTTGCCGTCGTCGTCATCCTTTTCTTCCGCGGCGGAGGATGAGGATGACGTTCGCGACGAATACTGCGACGACTACGCGGTGAATGAAAAGAAGAACAAGAACACTGCAACGACGACGAGGACGATGGTGGTGCCGCCGCCGTAGCGAAGCGCATGTGATGCGTTTTTGTTCTTCGATTGCTTCTTTTGTTGTAACGACTTTGGATTAGAAAAGATATTCTCTTTTAAAATTCGACAAAGAGGAGCCGATGAGGCGAGGAGAGAAGAGCGCTCGTTACGGTGCGAGTACGTAAAAATGAAGGTCTATATTTTGGTATGTTCACTCTCTCTCTCGGCTATTAAAGCGGCTCTCCCTCGTTGGATCTCTCTTTTTTTTTCTCTCTCTCTTTCCTGTCGGTGTGTTTTGCGTGGTATTTCGTTCTACGGTGATACGTTCGATGTCGCCTCTCTTCTTTTCTCTCTCTCTTTCTCTCTGCATCGACTCTCGTCTCTCTCATGTATATTATTTCTTTCTTTCTTTCTACTAACAATAATAATAATAATAATAATACTTAATCCTTCTTCTCGGATGGTCTTTCCACGCCTTCCCACGATTGCTGCCACTGCTTATCATAAAACGTCGCCTCGTCCGCTAAGACCTTCAAGTTGTCCAAATCGCTCAACTGTCTGACAAAGCAGACAAACATAACGGTCGCAAAGATCGCCGTCTTGCCCAAAAACGAGTCGTGTAACTCAACCAAACCAGTGTGCGTGGCCGCGTCGATCAAATACGCGAACAAATACCCAACCATCGCGGCTCTGCCGTTCGCCTTCTCCGCCTCGGGCAAGTGAAAGCGCATCATCCATACTTGCCACGGGATTTGACCGAGGTCAAACGTACCGTCTTCGTCATACACCGCCGGATTCTCCTCCAACATCTTTCTGTGCACAATTTCGGCGTCGATGACTGCGTTCCAATCCGTGGTCCCGTCCGCCTTGGCGAATTGCGCGAGATCCCACGTCCCATTCACCCATCTCGAGTCCTCCCATTTCTGGGTGGATTTCCCCATCAAACCAGCTTTGGTGGTCGCCGCGGCATCTTTCCCGAACGCCTCGGAGCCGGCTTTTGTGCCCCCTTTTTCGAGCGGGGAGAGTTTCTTCTCCGTGTTCGTCGCCGTCGCTTTGACGGTTCTGTTTTAACGCGTTAAAGTTGTTGTTGTTGTCGTTCGAAGAAGATATTCGGTTTTGGATAATACGAAGAAGAGATAAGTCAGTGGACGGACACACGAGATCAAAAAAACAAATCATCATCTTCCTTTGCGACGACGACGACGAGGAAAGAAGCCCCTTCCCTTTACCTCCGGTGCTCGTTTCAAAGGAAAACGACCCCGCGCGTCTCCTCATCTCTCAGAAAGAGGCCCACGCGACGACCGTTGTGGACGCACGAAGCGAAGAAAAAGAAAGAGAGCGACGAGAGAGATTTCCGACTGCTCTGCATTCAGAGATATTTCCCAAAGAGGAAAAAAAAAACTAAAATTAGCCCCTCGCATCAATCGCGACGAACGAAACGCGTCGCACCTGTTCACGCGAGAGTTCGCTCTGCAATTTCTGAGCGCAGAAACCGTTGAAACAGATTGCGCGCGTAAGGAAAACATTTCGAGTTTACTGTTGCGACGTTCGCGTGTGGTCTTTATTCTCTCGTTTATGATTGAAAACAATTCTATTACGCGTTTGAGAGGATGAGTTTTAGACGGCAGAGAGGAGCTTTTTCGGATGAAATTTTGCAGGCGAAAGAGATCTCTTTTTGGTGGAGATCTTTCAAAAGCGGCGACGCCCACACAAAAAAAAGGGTGATGAAATCGATGACTTTGTAAAGGTGGTGGTAACGGTACATCCGTTTCGATGACGACGACGATTCAGACGACGACGACTTTGAACGGGACGACGACGATAACGACGAGGAGGAGGAGGAGGAGGAGGAATATTCTTCATCGGGGGACCTCCTCCACCTCGCGTCGTCCTCAGACTTCGAAGTCCTCCTCTTCAAAGGGGGGAAAATCAACATCATCGTGGGGAAAAGAGAAGACGACGTTGGTGTTTGATTTAGACGGCGTTTTGTACCCAGCCTCGAACGGGTACTTGGAGAACGTGCGAGACAATCAGCGAAAATTTTTAACGGAGAAGTTTAATTTAAGTTTAGAAGACGCGAGACGCGTGCGGAAAGAGGCGTTCGAGAAACACAATCAGACGTTGAAAGGATTGCGGAGTTTAGGATACGCGGTGGAACACGACGAGTTTACGGAGTACGTGCGCAAAGGATACGACGAGTATCTCTCGTGCGATCTAAGAGTGAACAAAACGCTCGAACGACTGAAACTGGCGTGTTCGAAGAGGAAAGGCAAGATGGTGTTGATGACGAATACGGCGGAAAAGCAAGCGAGGAAGTGTTTAGGCGCGTTGAACATCGACGAAAAGTTATTCGAAGATGGCATATACGGGAGTTCTTTTATGGGTGACAACGCGAAACCGATGCCTGAAGCATTCGAGATGGTGTGTGAAGATATAGGAGTCTCGCCGAAAGAATGCGTCATGTTTGAGGATTCGTTTAAGAACTTGAAAACGTGCGTAGCTTTAGGCATGGGGGGCGTTTTCGTCGCCGGGGAGACGTTGGAGATGGAACTTGGTGGCGGTGGTGAAAAAAATAAAGATAAGAGCGATAAGGGCGAGTTAAATGCAGTCGCGAATGTTGTCGTCGAATCCATCGGCGATTTGTTTGAAGTTTGCCCGGAGTTGTTCGATTGATTTTTTTTCCAGTTCCTCTTCGAAAGAATGTGGGTGACGCGCGTTTGTACCTTTAGATTTTGTAACAATACAGAGATATAGAAAGACAAGTGGTAGTACTAAGATTTGTTTGTAGATTGTATTATTAAATGCTTGTACTCGCCATGGCCGCCGCGCCTACGATGCTACTCGCAAACACAAACATCGAACTCTTCTTCGCGTTTTCGTTATCGATCCCAAACACGCTCATGTCCCAAATCACGTGCCTCAACCCGGCGACGCCGTGATACACAAACGGGAAACTCAACATCGCTTTCGCTGGAAACACGAGCAAAGGAAACTGCGATTTAAACAGCTCCACGGTTTCCGGTACCGCCTCTGGGCCTCCCACGCACGCGATCACGCCCCCTACGCCAACCGCTCCGGACAACACGCACCCGGTGACTCTGTTGGTAATCGAGGACAACGCCACGATCGGAAACTTATAGTGCGCGCTCTTCCCGTCCACGTCCAGAACGTCTGGACTCAGAGGACGTGCGTTCAACAGTTCTCGATGGTTCCTCGGCGTGCCTAAAAACGCGGTCCCTCCGGTTTTCGGTTGTCCGTATTCCTCGGGAACTCCCGTTTGACCAATCTTGGCTGTCGCACTCGTCGTGAACGACTTTTTCCCTTTCGTGTAATACAGATTCTGTTGACGATGATGATGATGATGTTGAAATTGTTCCCGTTGTTCTCGTTCTTCTCGTCGCTCGGAAGTTTGAAGAAAAAAACAAAGCGGCTTTTGGGAGCACGAGTTCGTCCCGAACTGCCGCTGCTGCTCCGAATGTTGCAAAGCTCTCCTCCCCGCTCGACGAAGCATGTTTGAATATATACGTCTCAGTAAAAAGAGAGAGAGAGAGAAAGAACGAGAGAGGTTTGGTTTGATTTCTTCTGAAGAGAGAAAAGTCAAGTGTCAAGAAAAAAAAAATTTATTTCGCCAGACTTTTCCTCTTTTTTTCTCCCGTTTCTTTGTGTACCGAACGCTTAAAATTAATCTAC
>Ga0255752_10006196_pt1 | contig 11311 bp, 11 predicted proteins | sample 011ome_25_FD_179952 | JGI IMG/M metagenome (GOLD analysis project Ga0255752, IMG submission 179952) | Coastal salt marsh microbial communities from the Groves Creek Marsh, Skidaway Island, Georgia - 011512CT metaG (version 2) | ecosystem: Environmental > Aquatic > Marine > Intertidal zone >...
AAGCGCTGGCATCACGAAATCGTTTGCGAACTCGTCTTTAGCATCTACGACGATAGATTCCACAGCGCCACAGTCGAGGGCACGCTGGCGAATATCGTCCATGTCTTCGCCGCCCTGTCCTACGTCAACCGCGAGGGCAACAACTTCTTTACCGGTCTGGTCACGCAACCAGCCGATTCCCACCGAGGTGTCAAGGCCGCCGGAATAGGCAAGAACAACACGATTAGACATAGATGTCACAAAACTTTCTCTTTGAAACTTATGGGCCAATGGACTGGCCAACGAGTACTACTCTACTGGCCGAAGTGCCGCCGTTTTTCGCCTAGGCACGCTCGAGAAGCCACGCCATCAAGGCCTTTTGGGCGTGGAGTCGGTTTTCCGCCTCGTCCCAAATGATGCTCTGTGGGCCATCGATCACGCTGGCATCCACTTCGTAGCCGCGGTCGGCCGGAAGACAGTGCATAAACACCGCGTCATCCTTTGCCTTCCCCATCAATTCTTGAGTGACTTGGAAGGAGGTAAAGGTGGCGATGCGTTCGGCTTTTTCCTCTTCTTTACCCATCGACACCCACGTGTCGGTCACGATGACATCCGATTCCTCGGCCACAGCGTGTGCGTCAGTGCAGACCATTACGGATCCACCTGTCTGTGCCGCGATGGCAGCCGCGTCGTCGACCACGTCAGGACGTGGTGAATACGCCTCGGGGCTCGCAATCCGCACGTGCATCCCTGCGGTGGCTCCTGCCAGCAAATAGCTTTGGGCCATGTTCGACCCGCCATCACCAAAGAAGCTCATGGTGAGCCCCTTCAAACTGCCCTTGTGCTCCTGGATCGTGAGCAAATCGGCCAGCAACTGGCACGGGTGGAAGTCATCACTCAGCGCGTTGATGACCGGAACAGTGGTGCCCTGGGCCATTTCTTCCAAACCCGACTGGGCGTAGGTGCGCCAGACAATCGCAGAAACCATACGCTCGAGCACCCGCGCCGTGTCGCTTGGGGTTTCCTTTCCTCCCAGCTGCGAATTTGCGGTGGAAATAATCAGGGGCGTACCGCCCAGGTCCGCGATCCCCACCGCGAACGACACTCGTGTTCTCGTGGAGGATTTGTCAAAGATCACCGCGACGGTCTGTGGGCCTTCGAGTGGACGCTCGGCAAAGCGATCTGCCTTCATGTCGATCGCGCGCTGGAGAATCTCCGCTTGCTCAGCGGGGCTAATGTCGTCGTCTCGTAAGAAATGCCTGGTCATCCTGCTACTACCTCGGTTCCGATACCACTAGGGGTGAAAATTTCAAGAAGCACTGAGTGACCCAAGCGCCCGTCAATTATTGCGGCCTTCGACACTCCTGCCCCGACAGCGTCAAGACAGGCCTGCATCTTGGGGATCATGCCTGACTGCAGACTCGGCAGAAGCTGTTCCAGCGCGCTGTGAGTGATCGTAGAAATCACGTCATCGGTGTTGGGCCAGTTTTCATAGAGGCCTGGAACATCCGTGAGCAGCACGAGCTTTTCCGCACCTACTGCGATTGCAAGGGCCGAAGCGGCCTGGTCGGCGTTGACGTTCAACCCTCCCGTCTCCACACCCAACTCAGGAGCAAACGACGAGACAACGGGAATTCCGCCGGCATCGGCAACGCGGTTCACTGCCGTGGGATCTACTGATACGACGTCGCCGACGTGACCGAGATCAACTTCCGCACCGTCGACCATGGCACCGCGTCTCGTCGCGCTAAAGAGTCCTTCGTCATCGCCACTTAATGCTTCCGCGGAGACGCCGTAGCGAGAAATCCTGGCCACGATGTCGGCTGAGATTTCATCGCGAAGTACATCGCGCACGATGGGGATCGCTTCGGTAGTGGTCACGCGGTATCCGCCACGAAACTCACTCGGAATGCCTTTGGACTCGAGTGCACTTGATATCTGAGGACCACCACCGTGAACCACGATAGGCAGCACACCCACCGTACGGAGGTAGACCATGTCCGCGGCAAACGCGTCCAAAAGGTCGTCGCTCACCATCGCGTTTCCGCCGAGCTTGACCACGATTTTCTTGCCCTTAAAGCGCAGCAACCACGGAAGTGACTCAATCAGAGTCTGGGCTTTGACGTGCGCGTCGTGGTGGCGTGCATCTGGGGAAATCATTGTCTGTCCTAGCTGGAATACGCGCTGTTTTCGTGCACGTAGTCATGGGTGAGGTCGTTGGTGAAAATGGTCGCCTGGCCACTTCCTGCTTTGAGGTCAATCAGAACGTGGGTATCGCGGGGGCTTAAGTCCACCTCAGTGCGAGGCCGATCTGGAGTTCCTTCGTGGCACACCCGAACACCGTTCATGCTGACATCGACAGCATCAACGTCAAACTCCACAGGAGCAGTCCCAATCGCCGCGAGGACTCGACCCCAGTTGGGGTCATTGCCAAACACCGCGGCCTTGAACAGGTTGTTCCTGGCCACAACGCGCCCGACCGTGACGGCATCGTCTTCGCTGGGAGCGCCCACGACTTCGATGCTGATGTTGTGGCTAGAGCCTTCAGCGTCCGCCTGAAGTCCACGTGCGAGCTCTAGGCAGACGTTGGTCAGCTCGGCAGTAAAGACGTCCTGGCTTGGGCTCACACCAGATGCCCCTGATGCCATCAACGTAACTTGGTCGTTGGTTGACATACATCCGTCTGAATCCAAGCGGTCAAAACTCACTCGGGTCGCCTCGCGCAGGGCCCGGTCCAGTGCGTCCGAGGGCAGATCCGCATCGGTGGTGATGACGACCAACATGGTGGCCAGTCCCGGCGCCAACATTCCTGCGCCCTTTGCCATTCCGCCGATCGTGACAGTGGTGCCCTCGACTTCGAAGGTGACCACGGAGCGCTTCGGGACAGAGTCTGTGGTCATAATCGCCCGAGAAGAAAGCTCGCCTGCTTCGCTGGTGGAGTCGAGCATCGACACTGCCAGCGGAATCGCGTTAATCACAGCACCCGCGGGTAGCGGCTCACCAATAAGGCCGGTGGAGCACACCAAAACATCGCCGGCACTCACCTGGTCTCCACCCATGACGATTGCCTCATCACTAAGTGCTTCAGCAGTCACTTCGGCGGTCTTGTGGGTGAGCTGGAACCCCTCAGGGCCGGTAAAACAGTTAGCGCCCCCGGAATTGAGCACCACGGCCTTGACCTGGCCATCAGAGATTGCCACCTTCGACCACTTGATGGGGTGAGCCTGGGCGCGGTTAGAGGTAAACACGGCAGCACCCGAGCGAAGTGGGCCGTCGTTGACGACAATCGTGAAGTCTTCACTATCGCGTGAGGACAACCCTGCGTTTACCGAACCAGCCCTAAACCCTTGCGCCGCAGTGACACTCACGGCGCTACTCCGTTTGCGCTGAGACCAGCCTGCTCATCTAATCCGAGGGCGATGTTCAGCGATTGAATTGCCGCTCCGGCGGTGCCCTTGACGAGATTGTCAATGGCACTCACGACGGTGACGTACCCCGTTGACTCATCAACCGCAGCAGAAATCGACACCGCGTTACTTCCCAAGACACTTCCGGTCGAGGGCTGGGCGCCGGGGCGATAGTCGATAAACGCCTCTCCCGCGTAGGCGTCATCGAAGGCGGCGTTAACGTCTGACATACCCGCGCCATCGCTCAATGGAGCAGTGCTTACCGCGAGTATGCCCCGCGAAAGCGGAACCAAGATCGGAGTCATCGTGAGGCCAAGCTCGCTCTTGCCCGCAGAGGCCCGTCCAAGCGACTGGAGGATTTCTGGGATGTGACGGTGGGTGCCCCCTACCGCATACGCCATTGCCGACGAGAGTCGCTCGCTCGCCAGGAGATCTTCCCTCAACGACCGTCCCGCACCACTGGGTGCGACAGACAGCGTTGACACCAGGTGGCGAGTATCAACTAGGCCTTTGTGGACGAGTGGCGCGAGGGCAAAAGTAATGGCACTGGCATTACACCCTGGAGCAGCAATACGGGTGGCGCCCACAAGGCCATCGCGTTGCTTAGAACCATCGGCCAATACAAGCTCTGGCATTCCGTAAGTCCACGGTTCGGCGAATTCTCCGCCGTAATACTTTTCCCACGCCGACTTGTCGGTGAGCCTGCGGTCCGCACCGAGGTCCACCACGGTCAATTCTGGGTTGTGCTCCACCAACTGGGCACCGAGCGTCGCTGAATGCCCATGAGGTAGCGCCAACACGACTACGTCGTGGGCGGCCAAAACAGAGACATCTGTTGCCTGGAACGTCGAATCCCCCGCGCTTCGCAGGTTGGGGTGGACTTCTCGCACTGAGCGACCTTCGTTGCTGTGGGCGGCGAGTACGCCCAACTCAAAGTGCGGATGGTCGGCAACCAGCCTGGCCATCTCTCCACCGGCATAGCCACTGGCTCCGGCGATTGCGATACGAAGACTCATGAATAAACCTTAAAGCAGTAGGTGAAGGTATAGGGCGCGGAGTGAAAAGAAATTACCCGCGGAGCGTGGCGCCAAATCGCTTGGCCGCTACCGCAAGTCCCGCTTCTTTCGACTCCGTCGCCTCAGCTTGGGTCAGGGTTCGATCTCCCGCGCGGAATCGCAGAGCAAAGGTCAGCGAGTGCTTACCCTCTTCGACGCCGTCTCCGGCATACACATCAGTGAGTCGAATATCCTCCAGCAGCTCTCCCGCTCCCTCGGCGAGCGCCAATTTCACATCACCTGCGGGAATATCGCTTCCGACCACCAAGGAAATGTCCTGAGTTGCTGCAGGGTAGGGAGAAAGCGGCGCAATTGCCTGAGGTTCGTCTCCGACAAGTCGGATCACCGCATCGGCGTCGATATCGAACACGGCAACGACCCGTGGCAAGTCCATCTCCTGGGCAATGCTCGGCAACAACTCCCCAGCGATCCCCACCACGGTGTCGTGAACGAGGATTTCGGCGAAACGCCCGGGGTGATATGCCGGGTGGGTTGCCTGGCGGATCCCCACCTCTCCCCCGGCTAAACGCACGGCCTGTATGGCGGCATCAAGAGCATCAGCGATTCCGCGACCCATGGCGTCTTGGCCGACACCGCGCTCAACCCGGTTGCCCACGAACAACCCGGCCACATGCCAGGGCTGGGTAGGCAAACTCGCATTGAGCGCATCAAGTTCTTTGTCGCTTGGCCTTACGGCGCCCACGGGAATCGAATCGGTGCCGTGTGTACCAGAAGGCACAAAGACAAGACCTGCCTCAAAAACTGCCACATCGGTGAGACCCCTGGAGAGATTGCGCTTGGCGGTATCGATGAGGCCTGGAACCATGCTGGTGCGCATCCAGGAGACTTGAGGGTCGAGCGCATTGAACAGGTGAACCTGGTCGGCTGCAGCAACTCCTCCAAAGAGCTCGTTCACCTCTGATCCCACGAATGGGTAGTTCAACACTTCGGTGAGGCCATAGTGGGCAAGCCCACTGACGATGCGGCGCTTGGTGAGTTGAGCGCTCGTCAGCCCGCGCCCAGAAGGGGCCTGGGGCAACAAGGAAGGAATGTTGTCGTATCCCACAATTCGGGCGACTTCTTCCACCAGTGTTGTCTGGTCGGTGAGGTCGGGGCGCCAGCTCGGTGCACTAACCATCCACGGGGTCGTGGCGTCATCGACGGTCGCTCCGATGTCGACCAAGATTTCCTTCGCCTTGGCAGGCTCAACGCTAATCCCGACGAAGTGTTCGGCGTGGGCGGGATCAAATGCGATTGGGGCGCTGTGTCCCACGCCGTCATCGATGAGCCGTGCGCCAAGCTCTCCCGGCGTACCACCTGCATAGGTGACCAGGAGGTCGACGACACGCTGTGCGGCAGCCTCTGCCACCAAAGGGTCAACTCCGCGCTGGAAGCGCTTCGACGCTTCGCTGGGAAGCTTGTGGCGGCGCTGAGTCCTTGCGATGGATACCGGATCAAACCAGGCAGCTTCTACCAACACATTGGTGGTGTCATCTTCTAGCTCAGTGGTTTGACCACCCATGACACCGGCGAGACCAATAGGGCCGGATTCGTCTGTAATCAACAGATCTTCGGTACTGAGGATTCGCTCTTGACCATCGAGAGTGGTGAGTTTTTCGCCCTTGTTGGCACGGCGAACTGTGATTCCACCACTCAACCGATCGAGGTCGTAGCCGTGGATGGGTTGTCCAAGCTCCAACATGACGTAGTTGGTGATGTCAACGGCCAAGGAGATCGAGCGCATGCCCGCGAGCGCGAGCCTCGCGACCATAAAAGCCGGGGTGGGCAACGCGGGGTTAATGCCCTTCACACTGCGGGCAATAAACACCTGGCATCCGCGAGCGCCTCGAATGGGCTCTGTGTCGTCTACGGTGACCGAAAAACCAGTTCCGACTGCAGGGGTCAGCGTCTCCACTGGGTCGGTGAACGCGGCACCGGTGGCGTGGTGATATTCGCGGGCAATTCCCCGGATAGACAGTGCATATCCGCGGTCGGGAGTGACGTTGACTTCAACGGCTTGGTCGTCGAGCCCAAGCAGCGAAATCGCGTCGGTTCCCACCTCCGCATCAATTCCCAGCTCCTGGAGCCTCAAGATTCCCGCGTGGTCTTCGCCCAGGCCAAGTTCCTTGGCAGAGGCAATCATTCCGTCAGAGGTGTGACCATACGTTTTTCGCGCGGCAATAGGGAATGGCCCTGGTAAGACTGAGCCAGGAAGGGTGACAACAACCTTGTCCCCGACGAGGAAGTTAGACGCGCCACAGACGATTCCACGCACGGCTTCACCGTCAGCGGAGTCCTTCTGGGCAACCTTGACTTGGCACCACCGAATGGTTTTTCCATTGGATTGCGGCTCTTCCACGAAGTCAAGGACCTCGCCCACCACGATCGGACCAGAGAGTTCGAAGCGGTGAATGTCTTCTTCTTCTAGCCCAACGGCCACGAGTGATGCGTGAACATCTTCGGGGGTAGCGTCGGCGGGTACGGCAACGTACTCGCGCAGCCACGACAGTGGGATCCTCACTTAGACCACCATCCCAAAACCTTGGGAGAAGCGAATATCGCCTTCGACCATGTCGCGCATGTCGGAAACGTTGTTGCGGAACATCAGTGTGCGCTCGATACCCATCCCAAAGGCAAAGCCTTGATACTCATCGGGGTCGATACCCGCCGAGCGCAACAGGTTCGAGTGGACCATGCCACATCCGCCCCATTCGATCCAGCGGGCTCCGCCACGGAAGGTGGGGTGCCAAATGTCCATTTCGGCGCTGGGTTCGGTGAAGGGGAAATAGTTGGGACGGAGGCGAACTTTGGCGTCTTCACCAAACATCGACTTGGCCAAGTGGTCGAGGGTGCCCCGCAGGTGGGCCATGGTCAGGCCCTTATCGATGGCAATTCCCTCAATCTGGTGGAACACCGGGGTGTGAGTCGCATCGAGCTCATCGGTTCGATATACGCGCCCGGGAGCCACCACATACACAGGAAGGTCCCGATTGAGCAGAGACCGAATCTGAACGGGCGAGGTGTGGGTGCGAAGAAGTAAGTGCTTCTCGACAGGGTCCACAAAGAACGTGTCTTGAAGGGCACGTGCGGGATGGTCTGCGTCAAAGTTCAACGCGTCGAAGTTGAACCATTCGTGCTCAAGCTCAGGGCCTTCTGCCACTTCCCAGCCCATGGAGACGAAGACATCTGACATCTGCTCCATCAACACGGTCAGTGGGTGACGGCCTGATTCTTGGCGAAGACGTGGCAGAGCAGTCACGTCGATCGCCTCATCCGCGAGTCGAGCCTGCTCCTCAGCAACGTCTAGTTCGGCTTGCTTGGCATCGAGTGCGGCGGAGAGTTCCGCTTTCGCACCTCCAACAAGCTTCCCTGCGGACGCTTTTTGGTCGTTGGGAAGGTCTTTTAACGAAGCATGAAATGCCGAAAGGGCAGACTTTTCACCCTGGTGTTCGCTTCGCACCGCCCGGAGCGCGTCGACTGTCTCCGCGCCAGCAACCGCAGCGAGGGCTGTCGATAAAGCGGCCGCTACGGTTTCTTCGGTAATTGAGACAGAGTCAGACACGAGCGCCCAGTCTACTGGGCTGACACGGGCTTAGCGGTTAGCCCTCGGGGTGCTGGGCAAATGCCGACTGGTACACACACACGGCAGCTGCCGTGGCAAGATTCATCGACTCAAGTGGTCCAAACTGGGGAACTGAGGCGGTGTGGTCCGACGCGGCCAGTGCCTCATCCTCCAAACCGTGCGCTTCGTTGCCAAAAAGCCACGCGGTTGGCTTCGCCAATACCCCGCTATTGGCCAATACAGGAAGAGGCTGCCCCGACATATCGGCCGCAATGACTTGGATGTTAGATCCCTTCAACGCCGCCACTGCCTCGCTCCAGTCCACCCCAGTGACCACGGGGATGTGGAAGATACTTCCGGTGGTGGAGCGAACCACTTTGGGGTTGTAAATATCAACCGATTCGCTTGTCACAATGACCCCATCGGCGCCTGCGGCAACCGCAACACGGATGATTGTCCCCGCGTTTCCCGGATCTGACACGCGGTCCAGGACGACAAGGAGTTTAGATTCCGCGTTGACCACCGACTCGAGTGGCTGGTTGTGCATCTGACACACTGCAACGACTCCCTGTGGAGTAGTGGTGTCAGCCATCTGTTCGAGGACCTGATCGGTGACTTCTTCAATCTCAATACCAAGGTCTTCAGCAAGCGCCACAAGATCCGAGTTTTTTGAGAAAGCATGTGAGGTCATGAACACGTCAACAACATCGCGTGACGCGTGTGAGAGCGCCTCGCGGACCGCCTGCGGGCCTTCTACGAGAAATAGCCCAGCTTCTTGGCGCCTCGATTTTTTGGCTAGCTTGGCCACGGCGCGAACGCGGGGTGAGCGCGGATTATCAATCACAGCGATAAATCTATGGCGAGAAGGTAAATATTGGATGAATGCTTGCGCGTGGGCATGAAAAAAGCCCCCGGTTTCCCGGGGGCCCTTTTACACAGTTCTACTTCTCAGCAGGAAGCGCAGCCTTTGCGACTGCAACCAGCTGAGCGAACGCAGCTGCGTCGTTGACGGCAAGCTCAGCGAGCATGCGACGGTCAACCTCAACACCGGCCAGACCCAGTCCCTGGATCAGGCGGTTGTAGGTGAGGCCGTTCTGGCGAGCACCCGCGTTGATGCGCTGGATCCACAGGCGGCGGAAGTCACCCTTGCGTGCGCGACGGTCGCGGTAGGCGTAGCCCAGCGAGTGAACAACCTGCTCTTTTGCCTTGCGGTAGAGGCGTGAGCGCTGACCGCGGTAACCCTCGGCCTGCTCCAGAATGGTGCGGCGCTTTTTCAGCGAGTTAACCGCATTTTTTACACGTGCCATGATGAATTCTCTTTCTTAAAGTCGTGGGTCGCTTAGGAGCTGAGCAGCTTCTTGACAACCTTGGCGTCGGCAGGAGCGATCACGCGGTCCTGGTTGAGGCGGCGGGTGAGCTTGCTGGCTTTCCGCTCGAGGTTGTGGCGCATACCTGCACCCTGCTTCATCACCTTGCCCGAGCCGGTGACCTTGAAACGCTTCTTCGCACCAGAGTGCGTCTTCTGCTTAGGCATTGATTTTCCTTACTTACTCGGTCGACTACTCGCCTGCAGCGGGCTGGGGCTCAGCCGCGCGGGTTTTTTGCTTCTGTTCTGCCTTCGATTTCACGGGACCGATGATCATCACCATGTTGCGCCCGTCGATCATGGGGGTGGATTCCACCGAACCAAACTCGGCTACGTCCTCTGCGAAGCGCTGAAGCAGTTTCACACCCTGTTCGGGGCGGGACTGCTCGCGTCCGCGGAACAAGATCATCGCCTTGACTTTGTCGCCCGCTTTCAAGAAGCCTTCCGCGCGCTTGCGCTTGGTTTCATAATCGTGGGTGTCAATTTTGAGTCGGAAACGAATCTCTTTCAAAACCGTGTTGGCCTGGTTCTTCCGGGCTTCTTTGGCTTTTTGGGCCGCTTCGTACTTGAACTTGCCGTAGTCCATGATTTTGACCACGGGTGGGTTCGAGTTCGGCGACACCTCGACCAAATCCAAATCGGATTCTCCGGCGAGGCGTAGCGCGATATCGAGTCGGACCACACCGACCTGTTCCCCTTCGGGACCGACCAGGCGAACTTCGCTTGCTCGGATTCGGTCGTTGATTCTCGGATCGCTGATGAGGGCTCCCTTCCAGCAGGTACATTCCAGGCGAGAGTTGAGAGTCATCCCCGGGGTCGAAACCCCACGCACCCTTATCGCTGCCAGATTGCTCTGACGGAGTACAACGACCCGGCAACCGAAACCGGCATACCTAGGTGGGAGTCTTCTCCACTTCTCTACTGTCCGGATGGACAGCTCCCCTAGAGTATCAGGGTTTTGATGACTTCGCCCCAGTACTCTGGTGGGATCGAGAAAGGCACACTGTGACCGATACCGCTGAGAGCAGTTGGGAAGACAACGAGCGCGACATCGCTGATGTCCCCGCCGTTGAATTAATCAACACTGTCGCCGTTCATTTAATGAGCGCCGCCGCGGTGAAGTGTGGCCTCTCGGAGCACCCCGACGACGAAATCGACCTTGCAGAAGCCCGCAAAATGATTACTGCGCTAGCCGGGCTTGTCACTGCTGCTGCCCCAGAAATTGGCGACCACCACGCACGCGTTCTCCGCGATGGCTTGCGCTCACTGCAGCTTGCCTTCCGGGAAGCATCCACGTTCCCCGACGCTCCAGGCCAAGGACCAGGCGAAAAACTTACTGGCTCGGTGGTGTAGTAACCAGCTTCAGATGAAGCCCGTCAACGCGCTGGTTGACCGTCTCATTACTCGCCCAGACTCTGGCCCAGTGCTCTTGACGCTGCTGGAGTTGCACATGAGTGAGCCCCGCAGGAAGTGTTACCTCAACACTGAGGTCAGGGCCATTTCCTCCGTGGAGGTGCCAGCCGGGTGACACAGTGACTGTCTCCACGTCCTCAAACGCCTGGGTAATACCGCCCACCACATCACCATCGAGCCAGGGTGGGGTGTAGGACTCTCCCGTGAGAAGCGCAATGACTCCCCCACGCCGAACCACGCATTGAGTGGGGCTGCCTGGATTGAGCACGATTCGAGCCATCTGGTCATCGAGCACCCAGGCAGCGACTTTTTGGGCTTCTACCGGGATGGGCCGTGCTTGGGGATTCCACGCCCTCATTGACTCCACATCAGAAAAGGCAACAGCGACGGGCTTTCCATCGGGGCCTTCCACGGAGACGATCGAGAGCTCCTGGGTCTTATCGACGACTTTCCCTTCGTCAGTGAGCCCAAATTCACCGGCTTCTGCCAAGAGAGGAACCAACACCCGCTCTGTCCGGAGAGCGTTGAT
>Ga0255752_10006197_pt1 | contig 11311 bp, 8 predicted proteins | sample 011ome_25_FD_179952 | JGI IMG/M metagenome (GOLD analysis project Ga0255752, IMG submission 179952) | Coastal salt marsh microbial communities from the Groves Creek Marsh, Skidaway Island, Georgia - 011512CT metaG (version 2) | ecosystem: Environmental > Aquatic > Marine > Intertidal zone > Salt...
CCAACACAGTTAGATTTGGCAGTGGAGCTATTTTGTCCTACTATAGAGATATTAACAACCAGACAGGTATTACCTTTTCTGATGGCGTTCTTTCTAACGCAGGTACAATTTCAATTATAGAGGCCTTGTAATGAGACAGTTTTCAGCAGCAGTACAGAATGTTATTAATAGTGACAATATAAGATTTGCTTTTCTAATTAAGCTAGAGTTTAACACTACCTACTACCTGACTTCTTTTAATAGAGATCTTTTTTATAATGGTAACACCTACTTGGCAAACGGTGGGCTTTACGAGTTTGACCCTCCAAAATTCTCTTCGGTAGTTGATAGAGAGTCTTACAAAATTGTTATCTCAGAAGCGTTAGATACACTCTCCGCCGAATTCAGAGCTAACGTTGTAGGTAAGCCTATTAGTGTTTTTGTAGCTCTACTAGACTCCAACGGGGCTCCTTTGCTTGGACTAAGCGATGTTTTAAGTGTTTACAAGGGTTACGTTGATAGCCCCTCTATTACAAATGATTTCGAACAAAAGCTAGCAGTTATTGAAGGAACTTCCCCTATGTCTGACCTTGATATGGTTCGTTCTTTTATGACGTCAAAAAATGGCATGGAGCAGGTTAACAGCTCCGATACCTCTTTTGTAGAAATCTTTGAAAATAAAGAAATAACAGTAAAGTGGGGTAAAGTATAATGGCAGACCAGTTAATCTTACAAACAATTATTTTCCTAGCCTCTACTGCCTATCAAATTTCTCAGCAGAACAAAATGAAGCGGGAAGCCGACAAGCGTAAAGGTTTCAACTTAACGATCTCTGGGCAAGCGGTTAGCGTCCCTGTAGCTTACGGAAAAAACGCACTAGGTGGTATCGAGGTAAAACATCAAGTTAACAATAGCTACACTTCTGCTACAAACAACGCAAGTAAAACCTTTTCAGAAAACTTTCCAAATACTTCCAAAAGCGGTTCTAAGAACGAGTACCTGACGGTACAGTATGCCCTTTGCCACGAAGGCATTGAAGGTGTTCAGTGGGTTAAAGTAGACGGTATAGATTACAACGATAACTCTAAAAAGTTTAAGCATATAATTCGTACACACAAGTTAGGCGGGGTCGCTGATGCGATTGCTACGGCAAATAATATTGATTCTAATAATAGGTTTACAAATACAGCTTATGCGTCTGCAACATTTAAACTAAACCGTGATGACTATAACTATAATGGTATTCCTCAAATGGAATTCCTTGTCAAGGGCCGTAAAGTAAAGTGGGTTAAAGAACTTAATGGGGTTTACTCTCTAAGCACTACTAGCATCTACTCTAACAACCCCGCCCTTTGTCTCCTTGACTACTTAATGAACTCAAGGTTTGGTAGAGGTTTATCCGTAAATGAAATTGATCTTGAATCTTTTTACAAGTCAGCAGCTGTTTGTGACACCGTTGTAGCAACAGACAGAACAGTAGCGGGGCAAGTTAACAATCAACTCTCTGTTACAGAGGTGGCAGATTTTGGGTCTCTTCCAAGTGATTTAGAAGAGTATGTTTACGAAAAACTGTGGAAAACCCTTGATACTGGGAAGTATTGGCAGTGGAATAGAACACAATGGGTGGAGACGGTATATAATGTAACAAGACCAATTCCCCTATACGAGTGCAACTTAACGCTCGATACAGAGAGCAACATTAGAGACAACATTGAACGTATTATGAATACAATGGGTCTTGCAGAGCTAACTTGGTCTTCTGAGGGCAAGTATAAGTTGCTTTTAGAGCATCCGAAGACAGCAACAGAGCTAAGCAATTTAGTTGACGCTAACCATTACTTCACTGATAACGACATTATTAGAGATGATGCGAGTCTGTCCTGGCCTAGTGCGTCTAGCAGGTTAAACCAAGCAACTATTAACTTCCTTAACGAACATGAAGACTTTAAGGAAGACACAATTACTTGGCCTTTGTCTTATAGCGCTGTGCATACACAGTATTTAACAGAAGACAATAACCAACCCTTCCAAGCAAACATTGATGCAGACGGCATAACAGACCCTTATCACGCTCTTGCTATGGCAGAACAAGCTGTGCGCAAAGCTCGTTCAATCTTTACGTTAAACTTTACTGTTTCTAAAAAGGGCTTAAACTTAGAGCCTGGTGACTTCATTAAAGTTAATTCCGATAACCTTAATATCTTAAATGAAATTTTTCGAGTAGAAAGTATTGAAGTTAGAGGTGACTTTACAGTCGGTCTGACCTGCTATAAGTTTGACCATGAAGCCTTAGCTTGGAATGTTGAGGATGATATCGCCTACACTACTCAGCCTGTCTTTGACTTTTCTGTTGGAGCGCCGACAAACGGGGTCTTCACACAGGGTGCGGAAGACAACTTAGGCACTTCATCAGGTCGTCTATCTTGGGAAGAGGCTGACGACATTGCTGTAATAGACTACTTGGTAGAGGTATCCAGAGACAATAAAGTTACTTATCAAACTCTGGGCGTAACTAGGAGTACAACCTTTGACGTTACAGGGCTTAAAACAGGAGCTTATGACTTTTCTATTCGTGGTAGAACTCCTTTAGGCGGTTTGTCGGATAGACTTGAAGTAGATGACGAAACTGTCCTACTTAAAACAGTGGGGAAGGTTGCAATCATATATGCTAACACTGGAGACGAGCTTACAAACACGCAAAGCTATACCCCTGGGGCCAATCCTTTCGTAGCCTACTACGCCTATACAAGTGACTTGCCGACCCTCCCGATTAGGACAGGAATTAGCTTTTCTAGTTTTGTTGGAGAAGACGGGTATACCCCGGTTAAGGGGGTTGACTACTTTGATGGTGCGGATGGTGCGGATGGTGCTACCGGCACCCGTGGGGCTGGTTGGTGGCGCTATGAAACAGGTTCTTCTGCAAGTACAGCAGGCCTCTCCTCTAGCACTGTTACAACTTACTTTACAACCGCTACAGGGCTTACCCCCGTTAATGGGGACAAGTTTGTTTTAACCAACACGCTTAACCAGGCTAATGCCTATGTTTATACAACCTCTTGGGCAATTCAATCAGCTTTCGTTGATGGTGATTTGCTTGTTAATGGCACTATTACTGCTGATAAACTTACAGTAGACAAATTGTCGGCCATCAGTGCAGACCTTGGTGATGTAACTATTTCTAACACTTTGCGATTGGCAACAGGCTCTGCTGGTTTTATTGGTGGCCGTACTTCTGCCTCTGCTTACAACGAGAATGGTTTTTTTGTTGCCAGAACAGACAAAGGGGGTGGTTTGGCCGGTTTTGAAGTAAGCCACACTTCAACTGCTAACAATGAGTTATCTGGCATTATCCATCTAGATAATTCCCCCATGAAAGTTTTTAACCCTGAGTTTTATTTAGGGGGTGATATTTTAGGCGGCTCCGCAACTACAATTTCTGACGTTAATCTTGGTAAAACAAGTGAAGTTATTATGACCATAGTTGGCGGAGGCGGGGGCGGTGGCTCTGGCCGTGATGATGGCTATGGTGGGGGCACTGGTGGCGCTTCAGGCGGCAGCACTGTAGTAAGGGTAAGGGCTGGGTCTATTACTGGTACAATTCTTGGGACTTATACTGCTCTTGGTGGTAATGGTGGCGCTAATGCAAACTACGGAAACGGTACTGGTGAAGCTGGGAAATCAACTGTTTTTGGAGCAGGTGGCGCTGGTGGACCGAGAAATACAGCTGGTTCTAATGCCCCTTCTTTGTCTTATGGCGCTGGCGGTGGCGGCGGGGGCGGTGATGCGTCTAGTCTTTTTGATGCATCAGGTGGGGCTGGCTTTGGTGGCCTTGCTGGACAAACTATTGAGGTTGACCTTGATACCTCTGCTTATTCCACTCAGGATATTTGGCTTGAAATAGATGTTGGCGCAGGGGGCAACGGTAGTACAGAGTATAACTATTATGGAGGTCAAGGTAGAAATGGTGCTGTTACATATTCTTCACCGCTTGGTGGAACTACAAGACTGGTTTTAACTGACCTTCAACAAAAATACATCCCAACTAAAACTTGGAGTGGCACCTACAATTGTACGTTAGGCCCAACAACCAAAAACAGCGGGTTAATCACGCTTCCTGCGGGTTGGTATCGAACAACACTTACAATTTCTTTAACACTACCTAGAGCCACCTCTGACGATAGTTACGTAACCTCTTACGAAATGCGCCACGTTAGTAACGGCTTAGAGACAGTGTTAAAAAGTGCTACGGTAGGGATTGGAGACAATGGGCCTTACACTTTTATCTACACTCTTACTGATTCTTTATTTTATTTCGGAGGGAGCGATAGATTCCGTATTTATCAGCCTGATGTAACTTCTAATCAGCTTTCTACTGTTAACAGCTTATATAGCATAACTTTAGAAGCCGAAGGTCCGTTTGATGGTGCCGTTTATGCGTAAGGAATAATTTTATGGAACAACTTTTTTATAACCACGATGCAGAAGCTCGTAAGTATCGGGAGTTACTTCTTAGTAAATCCGACTGGACGCAGGTCGCAGATGCACCTGTCGATCAGGTGGCTTGGGCGGCTTACCGTCAAGAACTAAGAGATATTACAAGTCAAGAAACCTTTCCTTTTGAGATAACTTGGCCTGTGGCTCCCACATAAACACAAAGGTGCCCCTTAACGGGGGCATCTTTAACCTACCCTTAAAAGGAAATTACTCTATGGGTTATCAACTAAGTCAAAGAAGTTTAAATAAGCTAGACGGAGTTCATCCTGAGCTTGTTAAAGTAGTAAAAAAGGCCATTACACTAACTAAAGTTGATTTTGGTGTAACACAAGGTCTTCGTACCCTTGAACAACAAAAGGCTCTGCTAAAAAGCGGAGCAACTCAAACAATGAACTCTAAGCACTTAACAGGCCACGCTGTCGATCTTGTTGCCTATATTGGTAGTGATGTTTCTTGGCAGCTTAACGTCTATGACGATCTTGCTGATGCTATGAAAGAAGCCGCTATAGAGCTTAAGGTGCCTCTTCGTTGGGGGGCTGCTTGGACTGTCCCTGACATTCGTCTCTGGAAGGGTACTATGGAAGAGGCTATGATGTCTTACGTAGACACTCGCAGGGCCCAAGGTAAACGACCCTTTATTGATGGTCCTCACTTTGAGCTAATATGATGTTTACACCAGAGTGGCTTAACAGGTGGCGCATCTGGCCAAGACTTATAATAACTCTTTATGGTATGGTTTTCTACCGTACTACAGAGTGGTTCATGGCCTTGGCAGACCCCACTAACGCACAAGCAGGGTTTGTTTCTGTAATTGTCGGCGCTGGCGCTGGCTTCTTTGGGATTTATGTAAATGGAAAAGTTACGGAAACTAACAATAACAATCATCTTGACGATGGTTCTCGCTAGCTGCAGTGGGCTAAGTCCGCTTAGTCTACTCTCTGGTAAGGGGACTAACGTTGCAGCTAACACGCAGGTTGGTAAAGAAAACACTCAAAATGTTGGTGTAAATAATACCTTTAGACCTCAAGCAAGAGCAACTGGACCTGTAGAGAAAATTGATCAGTCAAACAACACAGGTAGGGTTAATACCGAAAGTGTAGATACTATAATTGTCAATGAGATTCCTACGTGGATGATCCTTGCTTTTGGTTTACTGTGTGGTTTCCTGATCCCTTCACCTAGAGAGATCTTTCGTAGTCTTTACCATGCAGTTAAGCAAATTACGGGCAGGAAATAATACCTGACGTTTAAGAATAAGAGACAGACAAACTCTCAAGTTTTCTGACAGTCTCTTTGGGGAGGGGTTTAAGTATCCCTCCCTCACTAATACCTGACGTTTAAGAATAACCCGCCAGGGTTCCCACCCTATACTATACTTTAAGTATATACTTTAAGGTATACTTTAACTATACTATTCTAAGGAGTCGTTGTAATGGCTAAAGATTCAAGACTAACTAAGGTTGGTGTATCTGGTTTTAATAAGCCTAAACGTACTCCAAACCACCCCACTAAGTCTCATGTTGTTGTTGCTAAGTCTGGTGATACTATTAAAACAATTCGGTTTGGTTCTCAAGGTGCTAAAGGCTCTCCTAAAAAAGAAGGCGAGTCTGAGGCTGATCGTAAAAGACGTTTAGCTTGGAAAGCCCGCCATCAAAAAAATATTGACAAGGGCCCAATGTCTGCTGCTTTCTGGGCGAATAAAGTCAAATGGTAAAGGAACTATAAATGTCACAAATAACTAAACCGACAAAGGCTATTAAGAAGTCAGTTGCGGATCCAAGCGATAGCTATCACTCTCTAAAGCCCTTGTGGAAAAAGTCCAGAGCGGTACTTCAAGGCCAGTCTAACGTAAAAGCCCACGATGAGTATATCGAGAGAAACTACACTAACTTGTTGATTCCTTTTTCTCCAAGCATGAGCCAGTCTCAGTATGACTTCTACAAGTCAGAAGCAGAGCTTCCTGGTTTAACTGCTCAATACTGTAAAGTCCTTATTAGTGCTTTGCTTCGTAAAGAGTCTCAGCTGGAACTCCCAGAAGAACTCCCAGAGGATGCTTACTACTGGCTAAAAGATAACTTTACCTTAGATGGTAGATCCCTCTTTAACTTTTTGGACAATGCTCTTTGGGAAGAACTTCAGACCTCTCGAGCTTGGGCTTACGTAGACTACCCTGATATTGGCGAAGAAGAATATGACAACATGTCTCCTGAAGAAAGGGATACAATTCGTCCTTACCCTGTTTTGCTTGAGGCAGAGACTGTTATTAACGTTCAAACAGTTGTCCACCCTGTTACACGACAAAAAACTCTTGGCAGACTCGTTACACGTTATTTAACCACTCGTTATGATGATAACAACCCTTGGCACGCTAACTATGTTGACACTGTTTGTGATCACTACCTTGACGAAAGTGGTAAGTTAGCTATTGACTACTATGAGCATGCTGATACAAATAATGAGCTTAAGGTTCTAAACGGGGATGTTAAGCAAGACTATGTTGACTATGCAGCTTCTGCGGAGTTTAAAAAGGTTAAGACAGTTTACCCGACTATCTTTGGTACAAGAATTGACAGAATTCCAGCCTGGCCACTTAACGGTCAAATTGAACCTGTTGAACCTGTACTTATGCCACTTATTGACAGGGAGGTGTCTCTCTACAACAAGGTATCTCGTCGTAACCACCTACTATACGGTGCAGCAACTTACACACCTATCGTACAGTCTGACATGACTGACGAAGAGTTTGAAGAGCTAGTTAACTCTGGGCTTGGATCTTGGTTGCGTGTTCGTAAAGACGAAAGTATTAGTGTGCTTGAGACGCCTACAGGTGCTTTGGCAGACATGGATCGTGCAATTTCCTCCACTATCGAAGAAATGGCTAAGATGGGCATTCGGATGTTGTCACCTGAACAGGCGGCTTCTGGTGTTGCTCTTGAGATTAGAAATGCTTCTCAAACAGCACAGCTAGGTACTCTTAACGCTAAAATCTCTGGTACGCTAAAAGAGGTTATTGCCTTTATGCTAAACTGGAAGTATAACACGGACTACTCTGGCTCTGATATTGGATTCCAAATGTCTAGCGACTTTGCACCGATGGTCGGTGGAGAGGGTGCCATGCGCCTTGTCTCTGAGTGGTATCAGTCTGGTATTATTAGTAGAAGTACTTTCCTCAACATTGCAAAGTATAACGACTTCCTACCAGCTGACTACGATGATGACTCTGCAAGAGAAGAAATTCAAACAGACCCTCTTGTAGACAATGTATCAGATAACTCAGTAATTATTGAGTAACTAATAAAGACCTAAGCAAGTCTTAAAACTGCTTATCAACTTACTCTACAATGGTGGACTGGATGAATATTAACGATAAACTTTTTGATCGAATTGTTGCACATATGGCAGATGTGAGGCTTTATGAAGAGGGTGTTCAAATACAAAACAGACGAATTCTAAAAAGACATAGAAACAACTTGCAAACTTTGCTTCGCAATAATGTAAAAAATGATGTCTCAAAAGAAGTAAGTCGTTTTGGAACAGAACTTCTTTCTCATAAGACCAACACACTAAAGGAGTTTTCTACTTCACAGTTAGACTTTCATAGTGATAACCTATACAAGGAAGTAAAAGACTTTTATAAGGTTCAAAGACCACGGACTAAAGAATTGCTAGCTGAAGTTACTGGGCCAAACATTAAAGGGCCAAGTAATATTAAGAACAATATTCAAAACATTTCTTCTGGTGAGCTTGTTAGAATTCAATCTAAAGTAAAAGCTGGGCTTGCAAAAGGCGCTAGCCAAAACGATATTATCGCTGATGTTCTTAAAACAACTAAGATAACAGAGTATCAAGCCAAGACTTTAACGAGAACTTCTATTACTTCTACTCAAACTGCAGCTCTTAAAAAGGTTGCTGAGAGTAATAAAGACATTCTTAAAGGATTTATGTTTACAGCTATTCTTGACTCTAGGACAAGTCCGATTTGTTCTTATCATAACGGTAAAATTTATGATATAGACGACGATCAGTTCAAGCCTCCACTTCACTGGAACTGCCGATCTTCTTTGATCCCTGTGTTGAAATCTAAAGAAGAACTGTCTTTAGAAAACACAAGCCGGATAAATAAAACAGAATTAGCTAAAAAGAAGGTAGAAACCCTTACGGGTCTCCCTCCAAAAATACAATCATTTGGCGCTTGGTTAAAAGTACAACCAATGGAGATTCAATCAAACCTGCTAGGGTCTATGGATGCTGTAAACTTGTTTCGACAAGGTAAGCTAAGTGCTGAACAATTCATAACTCCAAAAGGTAAGGCGCTTTCCATCCAAGCCTTAAGAAACAGAGCTACACAAGCGACTACTGTCTTTAGACCTAGACAAAAGATTAGGGAAGTTGACGTAAGGCTAGATGCCAGCCGCCCTAGTAATCTTGTAAGTAACCCAAAATATAAAGAAGACCTTCGTCAGCTTTTCTTACTAGACTCAGATGACTACTCAAAGACGATGTCACTAACTGACTACAAGGGCACTTCCTTGGTGGGTAAACAGGCATCTCGACGTAGAGTTGGTAACGAATTTGATGAAAGAAACTTTTCGGCAGACCCTCTAACTGGTGAGGTTAAGAACAACAACCTCTATGACCCTGACTTCAACCTCTACCAAGAGCGTATTGACTTTATGAGAAAGTCCCAACTTCTAAAATTAGAAGAAAAAGACTTTATTGAATCAATGGCTTCTAGTCTCGATGATAAGCTTTCTGTTAACCAACAGACAGTAATTGTAGAAAACTTAAGGGTTGTTTTTGAGCGTTATGCTAAAAACAAAGACCCTTGGCAAGATTTTGCTTCAGTTGTTAGAGCGGAAAACAGGTTTGCTGTTCAGAACGTTTCAAGGCTTTTAGACACCCGCTCACGACAAAGGTCAGAGATGTTTGTTAGCTATTTGTCCAAGGATACTCCACAAGTTCAGATTATGGGTAAGTACTACAACTTTGAAGAGCTTGTAAGAGACCAGCTAAAAGATCAACGTTATATTGATGCTTGGCGTAGTACCGAAGGAAAAGCCCTAGCCAAAAAGCTGTTCTTTACTGGTAGGTCACCTATGCGAATTTACTTTAACGGGTTTACTGAAAAGTATCCTTCTAAGGATAAACTAAAGAAAAAATTCTTAAAGTTACCCTTTGTAAAGCAAGCTTATGACTCTTACAAATTCTTATACAATCGAGAACCTTCTGATTCTTGGTGGACACAACTCGTATCAAAAAAGAATGAAGCTATTCGAAGAATTCTAGATATGGAATTTTTGATTGCTGACAAAAAGCCTACTTCTAAAGTAATGGATGACGCAGCACTTAATAGTATCACTAAGATTGCCAAGCTAATTTCATCAGGACAGTCAACTGATTACGACTCTCTTGCAATTAACATTGGTAAGCAGTTCTCGAAAGATTTTGAAAACCTTATACCCTTTACTAAAAACACGCTGAGAGATAATCATGCGGAAGGCTCTAAAATATTAGACTTTATGGTCAAACAAAACATGATCAAAGTTCAGTTTAGGGGTAAAACACGAAGGGGTGTACTTGATCTGGAAACTGGGAGAACTTCCGGTGGGTGGCAAGACACTATCTCTAGGGAAGTTATTGTTATTGATAAGGGTTTGATAAAGCTCCAAGAGGCAGAGCGAAGAGTAACTATTGCTCGACGCCTGGGAACTATCAATGATAGAGATAGGTTGTATGTTAAAGCAAATAAAAAGACCTTTGTAGACTCTCGTGGAAACGACACAGGTATACCTATTATTTCTCGTGATAAGTTTGCTGACTATGATGCTAAACAGATCGATGCTGAAATGGCACAGATGATGAATCATGTGTCTAACGTCGAGTATGGGGTTGATGTTGAATTCGCAAGCTTTATGGACGACATTGTACGTTTCAGAGACCCCCGTGGTAACTCGAAGTATTATGACTCTATAAACGAACTTCGGCATGAAATACTTAATCGTGGAGAACAAGGCTATGGCCTTATGTCAACTGTTAAGTTTCATGCGCAGCGTAATAAGAACTTTAGAACAAATGTCTTTATTGACTCCCGTGGACGGGTATACCATCGTGGTTATCTTACACCTACTGGCGGTGAGCTTGTTCGGCCTTTTTTAAACTCAGGTACTGCAAAGTCTATGACACCAGGCGCAATGAGGGAGCTTCGTATTCAGTTAGGAGCTATGATTGGCCCTGGCACGGAAGCACTTACTCAATCTGGACGTCTAGAAATCTTTCGTAGGAATGAATCAAAGTTACTTGAACTTGGAAGGTTGCTTCAGTCAAAGACACAAAGAGATCGTAGGCTCAGGGAATTTTTAGAACATCCACTTATTAAAGGGCTTGAAGGCCCTGAAGTGCCTAAGATGTCTAGAATGGCTCTAGAGTACGCTCGTGTTTATGATCATGTAAACGGTGACTTTAACAATGTATCTCGTTTGTCAACCTATAAGACAAAGTTAATGATTGAAAACGACGCCAGTTCTTCTGGTGCTCAAATCATTGGACTCTCGACGGGTGATCGTAAAGTATCTCTTGCAAGTAATGTTTTGCCAACCACTCAGAAAAACCGCCTATATGACCTAGTTGCGATGGACACCGTTAACGATCCTGATTTCTTAAAGATTCCTGCATTGAGAGACGCAAGTCTTACTTGGGAAGACCTAGCTAAGGCGGCTAAGTCACAAAATATGGTTTCTTTCTACGGAGCGGGCGATGCGACTAAGACTGCAAACGTTGCTGGACAGTTATCAAAAGTTCTTGATGGCAAAGGATATGTTACTGTTACTAAGGATAACCT
>Ga0255752_10006203_pt1 | contig 11305 bp, 14 predicted proteins | sample 011ome_25_FD_179952 | JGI IMG/M metagenome (GOLD analysis project Ga0255752, IMG submission 179952) | Coastal salt marsh microbial communities from the Groves Creek Marsh, Skidaway Island, Georgia - 011512CT metaG (version 2) | ecosystem: Environmental > Aquatic > Marine > Intertidal zone >...
GGTCCTCTACGGTCTCTGGGCTCGCACACGCGGACAGCCCCAGAACCATCAGTGAGGCTACGACGGCGTGACGCGTGGGGAGCATGCCCTGAAGTGTGCCGGGAAACCCTGCGGGTTCACTGGGCGGGTGCTGTGCGGCCGCCTCAGAGGTGCTCGGGAAGGCCGATTTCCCCCGTAGCTTCGGTCACAACTCGCTTTTTCTTGGGGATGTACTCTTCGCGGCTACGCGAAGCGAGAAAGCTCCCGGCCACAATGAGGGGGAATCCCACCAGGAAACCAATGGTGAGTGGCTCGTTGAGGAAGATGACGCCCAGGAGGAACGCGACGACCACGTTGACGTAGGTGATGAGCGTCGCACGCCCGGGTCCGATTTCTTTGATGAGAGAGAAGAAGAGGATAAAGGCCGCAGCGGAGGCGACCAGCCCCAAATACACCACGGAAATCACCGACGACGCGGGCGGTGAGGCTTGGATTTCTGCCGGGAGGACGCTCAAAGCCGGGATGGCATAAACCACCGAGACCATGGTCAGTGAGACGGTGATCACGCCCAGAGTCGGCACCTCTTTGAGGTTTCGATCGGCCATAATCGGCGCCAAGGCATAACCCACGGCCGCGCCCAACATCATCAACACCGGCAGAAGCTCAATGTGTCCCGCGAAGGCGTCGATGCCCACCAGGGCGACAACGCCGGAGAAGCCCAACACCAAGCCCAAAATCACCTTGGGATGCCAGGCTGCGCGCTCTCCCATGAGCCCCAGAGTGAGCGCGGCAACAAAGGGCACAGTGGTAATCAACAGGCCCGCGAGGCTTGAGGAAATGGAGCGTTCCGCTTCGGTGATAAACCACCAGGGGAACACCATTTCAAACACGGCAAACCCTAAGACCCAGGGCCACGCTTTCAACGCGGGTTTCAGTGCACCACGCGCAATAGCGATAGGGAGAAGAACCAACGCCCCCAAGGTGACGCGAATCCAGACAATGCTGGGGGTGGAGAACCCTTCCAGGGCGAGCGCAATAAAGAAATACGGGGTTCCCCAGATGATTCCCACTGCCAAGAATAAGAAGAGGCCGCGTGCAGACACCAAACCAGCGTAGTGCCCCGGGAGCTCGCGGATTACCGCGAAAATGTTAGAGGGGGCCGGTCCTTTCGGACCGAACCCCCTCAAAAGTGGTGTGCTGGATGACTACTTGACAGAAGCCTTCAGCTTGGAACCAGCAGAAACCTTGACACCCTTGGATGCAGGAATCTGAATGGTGGCACCGGTCTGCGGGTTACGGCCAGTGCGAGCAGCACGGTTCGTGCGCTCAAAGGCAACCCAACCGGGAATGGTGACCTTGGTTCCCTGCGCAACCTGGCTGGAAACAACGTCGAAGATGGCGTCAACGACACCGTTAACGGCGGCCTGGCTGTGGCCGGTCTTTGCTGCAACAGCTGCAACGAGCTCTGAGCGGTTCATCTGGTCTGGTCCTCCTCGGACTGTGTTTTTGCTAACAAAGCCCGATGTCATCGAGCCATTAGCAAGCTACCAGCTGGACTTCGTAATGCCCGGCAATTCGCCACGGTGTGCCATGTCGCGGAAACGGACACGAGAAATGCCGTATTTGCTGAGCACACCACGAGGACGGCCGTCAATCGCGTCGCGGCTACGCAGGCGAACAGGGCTCGCGTTGCGGGGCAGCTTTTGCAGCGCCTTGCGGGCTGCTTCGCGTGACTCGTCGGTTCCCTTGGGGTCGACGAGGGCCTTCTTGAGCTCCAGACGCTTCTCGGCGTAGCGCTCGACGATGACCCGTCGCTGCTCGTTACGAGCAATCTTTGATTTCTTAGCCATTTATCGCTCCTCGCGGAATTCAACGTGCTGACGCACAACGGGATCGTACTTCTTGAGCACGAGACGGTCAGGGTCGTTACGACGGTTCTTCCGGGTCACGTAGGTGTACCCGGTTCCCGCCGTTGACTTGAGTTTGATGATCGGTCGAACATCTTGAGCTTTTGCCATTAGAGCTTCACTCCCTTCGCCATCAGGTCACGAACGACCGCTTCAATTCCGCGGGCGTCGATGACCTTGATGCCTTTGGCCGAGAGCGTCAACGTGACGTTGCGCTTCAGCGAAGGCACAAAGTAGGTCTTCTTCTGGATGTTCGGGTCAAACCGACGCTTGGTGCGGCGGTGTGAGTGCGAAATGTTGTGGCCAAAACCAGGGGTGGCTCCGGTCACTTGGCAGACTGCTGCCATAGTTATCTCCTTCTAGGTACCGTGGGCCCGAAGTGGGGCCCACCCAAGATCACTTGTCGGCACGCACAGCCACGACGTCGTTTCCGAGAGGTTGTCGCTTAGCGCACAAGAAAAGCGGAGTTCCGCTCAACCTGCACCAGTGTAGGGGCTGGGAACCTCAATTACCAGTCGACGTTTTCTGGCAGGCCGGACACACACCAAAAACGTCGACGAGATGCTCGGGCGCGCTAAAACCGTGTTGGGTGGCGACTTCCTTCGCCCACGCTTCGATTGCTGTCGCCGCAATCTCCACGGTGACGCCACATTCCCGGCAGACCAGGTGGTGGTGATGCCCCGGTTCACAGGCTCGATACACCGTCTCACTTCCTCGAGTGAGAGAGTCGGCTTCACTGGAATCGACCATTGCCGTGAGCGCGCGATACACCGTGGCAAGACCAATACTCGAGCCGTCGTTTTTGAGCGCCTGGTGGAGCTCTTGGGCAGAAACAAAGCCGTCTTGGTGCTTCAGGGCTTCACGCACGTCATCGCGCTGTTTGGTGTTGCGCTTCATCACACTTCTCCTGGATTCGAGCGAATGGAGGGTGGCTGAATCATGTCAGGGTTTTCGTGAGCGGCATCAAATACGTCGACGTGGGGACCTTCAGGATGGAGCGCCCCGAGGCCGTAGGCGTCGGCCAGGTGTTCGGGGGTGAGGACATCGTCTGGCGAACCGGCAGCTACGACCCGGCCGGCTGTCAAGATCACGTAGTCCGCGGACCGCGCTTCGTCCAAATCATGAGTGGTGTACACGACGGTGCAGCCCTGCTCGGGCTCTTCGTGAATGATGTCGTCAATTACTCGCGCAGAGGGCACGTCCAAGCCCGTGAGTGGCTCATCTAGTAGCAGGATGTTGTGATCTTGGGCGAGGGCTTGGGCGACAAAGACCCGCTGTCGTTGTCCGCCGGAGAGTTCTCCGATGTTGCGTGAGGCGAGGTCAGAGATGCCGAGCTTGGCCATCGCCTGATCGACCCGCTCCCGATCGATCGGACCCAATCGACCGAGTAGCCCTCGGGAGGGGTAGCGACCCATGCGGACCACTTCCCGCACCGTCAGTGGCACGCCCGCGGTCACCGGCATGTATTGCAACACATAGGCGATATCGCGCAGCGCCTCGCTGGGACTCTTTCCTTCCACACTGAGCTCACCGGTGTACTCGAGCACTCCGGAAATCGCATGAAGAATGCTTGATTTTCCGCTGCCGTTGGGGCCAATAATCGCGCATGTGGCGGCGTGGGGTATCACGAAAGAGCTGCGGGAGACTACCTCCTTCTCGCCGCGAAAAACGGTGAGGTCTTGAGCGATGATTCCGCTCATGAGGTCACCACCTTGCCTTTTCTCAGACCGCCAAGCTCTTTCAACGCCATCACGGCAAAGAACAAGACAACTGGCACCAATGCCATGGTGGCGGAGCCTGCGGTTCCCCAGTAGTAGCTCAATGTGAGACCTAGCCACACCGACCCCACACCAATCAACCCAGCGGTCACCATCAACCTCGGAATAGTGTTGACGAGCAAACTCGCGACGGCGGGCGGTCCGATGAGCAAACCCAGGACCAAAAGGGTGCCCACCGACTGGTAGCTACCGATAATGGCGAGCGCAATCAGTGCAAGAAGGGCCACGTGGGTGCGACGCGGGTTCATTCCCAGTAGTTGAGCTTTCTCGCGGTTGAGACTCAAGCTCACCAGTGGGCGATACAACACAATCGACGCCACGACCACAATGGCCAGGACAATCGCTTGCCCTTCAATGTCGCTCCAGGAGACCCCGAGGGCGTCTCCAAACAGGATGCTCGTGAGCGAACCCGAATAGGAATCCAACCTCGAGAGAATCACGACACCGAGGGCGAGCATGCCCACAAACAGCAGCCCAATCGAGGTATCCACCCCTAGAGGTGTACGCCGCTGAACCCATTCGATGGCGAGAACCATGACGAGCGCGGCGAGCGCGGCTCCCAGAAGTGGGCTTTGACCCAGAACGAGCGCCGCCGCCACACCAGGAACAACGCCGTGGACAAAGGCATCACCAAAAAAGCTCATCCCACGCAGTACCAACCAGGTGCCCACCGTGGAGGCCATCAGCGCGGCAATGGCGCCGCCAATGAGGGCTCGCTGCTGAAATCCCAGCGCAAACGGCTCAATCCACCACTCCACAGCTCTAGCCTTCCACCACTAGGAACCGTTCAGTGCATCAGCAATCAGCTGGGCATTCGTCACCATCATCGATGAGTAGTCCTCGGCGCCACTTCCGGGAGCGCCCACTGAGCCGACATAAAGGGGAACGACAGTGAGCGAACCACTTTCTTGGGCCACCGCCTCCATCAGATCGCTCTGCTCGTAGTAGTTGCCCATGAGTGCGGGAATACCAAGGTTCTCAATTGTGGCGACGAGAGCCGCGAGTTCGGCAGAGCTGGGTTCCGCGAGCGTCGATCCTCCGGGAATCACCACTCCAGCGATGTCAAAGCCATAGGCGTCGGCAAAATAACCAAAAGCCTCGTGGTCGGTGACCAGCACACGCTGGTCATCACTCACTGTGCTCAAAATCTCGATGACTTCTTCTTCGGTGGCGAGAATCTCGTTTGCGACGCTTTCACCACACGAGGGTGCCGTCTCTCCCAAAACACCCTCTAACTCATTGCCCAGTTGCTGGGCGACGAGAGCCATGCGCGAGAGGTCAAACCAAAAGTGGGGGTCGTATTCGCCGTGTTCGTGACTCTCTTCCTCCACATGGCCATCGTCGGCCTCGTCATGCGCGTGATCGTGAGTGTCCTGGTCAGCCTCGGAGCCATCCTCGGTGTGGTCTCCAAAGGGAAGTGGATCAACCCACTCGGCGACGTGCAAAACCGTTCCGCCGTCGGCTTCGATTTGTTCGAGTGCGTCACCCAGGCCCATCTCCAGCCTCAGACCATTTGCCACCACGACGCCGGCTTCGGTCATCAGGGCAAGCTGCTCGCTCGACGCGGCAAAGTCGTGGGGGTCAGCTCCCACGGGCATCAGCACTTCCACGACCACCGAATTGTTTCCCACACACCTCGCAATGTCATCCACCACTGATCCGAGAACGGTCGTCGTGGCAAAGAGTGTGGTCGCCGACGACTCAGAGGTCGTGGCGTCGTCGTCAAGCGTGACAGGTGCATCAGGGGAGGAGCATGCAGAAAGGAGAGCAACCGTGGACAACACAGCCGTCGAACGAACAGGGGAGATCATAGGCCCAGGCTAGAGCTTATTGATAATGATTGTCAATATCTCTAGTCGAGGAGTAGTGCAGGCTCCTCCATCACACTCGCGACATCAGCCACAAACCGGCTCGCCACGTCACCATCCACCACGCGGTGGTCAAAACTCGCGGCCACAGTCGTCACCATGCGAGAGAGCACCTCGCCATCGACCACCCACGGCTTGGGCTTGATGGTTCCGAGCGCAACAATCGTCACCTCGCCCGGGTTCAAAATGGGCGTTCCGGTGTCCACGCCAAACGAACCCAGGTTGGTAATCGTGATTGTGCCGTTAGACATGTCCTCGGGGGTGGTCTTGCCCTCACGCGCTTTTACGGTGAGCTGCTCGAGTGCCACCGCCAACTCCCGGAGGCTCATGGTGTGGGCGTCTTTCACGTTGGGAACAATGAGGCCACGCGGGGTCGCTGCGGCGACGCCCATGTTCACGTAGTGATGGACGGTGATTTCGGTATCCGTCCACGTCGAATTCACCGTGGGGTTGCGCTGCACCGCCCAGATCATGGCTTTCACCATCACCAATAGAGGCGAAATACGAATGCCGGCGAACTCCGGCGACGCCTTGAGGCGCTTCACAAACTCCATCGTGCGCGTCGCGTCCACATCAACGAACACCGAGACGTGGGGTGCTTCAAACATTGACTTCACCATCGCTTGTGCGATGGCCTTGCGAACACCCTTGACCGGGATGACTTCTTCCCGCTCCTTGGGCCAACCAGGAGTGTCGATGTTTTTGAACACCTTCGCCTGCTCGGCGTGACGCATGACGTCGTCGCGAACAATCTCGCCACCAATGCCACTGGGGGTCACATCAGCAAGGCTGACGCCGAGTTCCTTCGCCAGCGCCCGAATAGGGGGCTTTGCCAGCACCGGGACGCTCTCGGCAATAGGAACCTTTGCCCCAGCGTTCTGCTCGGCGGCGTCGGCCGAGGCATAGCGTTTACGCCGCACCGCCTTCTCTTCACCCTGGGCGCCATAGCCCACCAGGTTGGCAGGCTCTGATCCGCCTTCGTGCTCCACTGTCGCCTCTGCGTCAACCACTGCCTCAACAACCTCGGCGGCGGGGGCTGCGGGCGCCTCCGTTTCGGGGGAGTCGTCTTGCACCGAGATGATGGGCGAGCCGACTTGGACGGTGTCGCCCTCGCTGACGAGACCTTCGAACGGGGAGGGCAATTCCACCAGCGACTTCGCGGTCTCGATTTCGACGACAACCTGGTTGAGACTCACCTGATCGCCGGGCTTCACACGCCAACTCACGATTTCTGCCTCGGTCAGGCCTTCACCCACGTCCGGGAGGGGGAACTTAAACGTTGCCACGATGACTCCTTCGCGCCTAGTAGGCCATTACTCGGTCGATGGCATCGAGAATACGGTCCACACTCGGCAGATACGAAGACTCGAGTTGCGCGGGGGGGAAGGGCGTGTCGAAACCACTGACCCTCACCACGGGGGCTTCGAGCGTATAGAAGGCGCGCTCGGCCAGGGTCGCTGCGATTTCACTGCCGACACTCGCGTTGCCCGGAGCTTCTTGCGCCACGACCACCCGGCCTGTCGACTGGGCAGAGGCGACCAGAGTGTCCCAATCAATGGGGGAAACACTGCGCAGGTCAATCACTTCGACGCTGGTGCCTTCCTCTTCGGCAATCTCGGCTACTTGCAGCAACATGCTCACCATGGCCCCGTGGCCAATCAGCGTCACATCATTACCCTCACGCACCACGACGGCGCGTTCCATCGGTGCTTGGCGGGCAGCGGTATCCACTTCGCCTTTTTGCCAGTAGCGACTCTTGGGCTCGAGAAATATCACCGGGTCGGGCGAGCTGATGGAATCTTGAATCATCCAATACGCATCGTGGGCGGTAGCGGGACTGACTACGCGGAGACCGGGAGTGTGCGCGAAATAGGCTTCGGGGCTTTCCTGGTGGTGCTCGACCGCGCCGATGTGGCCACCGTAGGGGATACGAATGACGACGGGCATGGAGAGTGCACCCTCGTGGCGGTAGGTGAGTTTCGCGAGTTGAGTGGTGATTTGGTCGAAGGCGGGGAACACGAAACCGTCGAACTGGATCTCACACACCGGTCGGTAACCGCGCATGGCGAGGCCGATCGCGGTGCCAACAATTCCGGACTCGGCTAGGGGGGTGTCGTACACGCGCGTGGGGCCAAATTCTCTCTGCAGACCCTCGGTGATGCGAAAGACACCACCGAGTTGACCGACTTCTTCGCCAAACATCAGAACTTTGTCATCGGCGGCCATCGCGGCACGCAAGCCCTCGTTGAGAGCTTTCGCCATCGTCATTGTGCTCATGTCGGACCCTCCTTCGGAATGAAGGAGTCTTCGAACTCGGCCAACCACGCCGCCTGCTCTTCCAGGTTCTTGTGGGGTGAGGAATAGACGTGCTCAAAAATCTTGGACGACGGCGGCGCGAGAAGTGCGAGGACATCGCGTCGGAAATCGCTGACTTCGTCGCGGGCTTGTTCATCGACCTCGTCGAAGAATTCTTCGCTATGGCCGCGGTTACCTAAGAACACCCGGAATCGCCCAATCGGGTCGCGTTCGGCCCAGAACTGGAGTTCTTCTTCGTCGCGATACTTGGTGGGGTCATCACTGGTGGTGTGAGCCCCCATCCGGTAGGTCAAAGCCTCAATGAACTGAGGGCCGTGTCCCGAGCGGGCGCGATCCATGTTGTGTTTGGTCACCGCGTAGCTAATCAGCGGGTCGTTGCCATCAATCTGCACACTGGGAATTCCGTATCCGGTTGCCCGCAGGTACAGAGGGGTCCGCGACTGCACTCTCACGGGGGTGGAAATCGCCCAGTGGTTGTTTTGCAGGAAGAACACAATAGGCGCTTGGTAGCTCTGGGCAAAGACCATCGACTCGTGGGTATCGCCCTCACTCGTCGAGCCGTCGCCGAAGTACACGATGGTGGCTTCGTCTTTGTCCAAATCACCGCTGCCTGCCGCACCGTCGAAACCGATGCCCATGGCATAGCCAGTCGCGTGCAGGGTCTGTGCGCTGAGCACCAGGGTGTAGAGGTGGAAGTTACCGTGCTCTTTGGGATCCCAGCCGCCGTGGGTGAGCCCACGCATCAGCTTCACAATTTGCAGCATCGACACTCCGCGAAGCCGCGCGATGGAGTGTTCGCGGTAGGCGGGGAAAATCGTGTCCTGAGCGCGGGTGGCCAGGGCAGAACCGACCTGGCAGGCTTCCTGTCCGACACTGGGTACCCACAGTGCCATCTGCCCCTGCCGCTGCAGTGTCCCGGCCTCCAAATCGAGCGCTCTGGTAACCACCATCGTGCGATACATCAGCTGAAGCTGGTCGTCACTAAGGGTGTCGGCGATGGCCTGATAGGCCTGAAGGTGGTCCCCTGTGGCGATGCTGCCGTCTGGGCGTAGCAGTTGAAGCGCATCCGGGGAGAGAGGCATGCGACTACCCTAACCGCGCCTGAGGGGCCGTTTTTGGTAGGTCATCCACAACCCTTTTCAAAATTCGCAGTAGCACATCCACAGCTTCAGCCTCCGCAATCGACACCCGAATGCCTTCCCCGGGAAACGCTCGGGCCACAATGCCCTCCTCCTCAAGCCACTGCGACACCCTCTCGGTGTCCTCACCCACAGGAATCCAGACAAAGTTGCCATATGGCAGAGGAATAGCCTCACCCCACTGCTCGAGCTCGTGGCGCACCCGAGAAATTCGCTGCGTAATTTCTCCAACCCGACGATTAATCTCCGGCATCTGTTCCACACTCACCTCAGCAGCGAGCTGCGCAGGCGCTGACACAGCGAGAGGAATCCCTGCAGCTTGTGCGGGGGCGAGCAACTTAGGCCGACCAATCGCATAGCCGACTCGGAGACCGGCGAGGCCGTAGGCCTTCGAAAAGGTCCTCGTAAGCACCAGGTTCGGATATTTCTCGACGTGGTCTTCGCCGTGGACGGCATCGACATCGTCCACAAACTCTCGGTAGGCCTCGTCCAAAATCACTAGACAGGTTTCCGGCACCGCAGCCATCAACCGCTCAAACTCGTCGGTGGTCACCACCGTCGAGGTGGGGTTGTTCGGGCTACACATCATCACGACCCGGGTCTTGTCATTGACCGCCGCTGCAAGGGCATCAATGTCGTGGCCGTGGTCCTCGCGGTTAGGCACCTTCACCGACGCAGCACCGCTGACGGTTACCAGCCCCGGATAGGCCTCAAAGCTGCGCCAGGAATAGACCACTTCGTCACCGGGTCCCGCGGCCGCCTGAATGAACTGCTGCAACAGTGCCACCGAGCCGGCGCCCACTAAGAACCAGTCGGCGGGAAACCCCAAGAGTGTCGAGAGTTTGTTTCGAAGCGTGGCCGCCGTCGCGTCGGGGTAGCGATTCCACTGGCCGGCAGAGAGAGCCTCAACGACCTCCGGCAAGGGAGGAAAGGGTAACTCGTTGGACGAGAGTTTGATGCCCCCGGGTTTCGGGGGTTTGCCCTGACGATAGACGGGCAACGAAGCGATTTCTGGCCGAAAGACCACTCCACCACCAGGAATACCCACCATGGGTTAAGCGTAGGTGCTTTGCGTGTCAGAACCCCTCGTTCAGACAGGACCGGCATAGTGGGTGCGTGCTTCGACTCCTCATTCGTACCGTAGTCACTGCGCTCGCGCTCGGCGTGGCGGTGTGGGCCGTTCCCGGCATCACGATGACGCCCTACGCCGACCAGACCGTGATTTTCATTGGCGCGCCGACGATGGAAGTGGTGGTGTCATACCTCGTGGTGGCCGCCATTTTTGGCCTGGTCAACGGAATCATCGGAAACGCCATCCGGGTCATGGCTTTCCCGCTCTACATCCTCACCCTCGGACTGATTGCGCTGCTGGTGAATGGTGCGCTGTTGCTGATTGTGCACCAGGTTTCACTGTGGTTGGGCTTTGGCCTTAGCGTGAGCAGCTTCAGCCAGGGAGTCATCGGTGCCCTCGTGCTGAGCATCACCAGTTGGATCCTTGGGCTGTTCTTCCGGCCTCTGTTGATGAAGCGCTAACCCTCCTGCTCCCGAAACACGCGAGTCTCACCGCTCAGACCCTCGGGAAACGACTGGGTCAACCGCTGTAACTGTTGGGCGGGTGAATCGTCGATGCGTTGCGCCGTGGTGACATATCCCTCCCGCGCGTGCGCGCCGATCACATCACCGGGGAGGGCGTCACTGCGGGCGGTCACGACGTAGGCGTTGGTGTCCTCTCGGGCGCCGCCCAGCAGAGGGACCACGTCGTCGCGATGCTCGATGAGCAACGCGGGGTAGTTGCCCGTGATGGGAACGGAGCCCGTGGGCGCTCCGATGGTGATCAGACCCGCTGTGGTGTAACGACCCGATTCGGCGAGCCTCGCGGCCACCGCACCCCCTTGAGAGTGCCCGACGAAGACCACGGACTCTGTTCTTCTCACACCCGCAGCAGCCATGGCTTTCTGGGTGGCAATCATCGACGCGGAGCTCAGCCCTGCCACGAGGGCGAGATTGGAGGACATGTCGAAAGCCGAGCCCCCGGAGTCTCTGTTGAACTCCGCGGTTCCCGCGATGAACACTTCCACGTGCCCTGTGCCATCAGGGTGACGGTAGGTGTCGATACGGATAGGGGTGTCCGTGTCGGGAATGCGAGCAATTCTCTCGGCGACGCCGCGCGCAATAGTGGTGTCGCGCTGCAGCGAGACCTCTTCAACATGAGCCCGCGGAAGATAGTCGCCGAGGGCTGCCGCGGCACCCGGTGTGATACCTCCCTTCGTGAGTGGCCCGGCGCTGGTGAGGTAGGCGCTCATGGCGCTCAGCGCGGT